>Ga0233444_10003283_pt1 | contig 16209 bp, 20 predicted proteins | sample SI_124_October20_6_FD_182792 | JGI IMG/M metagenome (GOLD analysis project Ga0233444, IMG submission 182792) | Seawater microbial communities from Saanich Inlet, British Columbia, Canada - SI_124_October2016_10_MG | ecosystem: Environmental > Aquatic > Marine > Inlet | place: Canada: British...
ATGGCAAAAACACTAAAGACTAGTGGCAAAATTAGGAAAAGAGCAAAGATGAGTTCACACGGTTCGTATCGTGAAAAGCGCAAGCCAAACTCACCTATTGTTTTGAAAAAGAAAAGAGCAGAAGCAGCATCACTATTTGGTAAAAGCTAATGGCGTATTCAGATAAAGTAATTGATCATTACGAAAATCCAAGAAATGTAGGGAAGATGGATGAGTCGGCAGCAGATGTGGGTACTGGAATGGTAGGCGCTCCAGCCTGCGGCGACGTCATGCGACTGCAAATTCAGGTGAGTGATGATGGCATTATCGAAGATGCCAAATTTAAGACCTACGGCTGTGGGTCAGCTATTGCATCGAGTTCGCTATTGACCGAGTGGGTGAAAGGTATTCACATTGATAAAGCTGAACAAATTAAAAACACTGAACTCGCAGAAGAACTAGCCCTTCCGCCAGTCAAGATCCATTGCTCAGTACTAGCTGAAGATGCAATTAAAGCGGCAGTACAAGACTACAAAAACAAGGCAAAGTAATAATGGAACTTATCCTATTAGTTCTTTTAATGCTTAAACATACCGTTGCCGATTATATGCTACAGTACCGCTGGATGTGGGAAGACAAGGCATACTACGGAAAATTTGGCGGGTTGGTACATGCTGGATTTCACGGAGCGCTCACATCAATTATCTTACTATTCTTAGGCATACCTGTGCTTTACTCTTTCGCACTGGGTTTATTAGATGCCGTTGCTCACTACCATATAGATTATGTAAAAAGCAACTGGATTAGAAAAAACTCACCTATACCAAACTCTCAAATGTACTGGATTATGCATGGCATAGATCAGTTCTTGCATTTTTTAACATACGTTGCTATAAGTACATTGATACAGTAAATTACGTAATGAAAGAAGTTAAATGAATCATACTGAATTTGTTAACAAATGGAAAAATCTTATATTTTCGCCACTTAATATTCCATGTCCCCCAATCGATGCAGATAAACTAACAGAGTGGACAAATAATAACGCCGATCATGAACGTAAATACTATGAAAACATAGAAGGGAAAACATTCACAGACGAATACTGGGAAGAAAGAACCTGGGGTGACCGTACTGCCTTGTGGGAAAGTTATTTTGTGCACGATCCTTGGCAAGGGGACTATGAAGATTTTTTTGAACACTTTCCTGATGTTAAAGAATGGTTTAAAACGCTACCTTTAGTTGAGGGTAAAAGACTAACTTTTGGGTTTTTAAAACAACGAGGCATAGATGTACTTAAAGAAAAAAATCAATATCTTTCAAGTTCAATACATGTAGACGAAGTTGGCAGTTTTGGACTTAGATGGTTTCTAAACAATCAGCAAAACAATTTATTTTTTTACCCTGCTAAAACTGAAATTTCTAGCAACGAGCTCGGAGCAACTTTACAGTCAATAGACAAATATGGTTCAATGAAGTACACTAAAGATAATGTCCCCCTCCCAAATGAAAATTTGTTATATCCAGATTATGTTCAAGTTAATACAAGAAAAGACACTGCTTTTATATTAGGACAGGCAAAAGCAGGTCATTGGATCAAACACGAATCTTCTTCTACTGACAAATACACATTTATTGTACAGCCTATAGGAATCATAGAGCACAGATGGGACTGGTCTAGACTAGATGCTCTGTTAACAGAGTCTATAAAAACTTATCCCGACGAGGTGATATATCATAATGATTTTTATAATCGACGAAAATGATAAAAGCATGCACGGTTATGTCACACAGACTTTGGTAAAATATTACAATCCGTGTGCAGAAATTTTTTACATCGGGTTAGACAAATCTTCTTCGTACGACAATATTACAGATGCACTAGAAAAAGTTTTAGATCTGATATGCGATCAAGACTATTTTTTAGTTACCTGGACTGTGAAGAAAAATGTCGCAATAGATAATTTATTTTTGCAAATAAAAAATAAATGCAAAAAAGTAATTTGCTGTGCAGGAAATGATAGAATCAACGTGGATTTAATTTCACCTGCAAACCTAACCAAGCACATTGATGTAATTACCTGTTTACGGAAAAACGGACAACTAGCGTCTTTTAGTAATTTTGGTGATTATACTAGAGGAATGTACGGAACAAATATACTTGTGAATGGAGAAAAAATTAGCGGCTCTAGTATATCTGCTGCTATATATACTGGTATTTTGTCTAGAAACGACAATCCTCGATTTCTTCAGAAAGTTACTTACTTGATGCAACAACGATTTGCACAGGAATTACAATGATCAATTTGTATAACCCAAACGAGTATTTTAAGAATATAGATATCTCAGAAATAAAACAGTGGGCAGAGTCATCACATGGCATAAATTTTTATGAAGAAAATAATCAATTTTGCATTATTGCAACACTGCCGATAGGTAATTTAGCAATAGTACTGTACACAACGCTTGACCGAATACCTACGAAGTGCATGCAAGAATTGAAATCTATCAGAAATAAATTAATAATATCAGACAAGTACCTAGACGGTTTTATAAAGTTTAAAAATCCAGTAAACATATTTGCAATGTCTGAGGTATGGGATTTAGAGTTTAATTTTTATGCTTACACATAATAACTGGTTCCGGCACTCGTGGCGCAAGGGCGGCGAAAAACCTAAAGATATTTTAGATAGTTGGATTCTAGATTTTGATACGTCTGATCTTGATATTACGCTTAATTTTAAAGAAAGTGTTAAAAAAGCACTTAAATATATTAAAGAAAAAAATGAAAAACTTGTGTTGATGTATAGTGGCGGACTAGACAGTGAAGTTATTTTAAAAACAGCAATTGATCTAGGAATTGATATTATTCCTTATACTATGAGATACTATGATTCTAACAAATTACTCAATGTTGAGGATATAAATTATGTAGAAAGATTTGCAAAAAAAAATAACATAGAAGTAAAATTTGTAGATGTAGATATTGTAAATTGGTATAGAGAAGTTGATTATCCGTACGGCTATTGTTGGTTCGTAGAAAATACAAGTTCGACACATGTAGGAACTCCTCTGTGTTGTTGGTTACGTAAACAAATAGAAAAATTAGAAGGCGACTGCTGTGTTATACAAGGACAGGGCGATTGCCCATTGAACTTAGTTACTAATATAAATAATCTGGACGAACTAGTTTGGCAAGTAGCGTTTAGTTGGGAAGGCCATTACAGAAGATTTTGGTGGTACGAAGAAAATTATCCTAACGATGTTCCGCAATTTTTCTTTTACATTCCCGAGTTACAATATAACTATTTAATGGATCCTATTTTACAACACTGTGTTAAACCTAACAGTCTCAAATGTTCAGTTACTTCTTCTCGACATGCTATGTATAACCATCACTGGCCTGAACTGGAACATCGTAAAAAATACACTGGGTTTGAGCATTTTAAAGAAATACAGACTAGCGACACAGTGCCCAATGGAGAAATAAATTATACTCCTAAGCATGCCACTGGTATGACCATATATAACTATGAAGAATATTTACGAAAATTTTGAAATATACCCAAGTAATGCAGTGCAACTTGTGTGGTATGAAGAGCTGGCTCAAATACCGTGGGCAATATGGATAGCACCCTTTGGCGAGTTTGATGCTCAAGAGGTGTATGATCAATATCCTGCAATAACTCTGCACATTATAATTATTCCAGAAGGATCATCAGTGTGCAATCTAGTTCATAAATATTTTATAGAAGCAAATTCGTACGCTTCTGGCCCAATAAACAGTACTAGAGGAAAAACTATAGTGAAGGAATCCTACTCCTACGGCATAGGTTACAGTTTATGAGAAAAAGAAAAATTAAAGATTATCTTTTTGATCTCAATTCTCAAGATCTTACGTATGCTTATGTAGCGGCAGCGGAACCTTTAGTTGGTGATAAAAGTTCAAACCATATTAAGTTTGATGTGTATTCAAAGGCATTTGATATGGAGTTTAGAAAAAAGTACACAGGATTTGAAAAATTACATGCTTTAGATATCGAAGCTAGGAATAAGATCAACCAATCACTTATATTGGACGATATAGATAAAACTCCCCCATCAGACAAACTGGTATCTAAAAGCTATTCAATGTTCTTAAAAAATAAAAAGCTATTAAACAGCAGCATAGAACAAAAAATCAACGTTTATAGACAGGAACTTATAGAAAAAGCTAAAAAATTCAAAGGGCAGCCTAACATAATTTATTTTAGCGGCGGAGCCGATAGTGAATTAGTAGCAAGAAGTTTTGTGGAAGCTGGTGTCGATTTTGTGCCAGTAATTTTTGACTATGTAAACGACAACGATGAAATTTTAAATAGTTTTGATACAGAGTGGGCCGACAAATTTTGTGAACGTTTTAATTTAGCACCTGTAAGGCGATCATTTAATGTAGAAAAATTTTGGAAATCAGAAGAGTTGTTGGAGATTGCTAAATTCTATAAAGAGGATTCTCCTCAACTATGTGTATATCATAAAATGATTGATTTAGTACATGCGGAAATAGAACTATCAGGTCTCGAAAAATTTAGTTCTATTCTTTCAAAGAAAATTAGTATTACTAGTTTAAATTTTGCTTCTGAGACACAACTACAAGAAATAGCACAGGATATATGGACTGTACCTTTTTTTAGTAAAACTATGTGCCAAGAAATTGTAGATCTACTTGAAGGGCAATATCAAAAAGAATTTGTTATTAAAGAAGAAGACTATTTTCCTACGCCTGAGCTAGAAGTAGAAAATTTTGATACCGTTTTAATGAATGCAACAGAGCAATATTATTTAGATACTATCAGAAATACGCTAAGTGACATTTATTCAATACCGTCAACACCTATTTCTGCCCAGTATATTTCTAAAATTTGTTCCTTGGATGAATATTTTGATATACATCATGATCTAGCAAAATTTGCAATGACCATAAAGTTAAATGATAATTTTGAAGGCGGTGATTTATATTTTCCTAGACAAAATTTTTCCGCAAAAAACATTCCGATAGGTAATATTTTGATATGGCCAGGACAAGTTACGCACCCCTATACCGTTAAGCCTGTTACAAAGGGCAATAGGTATGCCTATAACTTGTTAGTGCCTACAATACACACCTGACATCACTAGTCAATAATTACTAGGCAGTTTTTAATAAATAATGTTGGAGGAGACTATTATGAAAGAAAAAAAAGAAAATAATACCGTTAATCACATAATGGCAGGCGAAACTAGATTTCGTATCGAAAGTCCATTTGATAGCAAAGAAGATGACAGCCAAAATGAGATAAAATTCCACTGGGATCCAAAAAATGTACCTGGAGAAAGTCAGCCGCACATGAGAGGTCCGCAAGCCTGGATGGGTTACGAATTTGAAAAGTAACCCAACTAGTATATTTTTTGGTATATAAAACTCTTGACTATACAATAGATTCACGCTATACTTTACTATAACTTAGTTTAGGGCGTATCTATGAGAACACAACCGCAAGATATTATCGCACAACTAGAAGCTGACAACAGCAAACTAGCCAAACAAGCAATCCTAAAAACAGCATTAGACGAAGGACTCCCAGAGCTTTTTGAAGGCTTAAAAATGGCACTTGATCCACTTGTTACATTTGGCGTAAAACAAGTTCCAGAGCGCACAGATGTATTAACTGGACAAGGGTTAGCTTGGGAAACATTTGTTGAGCTTGCAATGAATCTTGCAGGCCGTAAACTCACAGGTCATGCGGCACGAGATGCAATTGAGTTAGCAATGAGTGTTGCTACTACTGAACAGTGGAATGGTTTTTACCGACGCATCCTTATTAAAGACTTGCGTTGTGGCGTAAGTGAAAAGACTGTTAACAAAGTAGCACCTGGCACTGTGCCTGTGTTTACTTGTAGTCTAGCACATGACAGTGCCAAGCACGAAAAGAAAATGATTGGCAAGAAGCAGATTGAAATCAAACTTGATGGAGTGCGAGTAATTACAATCATACGTGGCGACAAGGTAGAAATGTTTAGTCGTAACGGCAAACAGTTTCATAACTTTGGACACATTATTGCAGAGATTGAAGCTGTAGTTAAAGACTATCCTGTACCATATCCGCTAGTATTAGATGGCGAAGTGATGAGTGCTAACTTCCAAGACTTGATGAAGCAAGTACATCGTAAAGATGGTAAGCAATCAACTGATGCTGTACTGCATTTGTTTGATACTATTCCTTTAGGATGCTTTATGAATGGTAGTTGGGACAAGCCGCAGAGCTTTAGAAGTGCGATTACAAAGGCATGGGTAGAACAGCATACAAGCGTCTTACAGCACGTACAAGCGCTGGACTGGGAAGATGTAGACTTAGACACACCCAACGGGCAAAAACGCTTTGTAGAGCTTAATAAAGCGGCTGTAGACGGTGGTTACGAAGGTGTAATGATCAAAGATATTGATGCACCGTATGAGTGTAAGCGTACACATGCTTGGCTCAAAGCCAAACCATTTATTGAAGTAACATTAGAGGTAGCTGACATTGAAGAAGGTACTGGTAGGAATAAAGGTCGCCTTGGAGCGTTTGTCTGCTCCGGGACCGACGACGGAAAAGATATTTGCGTTAATGTTGGTAGTGGGTTCACTGATGCTAATCGTGATGATTTTTGGGATCACCGCGACAGTATTATTGGAAATTTTGTAGAGGTTAGAGCAGATGCTATTACACAAAATCAAGACGGTACTTACTCGCTTCGTTTCCCGAGGTTCAAAACCTTCCGCGGATTCGAAGTACACGAAAAGCTATAAGTACGAAAATGCCAGATGTGTCTGGAATCTCGAAAGTGAAGGTTAATAAATCATACTCTTTACTCAAAAAAGGTTGATTTTTTCTTGATTGGCATATATACTTTTAAAATTATAGTTTCAGGAGAACCTAATGGCTCGTAAAAAAACAAAAGTTAAAGCAGCACCCCGTGTTAAACGAGGTGGAAAAATAGTTGGTCCTAGTTTCGAAGGCTGGGAAACTTGGACTGGAGCAGCCTTTAACCGTTTTAGACTCAATGCACACATGTTCTATTACGAAGAATACAAACATTCAGACTTACTCAATAGTTTCTGGATTTGGATGACGGATAGTGGATATTCCAAAGAACAGATTCGACAAGCAAAAGCAGCACCTGGCTCCAAATCTATAAGCTCGAGTATTGCTATTGCTTGTAGGCTTCTTGAAGATGGTTGCCCAGATTATAATGAAGAACATAACAAGTATTGGTTAGCGGCTCCTGGAACAGCTGGAGAAATAAAACCCTTAACACATTACATTAAGAAAGAAATAGACGAAGCAATTCAAGCAGGATCCCTTGTAGTAGAAGAAACTACAAAAGAAGAAACAGTCAAAGAAAAAGTATCCCGGCCAACTATACAAGAACGAATTACAGAACAAGCTATAGCAGTGTGTTCTGAAATAGATAAGTGGCTAGACACATCATTCGATAGTAATTTTGATCCAAAGGGTTTTAATCTTAAACCGCACTTATTAAAAAATAAAGTCACACAAGCGCATGCCCGAAAAATCATTACATTTTATCAGAAAGAAATGGAAGACTATCAAGACCTGGCTAATCTTCCAACTGCTACTCAAATTAAGAAAATGAGTGAGCAAGAACAGGATTACATCGAACAACTAAAAGAAGGGTATAGTCACCTTGTTAATAAATCGACAATCAAAAAGATTTTAGAAGCATATCAAAATATTATCGATGCCTGCAACATGATTGTTGACTCTGCAAAAGCAACACGCAAAGTGCGCAAACCTAAACAGCGTTCTGCTACTAAAGTAATAGAGAAGCTAAAGTATAAAAAGCAGGACGACAAATATAATCTTGTAAGTGTTAATCCTGTTGAAATAATAGGCGCTAATGAACTTTGGGTCTTTAACTGTAAAACAAGAAAATTAGGAAAGTATATTGCAAGTAATATCGATCCTAAAGGTTTAGCAAGAAATGGATCAGGACTTTCAGTAAAGGGCACAACTATTACTGATTTTGACGAAACACAGAGCATACAAAAAACACTCCGTAAACCGCCCGAACAACTTAAAGAGTTTAAGACATCAGGTAAGGTTGCGTTGCGTAAATTCTTAGAAGACATAAATGCTGTAGACACCAAGCTCAATGGAAGAATAAACATAGATACTGTGATTCTCAAGGTAAACTGATAAATACTTGTATGAGTACACATGACCTTCAAAAAGCACAACAAATCAGAGAAGATTTAAGTAATTTAGCTGATGTTATAGAAAACATTGTCTATAAGACCACACCCTTAAAGGTTGAAATACCAGATAGAACGTTATCCGGTAACGCTATAAGGGGCGGAGAAATCACAAGTTTCTCTAGTACAGGAATAAAAGACGATAGCTCGCGCCTCGTTGTACTAGTCAACGATGATGGTATCTTAACTGATTTCATAGACGTTGAGACACTAGTAGGTAATGTTAAGATAGAAAAAGACTTACATGTAGGCGGACAAATAACAGCTGACAAATTGCATGTAAAAGAAATAACTAGTGACGTGCGGCATGAAAGATCTAGTCCGTTAGAGTTTGCTTCTGAAGATTCTCCTAGTGCATACGGTAAGGGTCTACACTGGAAGGGTAGTGAACCTACAAAGCAATTTATATTGCGCAACACTCCTGACAGATTGTATTCAACTGAAACTTTAGACCTAGCTAAAGAAAAAGAATACATGATTGATAAAGTTCCTGTACTCGGCAGACATGAGCTAGGCCGAACAGTTACAAAATCAAATTTACGATCAGTAGGAACACTTGATGACCTTAAGGTATCAGGAGATTTAAATGTAGACGAGTTCCTTTTTTATAATTCCATATCGCAACGTTTAAGTTTGGGACTAGAAGAACCAAACGGAATGTTTTCGTTGGCGAGCTTGAATGGCGAATTTATTATCGAGCCACAAGGACCTAGTACAAAAATAGGTAACTACACAAACAGTGACTTAACCCTAGTTACCGACGATACTAACAGACTAACTATTACTAGAAACGGTCATATTCACTTAGGGCCTAAAGGCGCAAAAGATGCACAAGTTTCTGTCAACGGTAAATTAGGCATAGGCGTTAACAACGTATCTACTGATGTGGATCTTGAGGTGTCTGGACCTATAAGAATTGAAAACAAAAAGTTTGAAGTTGCATCAAATAAGCCAACATCGGGATTATACAATATAGGGGATATTGTATGGAACGATCAACCTAAACCCACCGGGTATGTAGGTTGGATTTGCACAAAAACCGGAACACCTGGATTGTGGAAATCCTTTGGACAAATCGGAAACTAACCTATATGGATGAAAAAAGAACGGATAGCTCTGCTATCTTTAAACAGATGTCGTGGTGGAAGCGACTGGCACTTAGTCTTCCTTACGCCTTTACAGGATTTTTTATCTTTCAGTATACGTTCGGATTCGAAACTATAGCAGACCGTATATTTGTAATAGCGGCTACTATAGGTGTTACAGTAACGGTTGCTTGGTGGTGGTGGGTAATGTATACTATAAATCATTTTAGTAGTGTATTACAGGGTACTGTTTCTAAATTAAAAGAAGTTAAAGAAGACCTACAAAACATCAAAAAAGACTTATAATATGCTTGTGCTTGGGAACGGTGAAAGCCGCAAGGACATTGACATCAATCGCTCTGACGAAATTAAAATAGGTTGTAATGCTATTCATCGAGACTATAGAGTCAGACATCTAATATGTGTTGATCGAAAAATGGTCAACGAAACAATAGCAGCTAATTATAATAATGATTCGTTAGTGTATACTAGAAAAGACTGGTTTGACTCGTATTCAGATTATAAAAACTTGAGACAAGTACCTTCAATACCATATGTCGGAATGGAAAGAGCTGACGACCCCTTCAACTGGGGGAGCGGACCTTACGCTGTACTACAAGGAGCACTGTTAGCAAGGAAACACAAGACAGACAAAACTATAAAACTGTTAGGGTTTGATCTTTATGGCACCCCAGATAATACTATCAATAACATGTATAAAGATACAGAAAACTACGAACTTGCATTTAAAAAATCAGTTGATCCTCGTTATTGGATTTATCAAATAAGTAAATTAATTGAAGAATTTACAGATTTAAATTTTATAATTTATACACAAGATAATTGGGCTATTCCAACGTCTTGGAAAAAACCAAACGTAGTATTTGACAAAACTTATAACTTTGTGTATAATGTATAAACAATCAAGAGAATTACATAGTCAAAATAGATAAAACAAAATAGCGCAATCTATGAATGATAAGACTTACATACCCGGTGAAACTAAAGCAGACCGCAAGGCAAGAAAGCGCATGGAAAAAGCGTCTTCTACCAATCACCAAAATGCCAACGAGGGGTGTCGTCCCTTCGACGAGAGTATAACTCACGTATCGGCGCCTGCGCCTCTGCCTACCAATCCGACAGATAATTACATAGTGTGCTTAAAACACGGCACTAAGTATGATGCTTCCTATGTAAATACTTTGTACAACATGGTCAAAAGAAATTGTACGTTATCTTTTGATTTTGTTTGTTTTACCGAAAATACAGAAGGATTAGACAGTAACATACGCACAATGCCGCTGCCTCAAATACCTGCCATAAAAGGATGGTGGTACAAGCCGTACTTTTTTAGCAGCGATCTTCCGATAAAAGGAACAATCCTTTACATTGATTTAGATGTAATTATTTTTCGAAATATAGATAAATTGTTTGAGTTCAATCCTGGGCAATTTTGTATATTAAAAGATTTTAACAGAAGCCTACGCCCAGACTGGCAAAAGTTTAACAGCAGTGTATTCAGACTCGAAACTGGATCTAAACGTTTTGTTTACGATAATTTTTTAAGGAATCCTACTGCACCTATTAAAAGATTTCATGGTGATCAAGATTGGATATACGACCAAATTAAAACGGACTATAACTACTGGCCCAACGAATGGATTCAAAGTTACAAATGGGAAATGCGTAACAGACCTCCAATGGTCAGAGATAGTAACGGAAAACGAAATTTTAGTGCGCCAGGCAATCCTAATATTCTAGACGAAACTAGTATTGCTGTATTCCACGGTGAGCCTAATCCACATAATTGCATCGATCCATGGTGCAGAGAGAATTGGAAATGATTTTTATATTTGATGTTGACGGGACACTAACGCCGAGTCGCGGCAGGATAGACATACATTTTAAAATGTTCTTTAATACATTTTGCTTAGAGAATGATGTGTACTTAGTTACTGGGAGTGACAAGCCTAAGACCATCGAGCAACTAGGAGAAGACACTTATAATCTATGCAAGCGTGTTTACAACTGTTCCGGAAGTGATGTGTGGGAACAGAGTAAAAATGTATTTACTACTGATTGGATATTGCCTGAAGACGCACAGGAATGGTTAAGTGTACAACTTACAGAAAGTCCATATAGAACTAGAACAGGATTACATTTTGAACATAGACCAGGAATGGTAAACTTTAGTATAGTTGGTCGTAATGCTAACCTTGAAGAACGTGCAAAGTATGTAGCATACGATACAGTTGAAAACGAACGCAATCTTATAGCGTCTGAATTTAATAAATTGTTCTCAGGTATTAAAGCTACTGTAGGTGGAGAGATTAGTATAGATATTGCTCCTGAAGGCAGCGACAAATCACAAATATTGCGCGACATCTCCCAAAATACATTTGTACACTTTTTTGGTGATAAACAATTGCCGGGTGGTAACGATTACACTTTGGCAAAAACACTACTTGAACGAGGCAATACTTGGTGTTATAATGTTATAAACTATAACGAAACTTGGACTATATTACATGGCTATTGAACGTATCGGCTTTGCTTGCAAGTATATGCATCCAGATCAAACGCAACCTAAGAAATTATTAGAAGAAATACAGCGCCCGCTAAATACTCGTAGCACAACAGTACAGTGGCTTAATAGGCAGACACGTGATGTTGCTGAAGAACGCCTGTGGGACATTATGGTCCACAACATTGCGTCATACAAGAAGTTGATTAGATATGTGGGTAGTCTACCAGAAAATTTGCGAATGGTTAGATTGGGTAGCGATTGTTTGCCTGTGTTCACTCAGTCAGATTGGCGGTACTATTGGCAATTACCAGACGTTAGAAGATACATGGAGAAGCATTTTGCCGAGGTCGGTGAGATTGCTCGCCGGCTTGATGTACGTCTCAGTTTTCATCCTGGTCAATTTACTGTTCTGGCTAGCGATAATCCGGACATTGTAGACAGAAGCATAGAGGAATTTGAATATCATGCGACTATGGCCAGACTCATGGGCTACGGGAAGACCTTCCAAGACTTTAAGATCAATGTCCACATATCAGGTCGACAAGGTCCCGAAGGCATACGCTCTGCACTACAGCGCCTTTCGCCAGAAGCAAGAAATACCCTTACAATCGAAAACGACGAAAACAAATGGGGGATCGAAGCAAGCCTCGAACTTGCGAAAGATTGTGCCCTTGTATTGGACATACACCACCACCTGTGTAATAGTGGAACATACATTCATCCCACCGACGATAGATATAAGCGCATAGTAGACAGTTGGAGAGGTGTTCGTCCAGTTATCCATTACTCATACAGTCGAGAAGAATGGGTAGGACACATTGATACAAATACTAAGCCAGACTTTCCTGCACTACTAGAGCAAGGTTACAAGAAAGGTAAGTTGCGAGCGCATAGCGACTATTACCCTAATAACGCTACAAATGAATGGGCGTTATCTTTCTTGCCTTACACAGATATCATGTGCGAGGCGAAGGCTAAGAACCTTGCAAGCATTGCACTATATAAATACCATATGGAGAACAACATTGAGTTATTGGAGAACAACAATGAGCAATTATTTGAATCAAATGTACGGAAGAAACAATCCAACCCAGACCCAGTCATCATCTGATAAGAATCCTAACAGAGTTACAGGTGGGCTTAGAGCACAAGGTGTCGATCATTTTGAGCTGTTAGGCGAGGATGGCTCCGTTCAAAAAATTCCAACTCAAAGATATGTTGAAAGTTTAGAAGAACAACTTAGAAAGCAACGAGCTGCCATTACAGTATTGGAAAGGAAAATCGCAAGACTGGAACGAAGTAGTCCCAGTGACTTGCGATTAAAGAGTTAATTATTTTAACTTCATGTCCTTGTTATTTTTTTTAACACCAGCCTGAAGATCAGAAATCAATGCGTCTTTCTTCTTACGCTTGTCAAGCTCAACACCAAACTCTCTACCTAACGCTTCAAGTTTTGTCTTGGTCATGGATGACAATTGAGACTTAGTTGGTAACTTTTTTACTGCTTCTTTTACTGCTTCGGCAGCTTCTTCAACTACTTCACGTACATCTTCTTTGATTCCTTCTTCAGCATTTTTCAAAGCTGCTTTGGCATCATCCCTATCAATATCGCCGTCGGCATCAATGTCTAAACTTTTTGCATCGCGATTATAATATACTATGCCGCCTATAACAACAAATAAAACAGCTAGTACGATTCCTATTAAATCCATAAAAATACTCCTTTTGCATGGTAGTACTATTTATTAAGTTAGTATATATTATATTTACAAAATGGTCTAAATGCAATCAATTGTAACATTATGACGATTTTGGTTGCGTAATGCAACTATTGTGTTTAAATATTAATAATTCCAGGAGAATTATATATGAAATACATTACAGCAGCATTAGCGGCTTTATTCCCGCTTGTACTATCAGCACAAACATATACCAACGAAGTAGCAGCTATCATCAACGATAATTGTGTAGTGTGTCATCGTGCGGGTGGTATTGGGCCAATGAGCTTTGAAACTTACGAACAAGTACGCCCGTGGGCTCCTCTTATACAAATGAGAGTAGCAAACAGAGAAATGCCTCCGTATGCTTACGATCACGGTATTGGCATACAAGACTTGCAAGGTGATTGGCGACTTTCACAAAACGATATAGACACAGTTGTTGCGTGGGTAAACGCAGGCGCACAATATGGTGATCCTGACAGAGTGGTGCAATCTCCCACAATGCGTGATCCAGAAGCATGGAACTTTGAAGGAGACTTTGGTGCACCAGATGCAATCATTCCAAGTGTAGCAATAGACATTCCTGCAAATGGTAATGACTTGTGGCACAAGCATAATGTTCCAACAGGATTAAGTGAAGACCGTTGTATCAAAGCAGTACAAGTTAAACCACGAGGCAATGCAAAATCAGTAGTACATCATGCTAACTCAAGTATTATAACTGAGGGAGGCAGACAAGGTATGCTAACTGAGTATGCTATGGGAAAGTGGGGAGAGATAGTTCCAGAAGGAGTATGCAGAACTATCCCAGCAAACGCAGAAGTAGCATGGGACATACATATGTTTCCAGGTGGACTTGGAGCAATGGCACCAGGATCAGTTATAAGAGACAACGTGGTAGAGATTGGTCTTTGGTTATACACCGAAGAGGAAAGCGAACAACTGAAATACAAACAAGATTTGAGTTTGTATCGTCTCGGAGATCAGGACGATATTACTATCCCGCCACATGGTTATTACATGACACAAGGCTTCCACAGTTTTGATCATCCAGTTAGACTAGATAGTTTTCAACCACACGGACACTTGCGTATGAACGCAGCAAGTTTGGAAATATTCTATCCAGAGACAGGACGCACAGAACAGATTAGCCAAGTGAGTAATTGGAGCGCAACATGGCATCACAGCCATTTGTATGCTCCGGATGTCGCACCACTACTACCAGCTGGAGCAGTTATTGTTCTAAAGCAATGGTATGACAACACAGCAGAAAATCCAAACAATCCAGATCCTGATATGTGGGTAATGGGCGGTTCACGTACAGGTGATGAAATGACCCATGCGTGGCTTGCTATCACACACTTAGACGATGAAGGATACAACAAACTAAAGGAAGAAAGGAATGAAAAAATTAATATTGCTAGTAAGTAGTTTATTAACATCTGTTGCGTATGCACATGAAGATGTAGCTATAGACTATGCAGAAAATGTAGCACCTATCTTTGTAGAGCAATGTCAAAGCTGTCACAGGGATGGAGGTATTGCTCCTTGGGCAATGACCGACTACAGGATGCTTCAAGCGTTTGCACCTGCTATTAAAGAAGCAGTTACAACACTACACATGCCACCTGGACAGATTGATCGCAAGTATGCAAAGGATATTATCAATCACCGTACACTTAGTCATACAGAAATGGAGACTATTGTTGAATGGGTTAATGCAGGTGCACCTGTTGAAGGTGACAGAGATCCACTAACAGAAACTGTATACTCAACGTCAGAGTGGGTACATGGTGAACCTGATATGATTGTCTATGTACCAGCACAAGAAATACCTGCTGGTCCTAGTGCAATTCCTTATCGCTATGTAGGTGTTGACCTAGGACTAACAGAAGACAAGTGGCTTCGTGGTTCAGAGTTTTTGCCTTCAGAGCCTACAGTAATGCATCACATGCTAAACTCAGTAAGTGTACCAGGCGAGCGTAATGCTAACATTCTTGGCACACAAGGCGGCGGCCAAGCTGAAATGAACTATGCTTCTGTCAGTGCTTATGTTCCTGGCGGTGATCCAGAGTTTTATGATGCTAACACTGGCGGTTTGTTGCGAGCAGGTAGTACTGTAAACTTACAGCTACACTATACCCCTGACGGCGTGGCAAGAACTGACGAAGCAAGGATTGGATTGTACTTCCACGATGAAGGTGTAGTACCACAAGAAAGAATGGCAGGAGACTGTGCTTGTATCTTCCCAAACAACTGGACAACTATACCTGCTTACGATCCTAACTTTGTACAGACAGCAGAAGTAGTACTAAAGCAAGATGTAATGCTGCACACATTTTTACCACACATGCACTTTCGTGGCAAGAGTATGAAAGCAACAGCGTACTATCCAGACGGTACTGTAGAAGAACTTATTGACATTCCTGCATACGACTATGCTTGGCAACTTTCATATACATGGCGAGAACCTAAGTTTATTCCAGTAGGAACACGATTGTTTGTAGAAGGAGCATTTGATAACTCAGCGGACAATCCTATGAATCCAGACCCTAGCAGAGATGTACCTTGGGGACAGATGTCAGAAGATGAAATGTTCTTTGGAGCATTCACTTGGAAGAA
>Ga0233444_10003286_pt1 | contig 16201 bp, 13 predicted proteins | sample SI_124_October20_6_FD_182792 | JGI IMG/M metagenome (GOLD analysis project Ga0233444, IMG submission 182792) | Seawater microbial communities from Saanich Inlet, British Columbia, Canada - SI_124_October2016_10_MG | ecosystem: Environmental > Aquatic > Marine > Inlet | place: Canada: British...
CAGCCACGTTTCAACCGAGCTATGGCCAACAATGAACAATCAATAACTGCACCCGGTCGACGCCACGATAACGATTCACGTCCAACTTAAAAGCGAACCGAACATTACGACGATCAATCACACGATCCTGATTGAAGAAGATACCATCCAAAAGCGTTGGAAATCGAAGGCTGAGAAGCTTGAGCTTTAGGTGCCCTCCTTTTAGTACTTTCTGTTCAACAATTTCGAGCACCTCATCAAAGATCGGCTCTGGGAACCCTTGTCCCCAAGGGTGATCTCGAACCAGGCCTGCAACACTTTCAAGATCGAAGCTGGGCACTAAACCCTCCGATACAATACGCTCGTTCAGGTCACGGCCTAACAAGTGTGCTTTGGCATGCAGGTCGAATTGCGTTGCAAACTCTGAAAAATCTTCCTGGCGAATGGTGACGCCAGCAGCCATCGCATGCCCCCCAAATTTTTGGAGCAAACCCTGCCGGGCTGCATCGATCTCTGCCAATAAATCCCGCAATTGCAACCCCTCAATGGACCTGCCAGATCCTTTGAGTAACCCGTTTGAGGCCTCAGCAAAGGCAAACACGGGCCTGGCGCATTGGGCGCGTACGCGCGAGGCCAGAATCCCGACAACGCCCTCATGCCATCTCGAATCAAAGAGACTGATTCCAAATTGCGCCGAATCCTGAGCCCGGCTTCTATCCAGCAGTAATTCAGTGGCTTGCGCCTGCATCGATTGCTCGATTTCACGGCGCGCTCGGTTGAGCGCATCCAAGCGCGCCGCCGCTGCTTGAGCGGCCTCAGGCGTTGAGCGCAAACAGGCGACACCCAGCGACATATCCTCAAGCCGGCCGGCTGCATTCAACCTTGGCGCGACGTTAAAGGCCAGCTGGGTTGTGGTCAAAACACGATGATCTAACCCTGAAATCTCAATCAGCGCTTGAATCCCAGGCCTTGCCTGACCCGCCCGAATACGATTGATCCCAGATTGAACTAGGCGACGGTTATTCGCATCCAGCGGGACGAGATCAGCAACTGTGCCAAGCGCGACTAAATCCAAGAGTTGCGCCAAATTAATTCGATCGTTACCCTCCGGTCGGCCGGCGACTAAAAGCGCTCGCGTCTTGATCAGCAGATAAAACGCGACCCCAACCCCAGCCAAAGCTTTACTGGGAAATTCACAACCATTTTGGTTCGGATTCACAATCGCATCCGCCGCTGGCAAACCCTGACCCGGCAAATGGTGATCCGTCACAATGACGCGAACGCCCGCAGCCTTGGCGGCGGCAACCCCGTCAAAACTCACAATCCCCTGATCGACCGTAATGATCAGGTCCGGACGCTGAGTCAGCGCAAGATCCACCAACTCAGGGCTTAAACCATAACCATACTCAAATCGATTGGGGACCAAATACTCGACATGACGGGCTCCAAGCAATCCCAGGCCTTCTATCATTAGCGCAACACTGGTTGCGCCATCGGCATCATAATCACCGATGATCAGGATTCTCGATTGCTGCTGAATTGCCGTGACCAAAAGGGTTGCCGCGGGGCGCAACCCTTTCATCGTATCGGGAGGCACCAACCCCGCTAACGCATACAGTGGTTCTGCGTTGACCGCGATACCGCGAACCGACAGCAAGGCCTCAAGGCTTGCTAAATCGGTTGCCGTTTGACCCGGTCGCCGAACGAGCTCGATGGTCACAGGTTAACGAAACACTCTAATCGATTGGACGGGCGCAACCACGGATGGCATCTCTTGGAGCTCATTGATGGCATCTGTGATCACGCCATGCTGGATCGGATCCGTCACGAGGACAATAAAGGATCGATTCGGCGCGATATCTTCTTGAAGTATTTTGTCTAAAGAAATCGTCCGCCGAGCTAAAATTGAGGTCACTGCAGACATAACCCCCGGTTGATCCTCAACCCCAATCCGCAAATAGTAGCCCGATGCAACCTCTGCTACGGGCCTGACCGGTAGCGGCTTGAGCGCCGATAATCGGCCTCCAAGGCTGCCGCCGGAGCAAGTGCCTTGAACCAAATCGATTAAATCTGAGACCACCGCACTGCCGGTGGGCCCTGCGCCAGCGCCAGCGCCCGTGCATAAGATCTCACCGGCTGCATCACCGCAGACCAGGACCGCATTCTGAACACCGTCGATCTGAGACAAGATAGCAGTCGTTGGTACGAAACTAGGATGCACGGCCATCTCGAGTTGTCCATCCTGGCAACGAGCAATACCAAGATGTTTAATTTTAAAGCCGAGTTCCCGCGCAAATTTGAAATCGACTGGGTCCAGAGACGAGATTCCCTCTATCTGAACCTGAGGCAGGCTGAGCGGTTGATCGAAGGCAAGCGCCGAAAGAATCGTTAACTTATGCGCCGCATCAATGCCTTCAATATCAAAGGTTGGGTCGGCTTCGGCATAGCCTAACGCCTGGGCTTCTTGCAAAACCTCATCGAAGGTTCGCGTGGGTCCGGATGCGGCCATCTCCGTCAGGATAAAATTGGCGGTGCCATTGATAATGCCCGCAAGCCAAGCAACTTGATTCCCTGCAAGGCTTTCTTGAATCACCTTAATAATCGGAATGCTGCCCGCAACCGCTGCCTCGTACAGCAACGAAACCTTATGTGCTGCCGCGAGCGCAAAAAGCGCATCGCCATGTTCTGCAATCAGTGCTTTATTGGCCGTCACCACCGATTTACCAGCGCCTAGCGCTGTTTCGATAAGCACTTTGGCATCGGTTGTGCCACCTATTAATTCCACCACCACATCGACATCGTCACGTCTGCAAACGGAAACAATATCGGCGGTATACGCAATGTCCTTGAAGATCTTATCAGTCGGCGCCGATCGAGACGCAACGACCGTAACTTCTATAGCCTTGCCTGTACGCGCTGTTATCAAAGCATGATTATCTTGCAGAATCTGGGTCACGCCCCGCCCGACAGTGCCCGCACCACAAATACCAATTTTCACAGTCGACTCCTTATGCGTAACGCTCGCGTTTGGTCATTTAGCCAGTAACCGCTTGATGCCTCGTAAAGCTTGCCGGGTTCTGTGTTCGTTTTCGATGAGCGCAAAGCGAACATACTCATCCCCATATTGACCAAAGCCAATGCCCGGAGAGACCGCCACCTTGGCCTCTGTAATTAACCGCTTTGCAAATTCCAAAGAGCCTAGAGACCGAAATTGCTCTGGGATTTTTGCCCAGACAAACATCGTCGCCTTAGGCGGGGTAACTGCCCAGCCCGCTGCATTTAAGCCTTCGCACAAAACATCTCGACGGCGTTTATAGATCAGGCGTGTTTCTTCTACGCAGCTTTGATCCCCTTCAAGCGCTGTGATCGCGGCAACCTGAATTGGGGTAAAACTGCCATAGTCCAAGTAGGATTTAATGCGCGCCAGCGCGCCAACCAGCGTCTGATTACCGACACAAAAACCAACTCGCCAGCCTGGCATATTGTAGCTTTTAGACAGCGTAAAAAATTCAACTGCGATGTCTTTAGCGCCATCAACCTGCAAGATTGAAGGGGCTTTATAGCCATCAAAAACGAGGTCTGCGTAGGCCAGGTCTTGAACCACCCACAAATTATGGGCCTTAGCGATCTCAACAACTCGTTCGAAAAACTCGAGATCAACACAATGCCCGGTTGGGTTGCCCGGAAAATTCAGCACCAGTACTTTCGGTTTCGGCCAGGTATTGAAGATGGCCTGTTCAAGTTCTGAGAAGAAGTCCAAATCTTCGGTCAACGGTACGTGCCGCACATCTGCGCCTGCAATGACAAACCCATAAGGGTGCACTGGGTAGGAGGGATTCGGCACCAAAACCGAGTCCCCCGGTCCTAAAATAGCCATCGCAAGGTGCGCCAAGCCTTCTTTGGACCCGAGGGTCACAATCGCTTCAGACTCAGGATCCAAACTCACCCCGTAGCGGGTTTGGTACCAATTGCAGATGGCCTGCCGGAGTCTCGGTATACCTTTCGACTGCGAATAGCGATGGGTATCGCCCCGATTCACCGTTTCAACTAATTTTTCAACAATATGAGGCGGCGTTGGCTGATCAGGGTTACCCATCCCAAAATCAATAATATCCTCCCCCCGGGCCCGGGCATCCCGCTTTAGAGCATCGGTAATGCCAAAGATGTAAGGGGGAAGTCGCTGGATTCTTTGAAACTCGGACATGGGTGCTGCCTCCAAGAAATGCGCGACAGTTTAATCAAGTGCGCTTGACGCGTCACCTATGGTGACGCTTTCTGCAGCACTATTTTCAGAAATCTCTTTAAGATTCCGAGGGCAAGCCGAGCTGAGCTGCCAGCCGCGCAGCCGGCAAATAGCCTGGGAGCAAACGGCCATCTTCAAAAACAATCGACGGTGTTCCCGTAACCCCCACCAATCCGCCCAATTCAAAATGGGCTTTAACGGGGTTGTCACAGGATCGTCCCGGAATGGACTCTCCGGCCTTGGCTTGGGTTAACGCTTTCTTTTGATCCGGAGCGCACCAGGCCGAGACGATTTTGTTGTAACTGGCCGAGTCGATGCCTGCGCGAGGATAAGCCAAATACCGAACCGCAATACCCAAGCGGTTTAATTCCGGGACTTCCTGATGCAATTTTCGACAATAACCGCAATCAATATCGGTAAAGACGGTAATCGTTGTTTTTAAACCAGAGGTTGGCGGGGCAAAAACCACCATTTGCCCTTCGTCCAAGCCATCGATCAAAGCCTTTCTTGAATCGCTGCGTTCTTGCTCCGAAAGGTTGACCATACGGCCGTTGGTCTTGCGGTAAATATCACCATTAATGAAGTAAGTCCCGGTGGCATCGGTCAAAAGGGTTGTGCCATCTACCAATTTCAAACTAAAGAGACCGGGTACCTCTGAGTCAGAGATCGATTCGATCGGGAGGTTGCTGGTCTCTAACGCCGTTTGCAGATCTTCAAGCTCATCGGCTTGACTCGTCAGGCCCCACAGACAAACCAACGCCAGCGCTGCTTGCAGATAAGTGGCGACTCGGGGTGGAGCCATGAAACGCGTGGTCCTGTTCGTCACGTTCATTTGGATACCTCTGATTTAAAGCCATAGTTTAGTGCATCAGCAAGGACTGCCACAAACGGATTAACCCCGAGGGTGGTGTTCGGCATGCAATGCTTGCATTCGGTGCTTGGCAACATGGGTATAAATCTGCGTGGTAGACAGATCGCTGTGCCCCAACAACAGCTGCACAACCCGAAGGTCCGCACCATGATTGAGCAGATGGGTCGCAAAGGCGTGCCTTAGAGAGTGGGGCGACAGCGAAATACCAATACCGGCTTGGGCCGAATGCCGTTTGATCAAATACCAAAACGCCTGCCGCGTCATCGCTCGACCACGATTGCTGGGGAACAGGACTTCATCGGAACCTGCTCGGCGCATCAACGCCGCGCGATGATCTTGAATAAACGCATCGAGCCAATCAATGGCCTCCGCGCCGATCGGGACCAAACGCTCTTTATCGCCCTTCCCAATCACTCTCAACACCCCTTGACGAAGATTCACATCAATCATTCTCAGGTTCACCAGTTCGGAAACCCGAAGACCGGTGGCATACAAAAGTTCCAGCATGGTTCGATCTCGAAACCCGACCGCTGTTTTGGTATTCGGCGCAGACAGTAGCGCATCAACGGCTTGTTCCGACAATGATTCCGGCAATTTTCGACCTAATTTTGGGTTTTCAATCCGAAGCGTTGGATCTTCCGAAATTCGTTCCTCGCGGACTAAAAACCGGTAGAGCGATCGAATAGAAGACAAAGCCCGCGCCGATGAACGCGCCGTGATGCCCTGCTCAACCCGATGGGTCAAATAGGCCAAGATCTGGTGCCGACTCGCCCCCAGAATGGTCTCATTATTGACCTGGAGCCAGTGCACGAAGAACTTCAAATCACGGCCATAAGATTCCAGCGTATTGCGACTGAGTCCTCGCTCCATCCAAATACTGTCCAGATATCCGTCCAGCAGTTGGCTGTTCGCCGCACTCAAACCGTCTAAGTCAACGGACGAGGCTTTCGGTGAGGCTTTTGGCGAGGCCTTCGGCGCAACCTTCATTCTTTTCAATCCACACGCACCAGCGCATTCAGACGCGCCTTATCGGTTTCATAGTATCGCCCAGCGAAGTAAAACAACGGAATTGCAGCAAGCGAGATCAGAGTGAACCAAAGCAGTGCCTGGGTATAGGGCTCAGGATTACCGATCGCCATCAGATAATCGATGTAGATCCCAGCGAGGCTCACGCCAATCGCCACACCCGCCATATTCAACAGTAAGATATAAAACGCGACAACCGTTGCTCTAATCTCTTCGGGCACCAACTCTTGTACCGTTGAGAAGGTTGGCCCGTAGAAACAGCCTAGTTGGAAAAAGCCCGCACCCACCCCAAGCCAGAAGACCCAATGATCCGGTTCAACCAAGCGATACGCGATGTTCACGGGTGCTAGAACCAGCATCACTAAAAACAAGAACATCGGTCGACCAACCCCAGTCTTTTTCAAAAAATAGTCTCCCCCGAGTCCGCCAAAGAGATTGCCCGCGATACCCGCTGTAATACCAATCCAGCCGGTAATTTGTGCGATCTCGGCCTTATCAAAACCCCGCTCTTGGACATACCACAGCTGATCAAAGGTCGCCGCGCCTAAAATGAAATGAAAAGCGACCCCACCGCCAATGGTCATGGTTAAGGCTGGAGAGGCTTTAAGCGCGGCGAACAAAATTTTTAAAAGATCAAAAAACCCTGGCTGAGCCGAATCGGACGCAGCGTTCACCGAATCACCCGAGCGCTTCGGATCCTTTAAGAAAAACATCACGAGCGCCAAAGCCAACCCAATGCCGCCCAACAGATAAAAACAATTGCGCCAGCCAATAACGGGGCCAACATACCCAACAATTAAGAGACTCACGCCGACGCCAATCGGCACGCCCATGTAATAAAATCCTGATGCGAAACCCAGCCGATGGGCAGGAAATCGGTCCGCCAACAAGGACATCGCTGTCGGCGTTAGGATCGACTCGCCAACACCAATTAACATCCTGGGCGCAGCCAGTGACAAAAAACCTTTTGCCATGCCCGACGCGGCCGTCAGGAGGCTCCAGAGCCCAACCCCTAGCGCGATGAAGCGTGTCCGGTTGACCCGATCGGCCAAGGTGCCCATAAACAATCCGGCGACTGAGTAAAAGGTCAAAAAAATGAGTCCGGTGAGCAAGCCAAACTGGGTATTGGAAAGCCCAAGATCCGGCACAATATAGTTTGAGAAACTGGCCAACAACTGCCGGTCAACAAAATTCATCACGTTGAGGATCGTAAGAAATCCTAAAAATCCATAACTTCGCATCGTCACAACCGGAGTCGTATGACTCATTTGGCTCACCTCATCAGTTGCCTGCGGGGCGCAGGCGGGATGCTGCGCTCTGATGAGAATGTAGCACTATTGCTTGCTTGGAAGAAAGGCTGGCTGGCCATCGAGAGAATGCAGCGGCTTACGCCCACTGCTGGCATAAACAATGGGCTAGGGGCGACCAGAGCACTGCGATCTTAGGTCATAACCGATTAGGGCGTTGGCTGTGGACAAAAACAGCGCAGCCTTGATAGACCTGCCTTGATAGACCAGCCTTAATCGCTTAATCAAACGGGCGTGAGCGCTACACTAGGGGCTCCAGGAAGGGACCCCATTTCACTTTTTTGAAGGGCTGTGGAAGAGGCGGCGCCTACTATTGCAGTAAGCCCCGCACTGGTAAGGTAAGCCTCGCAGCGCCCGCCTTACTTCAACTTTTCTTTGATTCGAGCCGAACGACCGCTTCGTTCTCTGAGATAGTACAGCTTCGCCTTACGCACATCGCCGCGCCGCTTAACCGTAATACTTTCGATCAATGGGCTGTGGGCTTGGAAGGTACGCTCAACGCCGACGCCGTGGGAAATCTTTCGAAGGATAAAAGCAGAATTCAACCCTCGGTTTTTCTTTCCAATGACCACGCCTTCAAAGGCTTGTAACCGCTCGCGGTTGCCTTCTGCTACCCGAACTTGAACGACCAACGTATCACCGGGCGCATAGTCCGGAAGGTCTGTCTTCAGCTGAGATGCTTCAATTTGCTGAATGATCTTATTGTTGTTCATAACGTTTCCTCATTACTCGGGCTTCTGGCTCTTTGTCTCAAGAAACCGCGCCTCTTGATCTGTTACACCGCGGCGCTTTAACAGATCAGGACGCCTTGATTGCGTTACCACCAAAGATTGCTGATGTCGCCACTGCGCGATCGCCTTGTGGTCGCCGCTGAGCAACACCTCTGGCACGACTCGCCCACCGACTGTTTCAGGACGCGTATACTGCGGGTATTCGAGCAATCCGTCAATAAAAGACTCATCATTTTTTGAAGATTCGTCGCCGAGCACCCCTGGAAGAAGCCGAATCAAGGCATCAAGCGCCATCATCGCTGGCAATTCGCCCCCGCTGACGACAAAATCCCCAACACAAACCTCAAGATCGACAACGGAATCGATAACCCGTTCGTCCAATCCTTCATACCGGCTGGCCAAAAAAACCATCTCATCAAAATTCTCAATCCACGCTGCAAGCAACCCTTGATCCAGTGGCTTTCCTCTTGGCGAGAAATGGACAACGATCGGCGCTCCCCCTACTGCGGCCTTAGCAGCTTTCACCGCGGCCAACATCGGCTCGGCTTTGAGCACCATTCCTGGGCCGCCGCCATAAGGCCGATCATCAACCGTCCCATGTCGATCATCAGCAAAGGTCCGAGGATTCACAACCGTTAAGGTGACCAAATTCCGTTCAAAGGCCCGACTTGTCACGCCGAAGTCTCGGATCGCATCGAACATTTCGGGCATCAAGGATACGACGGCAAACTTCATCAGAAGTCCTTGGACCAATTGACTAAGATTGAGCGAGTTTCCAGATCGACCTTCAAAATGAACTGCGGCTCGACATAGGGAATAAGCCGCTCAAGGCCGTCAACACTGCCGGCATAAGGCTCCACTATCAAAACATCATTAGCGCCGGTTTCAACCAACCGCGCGACCCTGCCGAGGATTTCACCTTCTGTATTATCAACGGTTAGACCCATCAGCTCATGCCAATAGAATTCGCCTTCCGGCAATTGTGGGAAATCAGCCTTTTCGGTCCAGATCGTGGCGCCGACCCAGGCCTCAGCCTGATTTCGGTTATCAACGTCTTTGAATCGAACTTGAATTTTTTTACCCTGTTGGCGAACTTCCGCCACTTCTACAGCAATGAGTTTGCCGTGTTGGCGGACATGCCAGGGATGGTAGCTAAGAATTTGTTCTGCGGGGTCGGTATCGGAAAAAAGCTTAATCCATCCCTTGACACCATGGACCCCAACGATTGATCCAATCTGGATCAGGGCATCCTCTGAGGCAAGCAATGGATTAATCTCGGGCGTTAAGCCGCAGCTTCGGCTTCAGGCTCAACTTGAACGACCTTGCGGTACGCTTTGATCAATGACTTTACGCGATCTGAAGGCTGCGCACCTTGGCGAGTCCAGTAATCAATACGATCAAGATCAAGGCGCATTTTTTCGTCTGCGTTCTTTGCTAACGGATTGAAAAACCCGACGCGTTCTATAAAGCGTCCATTGCGGCTTTCGCGACGGTCAGCAACACTGACGTAGTAAAAAGGCCGCTTTTTGGTGCCGCCGCGTGCTAATCGAATTGTTACCATGTTCTCTTCACCCTTACTTCAATGTCTAGAAATTTTCTGCGTCGCCCCTGACCATTCTCAGAAAATGCTGACCGCAGACCTTGCTTGTCTTACGCAGCCCTCACGATCTCAAGCGTTGCGCATCGTTTGAATGCTAACTTTATAAATGCTGGATTTGTTCTCTACGGGTTTTGCTACCAAACCGTACTACCCAGCTGTTCTTTTTAGGTCTCTTTACACCGCCTTTCTATTAAGCCTCTTTAAACAGTCTTTCTATCCAAGCCTTTTTACACAGCCTTTCTATCTAAGCCTTTTAACGCAGCTTTCTTTGCAAGCGATTCAGTTCTTCCTTCGCCACCGCGATGACCGCTCATGGTCTCTTTTATCGAGCACTTTATATTCCGACGCTCCTCCCAATAGGCCAAGCGCTCATCGCACCCCAAAGCCCTTGAGACGACCCACCTCGCAGAGGGCGCCTATTGTAAGACAATCGCCTGCGGAATAAAACCTCTGTAATGCCCACGATCGACAATGCTTGCGCCGACAAAAAACAGCCGAATGCTTGCCTTATTGCGCTAAAACGGACGGCCGCCCTGATTCATCATCCCGCCTAAACCGCGCATCATATTGGTCATGCCACCTTTCTTGCCGAGCTTTTTCATCATTTTTTGCATTTGTTTATGCTGCTTGAGCAGACGGTTCACGTCTTGGATTTCTGTTCCCGAACCGCGGGCAATCCGGCGTTTGCGCGACCCACTAATCAGATCTGGAAAACTACGCTCTTTCGGTGTCATCGAGTTGATCATCGCTTCAAGCTGACCAAAGTTTTGTTGGTCAACTCGCGCCTTTGCCGTTTCAGCCATGTTGCCCATCCCCGGAAGCTTATCCAGCATGCCGGTTAGCCCGCCCATGTTGTTCATCTGTTGGATCTGATCCCGAAAGTCCGAGAGATCAAAGCTACGGCCCTTTTGGATCTTTTTAGCAAGCTTTGTCGCTTTGTCCTTATCGATCTTTTGCTCAGCTTCTTCGATCAGCGACATGACGTCGCCCATGCCCAGAATCCGAGACGCAATTCGATCCGGATGGAATAATTCTAAAGCCTCGATCGTTTCGCCTTGACCGATAAATTTAATCGGCCGACCCGTGACTTGGCGAACTGACAAGGCAGCACCACCTCGGGCATCGCCATCCGCTTTGGTTAAAACGACACCCGTTAGGGGTAGGACTTCGCCAAACTGTTTGGCCGTATTGGCAGCATCCTGGCCGGTCATCGCATCGACAACGAAGAGCGTTTCAACCGGGTCTAGATGCCCATGTAACTTAGAGATTTCCTGCATCATGTCGTCGTCAATGGCAAGCCGCCCGGCGGTATCAACAATCAACACATCAACAAACTGTCGCTTTGCAGCCTGCAACGCGTCTTTTGCTATTTGCTCAGGCGCCTGATCAGTCGATGACGCAAAAAAACTAAGTCCTGCGCTCTCTGCCAGGGTCTGCAACTGCTGAATGGCCGCAGGACGATAGACATCTGTGCTGACCAACATGACCTGTTTATCCTCACGCTGTTTCAACCAAACGCCAAGCTTTGCCGCTGTCGTGGTTTTGCCCGCGCCCTGAAGTCCGGCGAGGAGAATCACTGCAGGCGGTTGGCTATTGAGGTCAAGACCTTCTGAGGCGCCGCCCAGCACGGCCACCAATTCTTCATTAACGATCTTTAAGAAAGATTGCGCAGGCGACAAACTCGCACCAACCTCCACGCCAATCGCCCGCTGCCGAATTCGGTCCATAAAATCCTGGACCACAGCCAAGGCGACGTCGGCGTCGAGTAATGCCAGACGGACCTCACGCAAGGTTTCCGCAATATTGTCTTCTGATAAGGTTTTTTTGCCGCCAATTTGACCCAGCGCCGCACTGACCCGGCGGGTTAAATTATCAAACATAGTGTTGTGCCTTCTTTAAAATTATTCCAAGGATTAACCTTGCGGAATCTCATGCTCGTGTTAGCTGCGACAAACCGACCCGCTTTGCGGCCCAACATAAACCGAATCGGCGCAAATCACCGCTCAATGGCAATCATGCTGACCTATTTGACTCGGCGCCGTCAGGGCAATGCTAGAAGATCGCGTCTTTCAGCAGAGTTTAATCCGACTAACTGTTATTATAGACTAAGAACTCCTCAAAGGGCCTACGATGAGCGAAAGCTTCCAAACCTCTCCGAGCTTCATCCTGCTAGCGCTATTGACCGGCTTGCTCTATTTCACGAATGGACTCCGAGCGCGCAGTCGAGTCCAAAAGCGCATCGAAGCCACCAGAGCTGACGTCTTAAGCATCTCCCTCGGGTTAGTCGCCTGCTTGGGTCACGGCTTTTTGCTTAAAACCCGTTTGCTTCAAGGTGATGCCATCAGTCTCGGCCTGATCCCCATGCTGAGCGTGACGGCCTTTGCGATGAGCCTTGTGATTGCGCTCAATCAAATCCGACGCCCAATGAACCACATCGCCCAACTGGTCTTCCCGATCGCAGGGCTCACGCTGCTAATACAAACCGTCTACCCAGGCCAGGGTCCAATGCGGGTCGATGTTGCCCCCGCACTCACCCTGCACATTATCCTTTCGATACTAGCCTACAGTTTACTGGCATTAGGGGCCCTGCAAGCGCTGTATTTGACCTGGCATGATCAACGAATGCGGAAAAAGCAATCCGGGGCCAGTTTATTTTTACCCATTCAAACCCTCGACACCCTCTTATTTGAGTCGATTTGGACCGGTTTAATTGCCTTAACCCTTGCCATCGGCACGGGCTTTTTGTTCATGGATTCGCACTCAGTACCGGGACTTATTCATCACACCATCCTTACCGCCCTAGCGTGGCTGGTCTTTGTGGTACTCCTCTGGGGCCGATATCGGCTCGGTTGGCGGGGCAGCCTGGCGGCGGGTTGGACGCTGCTTGGCTTTGCCTTCCTTGCGCTCGGTTATTTTGGCAGCAAGTTTGTGGTCGAAGTCCTGCTTTCCTAAAACTCGGGCCTTGACACGAAAGGGACCGATCCGCTACAAGGTCTTCTTAATACTACAAGGCTCGACTCATCTTGGACGCCCCCTCAACAGGCACACTGCTCATTGCCGTGATTTGCTTGGTTTTCTTATCCGCTTACTTCTCCGCCTCCGAAACCGCCATGATGGCGCTGAACCGTTATCGGTTGCGGCACTTAGCGAAGAAAGGTCATCGCGGGGCGCAACGCGCAGCGCAACTCCTTGAGCGCCCAGACCGGTTGCTCGGCGTCATCCTAATTGGCAATAACTTTGTAAACTTCTCGGCTGCATCCATCGCGACGCTGCTCGCGATTGAAATACTCGGAGAAAGTGGTGTCGCCTGGGCGCCCGTGATTTGCACCTTTGTTTTTCTCATTTTCGCAGAGGTTGCCCCCAAGACGATTGCAGCGGCGTTTCCAGAGCGCGTTGCATTACCTTCCTCGCATTTGTTGCGCGTGCTCCTATTCTTGTTTTACCCGCTTGTCTGGCTGGTTTCAGCGCTTTCCAATGGCTTGTTGCGCGTATTTGGCATCAATCATCTGGCCTCACAAAACGACCATCTCAGTCGGGAAGAACTGAGGACTCTCGTCTTTGATGGTGCAAAAATCGCATCCCAATCTCAGAATATGATGCTGGGCGTGTTGGATCTCGATGAGGTATCGGTTGATGACATCATGGTGCCTAAAAGCGAAATCATTGGCATTGATCTCGATGACGATCTTGACACGATTATTCAACAGTTGCGTAACGCCCAGCATACCCGGCTGCCTGTTTTTCATGAGAGCATCGAAAACATCGTCGGGATTTTGCACGTTAGAAGCGCGATACGATTTCTATCGAGCGAGACCCTAACCAAAGCCGCTTTGATGCAGGAAATTGATGAGGCCTATTTCGTGCCTGAGAACACCTCGCTGCAGACTCAAATCAGACATTTTCAAAAGCGAAAAGAGCGGATCGGACTGGTGGTTGATGAGTATGGTGACATTCAAGGCATTGTCACCCTTGAGGATATCCTGGAGGAAATTGTTGGTGAGTTTACGACCGACCTGGCTGCGGCAAGCAGCGACATTCATCCTCAGCAAGATGGCTCGTTTTATGTCGATGGCGGCGCCACCATTCGCGCGATTAACCGTGCGCTGAACTGGCAATTGCCCTCTGAGGGGCCAAAAACTCTTAACGGGCTCATTACTGAAACGCTAGAAACGATTCCCGAGGCGCCCGTTTGCTTAACCATTACGGGCTATCAGATCGAAATCATTCGCCTTAAAGGCAACATGATCGTCACCGCCAAACTATTTCCTCGTTTAGACGTGGAACACTAAACCTCCCGTAAGCAAGCCATCGATCCCGGGCGCACACCTGATCACCGGTTGGGCCTAGGTGAAGATTGCCCGCGCAATGGCGCTCTTCGTTTAATCACAAATTGATTCCAATAACCCGAGGTGGGTTTGTAACGCAGGCGCTGACTTGGCTTTAGCCACCAATTCGAGCTCGAAACACAGGTCTGCCAGCGTATGCGCCCCAACGGTGCGTGCAGACGATTTTAACTTATGGGCTTCGGCTCGAATGCGTTCATAATCTTCGACATCAAACCCAGACAGCATCCCCGCAACGCCTTGGTCGATTGACGACACAAACGCCTCCAAGAGTTGATTGAGCACTTCAACGTCATCACCAAATAAGGCATTGAGTTCTGACAGATCCAAGATGATCGATCCGGCACCCACCAAATCGGTTTCAGCAAGCACCTCAGGCGCATTAGGGATGGATTGATCGGTCTCTTGTGGGGTATTGGTCCTCAGATTCAGGTCGTGATCAGCGCTCGGCAAATAGGCGCTCAACATCGTTTGCAGTGCACCGATTTCGAGCGGTTTAGAGAGGTAGTCGTTCATTCCCGCCTCAAAACAGGCCGCCGCGGCACCCTCCATGGCGTTGGCAGTAATCGCAATAATCGGCAACGGATTACCCGAGCTCACTTCTTCTTGGCGAATTCTACGTGTTAACTCATATCCATCCATATTGGGCATATCGCAATCCGTCAAAAGCAAACCAATGCCGCCCAAGCGAATACGGTCCAAGGCCGCAACCCCATCATCCACCAACTCGCACGCTAAGCCGAGGGTGTTGAGTTGTCGCCGAATAACTTGTTGATTCACCGTATTATCTTCAGCCACTAAAATTAAAAGCCCTTCTAATGCTGCTTCTGCCGCCGTCATCGGTACCCAAGCGTTTTGAAGCACCTCCGCCATCTCGGTTTCGGTCACTAACCCATCGCGCCCTACGACCCGCGCGGCGGCCGACATTAATTCGCGTCGCCTGAAAGGGTTACTACTGATCAGCGCCAATCGATCCTTGACCAAACGCAGCCGCTGCCCACGACCCGCGCTAAAAAAGACCCATCCCACCTTCTGCGGCAAGGGGTTGGCTTCAACTCGGCGCCATATCGCTTCTTGTTCAGACCGACTAAAACGATCCGATAAAATCACCACCGGCATCATTGAGATTGCATCCAATGCCAGCAACCTTTCCAAATCCATCGGATCCACAACCGCATGGCAATTAGCGCCCAACGGGGTTAGGACACCGCTGATCGATTCATAGCCTTGCGCGGATGAACTGACATAGAAAATATCGATCCCAGACAGGTCCACGGCGCCGCGCTCCGGGGCGACATCCGGTGACTCTCGTAACCGAAGCTGTATTTGAAACTCTGCCCCCTGACCCAATTGACTGATCACCTCAATCCGGCCCTGCATGACCTCGACAAGACGGCGGCAAATTGCAAGGCCCAACCCAGTACCCCCATAAATTCGACTGGTCGATTTCTCGGCTTGTGCAAAATCAGCAAAAATATTTGCTTGAGCCTCAGCGGATAACCCAATGCCTTGATCGATAACCCGAATCAAAACATCGCAATAGTCCCCAACTTGACGCTCAAGCTGCTCTATGCGCACGACGATCTCGGCCGACAAGGGCGAAAACTTGATGGCATTACCCACCAAGTTAACGAGGATTTGTCGCAAACGCAGGCCATCTAAGAGCAAATTGCTCGGCAGAGCCGGGTCTTGAATTAAGATGAGGGACTGCTGATGCTTCGCCGCATTCGCCGCGATCACTTCCAGCGCACTTTCTGAGACTTCCGCAAGATCTGAGGGCACACTCTCCAGCTCTATTCTCCCAGCCTCAATTTTTGAGATATCCAAAATATCGTTGATCAATGATAGAAGGGCTTTACCGGAATCTTGAATGGTCGCCACCATTTCCTTTTGATCTTCACTCAACGGACTGCGCTTCATCAAATCAACCATGCCCAGGATACCGTTCATAGGCGTTCTAATCTCATGGCTCATACTGGCCAAGAAATTTGACTTGGAGCTCGCGGCAATCTCTGCGTTTTCAATGGCCGCTTTGAGCTCTGAAATATCAACCACGGTAATAATCTGATCACCTGCAGGCAAACTTTTGATCGTGACTCGA
>Ga0233444_10003293_pt1 | contig 16172 bp, 13 predicted proteins | sample SI_124_October20_6_FD_182792 | JGI IMG/M metagenome (GOLD analysis project Ga0233444, IMG submission 182792) | Seawater microbial communities from Saanich Inlet, British Columbia, Canada - SI_124_October2016_10_MG | ecosystem: Environmental > Aquatic > Marine > Inlet | place: Canada: British...
CTGCTAGTAATTTACCATCGTCTGCAGCCGCCAGTAGTTCACGCGCAGCATCACAACTTTTGGCTTTCTTGTAGGTCAGATCATACATAATCTGCCTCATCCGCTATTTCATCAGCACCCATCACGCGTGCTGCCTGCTGTATTGATTTGATGATATTGTTATAGCCGGTACAGCGGCAAATATTCCCTTCAAGAGCAGTGCTAATTTCATCTATATCTGTGGTCAGATTTTGCGCCAAAAAATCAACAGCGGTCATAATCATACCTGGTGTGCAATAGCCACATTGCAAACCATGATTGTCAATAAAAGCCTGTTGCACGGGATGCAATTTGTCACCGGCAGCCAGACCCTCAATCGTCGTGATTTGGGCACCATCTGCCTGCACCGCCAGCATGGTACATGCCTTTACCGCCATGTCATTAAAATGGATCACGCAGGCGCCGCACTGGCTTGTATCGCACCCAACATGCGTACCTGTCAGTTTCAGACTTTCGCGCAAAAAGACACCAAGTAACATCGTATCTTCAACATCCGCTGTTACCGGCGTCTCGTTCACAACAAGATTAACGACAGTCATTATTATGGCCTTTCATATCAGATACCATCGACCGAGCTTCATTTTGCCTGTTCATCCAACCCTCTGATCTATGGAAATATCCTTGCGCCAATTCGAGTCAAGGTCAATATTGCCAATCGGCATATATGGTATTTGTTACATAGATGACGTGGCATTTATATAATAGCTGCTGTTCGCCGTGTATCAGAGGGCGTTTCGCCAAAACTGGCCCGATAGCATGACGCGAATCCAGCCTGACTTGCAAATCCACTGGCTGTAGCTATTTCCACGATTGGTAAATGACTCTCGACAAGCTGGCGCCTTGCCGCATTCAAGCGAAGCGCAAGATAATAGCGTTTTGGCGATGCCCCCAGAACCGACGTAAACAACATATGCAGACGCCGCGTTGACATACCAGCCTGCGATGCCAGACACGAAATCGAAAGCGGTGTTTCAAGATTATTTTCCATATGCCGAAGTACAGTTGCAAGCCGCCGATCACCAGCGCGCATAAAACCTGGCATAGGAGATGCTGATACGTTATCAACATCACCTGCTGGCGTATAAATAAACTGCCGCGATACCGACATGGCAAACGCAAAACCCTGACGTGCTCGAATCAACTCAAGCATCATATCAGAGTGGGTAACGATCCAGCTACTGTTATCCGATTTCCATCAATCACATGACGCTGACTCACAACTTCGAGAAGCGGATATCGGGCGGCTAGCGCATCAGCGTCTTCCCAATGCGCCGCGACCTTACGGTCATTCAACAATCCAGCCTCAGCCATCAGCCAGACACCGTTTTCGATACCAATAATGGCATCACGAAAGCGTCGTGCCTGTGATAGAGATTTCAACAGATTATCCGACAATGCTGTCAGCGGCATATAGCTAGCCACAACAAAAAGTGGAGCGACACGCGCTACCGGATCGAAAGCACTATCTGCTGGTATCGGTATCTTGCTGGTCGTCATGATCGGCGTGCCGTCATCTGTTGAAATATGCCAGCTATATAGTTCACGACCCGCCATCCGATTGGCCACACGCAACGGCTCAATTACCGAGGTAAGCTGAACAAGGTTACATTGCCGCAACAACAGCACTTCGATTTCTAACGACGCAGAGCTAAGCGAAAACATAATTTTTGTTCCGATTTATATAAATTTGTTTCTGATTTACATAAACCCAAACGACTAAAGTCTGGCAAGATTTATTTGGCAAGCCAAATGCAATCCAACATTTGGGGCACATAATGATAATGCCAGCCACCATGAAATAAACGGGGAAACATGTCATGCCATTACAAATGAATAGAGACGCCTTTATAACCTGTGCAGTAACCGGATCCGGAGACACAACCGGCAAATCAGATAAGGTGCCAATCACGCCTGCCGAAATTGCCACCGCTGCAATTGATGCGGCCAAGGCTGGTGCCGCCATTGTCCATTGCCATGTACGCAATCCCGAAACAGGCGCGCCATCACGCGACACTAAGCTGTTTCGTGAAGTGACTGATCGTATCCGTGACGCTGACATCGACGTCGTCCTGAACCTAACCGCGGGTATGGGCGGTGATCTGGTGCTTGGTGGCGTCGAGACGCCCTTGCCGCCATCTAATGACGGTACCGATATGGCAGGGGCTACCGAGCGTATGCGCCACATCGCTGAATGCCGGCCTGAAATCTGCACACTTGATTGTGGCACAATGAATTTTGGGCATGGTGATTACATTATGACCAATAGCCCTGTGATGCTTCGTGAAATGGCAAGCCAGATGAAAGCGCTTGGCGTTAAACCTGAAATTGAGGCTTTTGATACCGGCCATTTATGGTTTGCCAAACAGCTTGTCGAAGATGGTTTCATTGATGCACCAGCACTCGTTCAGCTATGTATGGGGATCCCTTGGGGGGCGCCTGACGATATGAACACGCTGATGGCAATGGTGAATAACATTCCACAGGACTGGATATTTTCTGCCTTTTCAATTGGCCGCAATGCAATGGCTTATCCCGCAGCAGCTTTGTTAACAGGCGGTAATATCCGCGTTGGGTTGGAAGATAGTATTTATCTATCGCGCGGCGTCTTTGCGACCAATACCCAGCTTGTTGAGAATGCCGTGAATGTTGCCACCAACATGGGTGCGTCAATCATCGGTCCTGATGCGGTGCGCGAACGTCTCAACCTAACCAAACAGGCGCCTCAATCATAAGCCATTACCTGCTAGGGAAAGATTGTTATGTCCAAAGATAAACTGCAAAAAGCCGCTGTCATTGGCGGGGGTGTCATTGGTGGGGGATGGGTTGCACGGCTAGTCCAGAATGGCGTTGATACTGTCATTTTTGACCATGATCCCGAAGCGCCCCGAAAAATAGATACGATTATGTTGAATGCCGACCATGCTGTGCCGCGTCTGACTATGGCGCCCCTTGGCACAAGGGGAAGCCTACGTTTTGCCAGCACGCTTGCCGAAGCTGTCATCAATGCCGAATTCATTGTTGAGGCGGTACCCGAAAGACTGGACACAAAACAGGCCGTCTATGCCGATATCGAAGCCCATACTAGTGATGATGTGATTATTGCTTCGTCAACATCAGGCATCATGCCCACAGATTTGCAAGCCAAAATGCGCGTTCCAGGGCGGCTGATTGTCGGACATCCATTTAATCCGGTTTATCTGTTGCCGCTTGTCGAAATTGTAGCTGGCGACCAGACCGCTACCACCAGCATTAATCGCGCCAGTGATATTTATACATCAATTGGCATGCATCCTTTACATGTGCGTAAAGAAATTCCAGCCTTTATCGCTGATCGCTTTTTAGAAGCTGTCTGGCGCGAAGCTCTGTGGTTGATTAATGACGGGGTCGCAACAACCGACGAGATTGATGATGCCATTCGCTATGGTTTTGGATTGCGCTGGGCGCAGATGGGGCTGTTTGAAACCTATCGTGTGGCAGGCGGCGAAGCAGGTATGAAGCACTTTATGGCACAATTTGGCCCCTGCCTTAAATGGCCATGGACAAAGCTGATGGATGTTCCGGAATTGACCGACGAACTTGTCGAAACAATTTCGAAACAATCAGACGCGCAATCTGGTTCCCATTCGATTCGCGAACTGGAACGGATTCGTGACAACAATCTGGTTTCAATATTACAAGCACTAAAAGCCAATAACTGGGGGGCAGGGCAAACAATTGCCTCTTGGGAAGCTAGGCTTTTTGCCGCAGATGATGCCAAAACACCAACTGACATTGATGTCAGTCAACCAATCCGTACACTTGAGCGACAAATACCTGATAGCTGGACTGATTATAATGGCCATATGAATGAAGCCCGCTATCTGGACTGTTTTTCACAAGCTTCAGATACGCTACTACGTATGATCGGCGTAACTCCGGAGTATGTTGAAGCTGGCGGCAGTTATTTTACCGTCGAAACCCATATCAGACATCTTGATGAAGTCACCGCACAAGAGCACATTCATGCAACAACACAGGTAATACATGGCGAAGGCAAGAAACTACATCTGTTTCACAGCCTGATGCATGAAGATGGCCGACTATTAGCAACTGGCGAACATCTGTTTTTGCATGTCGATATGAACAGCCGTGCATCTAGCCTGCCTGAACCATCGGTAGCTGAAGCACTAGCAAAAATCGCGGCGGCGCATGCCAAGCTTCCGCTGCCGAACGGCAGTGGCCGCGCAATCAAGAGCACCTAGCCAGAAACCTATTCATCTACGCACAAATTAGAAAGGTCTGATAAATGCAGTTTGGTTTGACCGAAGAACAGAATCTGATCGTCAGTACTGTTCGGCAATTTGTCGAGCAGGAAATCTATCCACGTGAAAATGAAGTCGAAAAACTAGGCTATGTCCCCTTGGAAATAGGTCAGGAAATCATGGCCAAGGTCAAGGATATGGGCTTTTATGCCAGCAATTTTCCAGAGTCGGTTGGCGGTGGCGGCCTTGGGCATCTGGATTTTGCCCTTTTGGAACGTGAGCTTGGTCGTGGATCAATGGCATTGACCCATTTCTTTGGCCGTCCTCAAAATATTCTGATGGCATGTAAAGGTGAACAGATTGAGCGTTATTTATTGCCAGCTGTGCGTGGTGAACGGATGGATGCACTCGCCATGACCGAACCTGATGCTGGTTCCGATGTTCGCGGGATGAATTGTACTGCCAAGCGCGATAGCGGCAAGGATAGTGACTGGGTTATCAATGGAACCAAACATTTTATTTCTGGCGGTGATCATGCTGACTTTTTTATCGTCTTTGTGGCTACCGGCGTTGATGACACACCGCATGGTCCAAAAAAACGTATCACCTGTTTTTTGGTTGACCGCGGACATCCGGGGTTTGAGGTTTCACCCGGTTACGACTCGGTATCGCACCGCGGCTATCACAATGTCATTCTGAAGTTTGACGAATGCCGGCTGAGCAATGCCCATGTGCTTGGCACTGTTGATGGTGGTTTTGAAGTTATGAATACCTGGCTTTATGCAACGCGAATTACCGTGGCAACTATGGCGGTTGGCCGCGCACGCCGCGCTTTTGATTATGCGTTGAACTACTCCACCGAGCGCAAACAATTTGGCAAACAAATTGGCAAATTTCAGGGCGTGAGCTTCAAGCTTGCTGATATGATTACCGAAATAGATGCAGCTGACTGGTTAACCTTGTCAGCAGCGTGGCGGCTTGATCAGGGTTTGCCAGCCAATCGTGAAATTGCCTCGGCAAAATTATATGCATCCGAAATGCTGGCGCGCGTGACTGATGAGGCGATTCAGATTTATGGCGGTATGGGCTTGATGGACGATTTGCCATTGGCACGGTTCTGGCGCGATGCCCGCGTTGAGCGCATATGGGATGGTACATCCGAGATTCAACGCCACATCATCAGCCGTGATCTGTTACGTCCTTTAGGCGGCTAAGGCCATGACCGATCTATCCCGCCTATTCAGACCAAAAACAATTGCTATATTCGGTGGTCGCTGGGCAGAAAATGTGATCGCCCAATGTCTGAAAATGGGCTTTGATGGTGATATATGGCCCGTGCATCCAACGCGCGAAACAATGGGCGGATTGCCCTGTTTCAAAGATGTCGATGCCCTGCCCGATGCGCCGGATGCTGCCTTTTTGGGCATTAACCGACATGCCATTATTGAAGTGGCCGCCGCTTTGGCCGCACGTAACTGTGGTGGGGCCATCTGCTTTGCATCGGGCTTTGCCGAAACTGGTGATGCAAATCTACAAGCTGAGCTCATAGCGGCGGCTGGCACGATGCCTATATTGGGGCCAAACTGCTATGGCTTTATCAATTATCTTGATGGGGTGCCATTATGGCCAGATCAGCATGGCGGTGCGGCCTGTGAAACTGGTGTTGCCCTTATCAGCCAGTCATCAAATATTGCGATCAACCTAACGATGCAGGCGCGTGGACTGCCACTTGCCTATGTTGCATGCGTTGGCAATCAGGCACAAACTAGCCTCATTGATATGGCTAACGCTTTGTTTGCTGATGATCGGGTCACTGCCGCAGGGCTCTATATTGAAGGTATCGATGATGCCCCAGCCTTTGCCCGAATGGCCGCAGCCGCACGTCAGAACGGCAAATATATTGTAGCCATAAAATCAGGCAAAACCGAAGCCTCCCAGATCGCTGCCCAAACCCATACCGCGGCGATTGCTGGTGATGCTAGTTGCTCATCTGCCTTTCTGGCGCAATGCGGAGTGTACGAAGTTGATACCCTAGAGGACATGCTGGAACTCCTTAAAATTTTACATCTGTTTGGCCCGCTTAATGGCAATCGCATCACTGCCATGTGCTGTTCTGGCGGCGAAGTGGGACTGATTGGCGATATGTCTGCAAAACATGATCTTGTGTGGCCAAACATCCCCGAAGATAACGCCACATATCTTGCCAAACAGCTTGGTGCATTGGTCACTATCGCAAACCCACTCGATTACCATACCTTTATCTGGGGGGATGAGGCGGCGATGGCCAATGTCTTTGCTGCGATGATGGGAGGCTGGACTGATATATCTGTTCTGGTCATTGATTTTCCGCGCAATGACCGATGCAGTGACGAAACATGGCTTCCGGCAGTGAATGCACTATGCGAAGCGGTGCGGCGCACAGGCACCAAGGCGGCAATGTTGGCCACTCTACCCGAAGGCATTTCGGAACAATGGGCATGGACATCAATCAAGGCTGGCATAGCCCCGCTTTGCGGTCTGTCAGCCGGACTTAATGCGCTGGAAAAAGCTTCTAACATGCCAGCAACCTTTTTGAAGGGCTGGCAACCCTGTCCAGCAACAACTATATCCGACGCCCCCCGTTTGCTTGATGAAGCTGACGCCAAGACCTTATTAAGTGAGGCTGGCATCACCTGTCCAATAGGTGTTCGTGCCACCACCGCCGATGACGTGACTTCAAACTCCAGAAATTTGCGCGTACCGTTGGCATTAAAAGGTTTGGGGCATCTACATAAAAGCGAAGCAGGGTTAATCCAGCTTGGACTGGATCACAATATGCTCAAACAAGCCGCTTTTGCGATGCAGAGCTGTGATGGGTTTCTGATCGAAGAAATGGTCGAAGTATCCGTAGCCGAACTTCTGGTAGGTTTGTCCCGTGATCCACAATATGGCATCAGCCTGACACTTGGCGTAGGTGGCATATATGCCGAATTATTGGCAGACACGCGTACTGGCATCCTGCCCCTTGATCGTGACTTCATAGAACAGATGCTGTCCGAGCTTCATCTGGCTCCCCTGCTTAACGGCTATCGCGGCCAACCACATGCTGATATTGACGCTGCCCTTGATGAAATCATGGCGCTATGCAGGTTAATTCAGGAAGATACACGGATCACCGAAATTGAAATCAACCCTCTGATACTTGGCGCCACAGGGCAAGGCGCGACAGCCGTTGACGCGCTAATCTGGTATCAGGATAATTCAGACATATAACCAAGAGGAAAAACCCATGGAAGATATAATACGCACCAAAACCGAAGGTGGCATTTTTGAAGTGACGCTAGATCGCCCAAAGGCCAATGCGATTGATCTTGAAACATCTCGTATCATGGGCGAAACATTCCAACATTTTCGTGATAATGAACATTTACGAGTCTGTATCGTGCGCACGGCTGGTGAGCGTTTCTTTTCGGCTGGTTGGGATTTGAAAGCTGCCGCAAACGGCGACTCGGTCACGGCTAATTATGGTGTGGGCGGATTTGCCGGACTGCAGGAATTACGCGATCTGAATAAACCAGTCATTGCTGCGGTTGAGGGCATGTGTGTTGGTGGCGGGTTTGAGTTAGCCTTATCCTGTGATCTTATACTGGCAACAGGTGCGTCACAATTTGCGCTTCCCGAAATAAAAGCTGGCACCCTAGCAGATGCCGCCACAATCAAATTGCCAAAACGTATTCCCTATCACATAGCCATGGACATGCTGTTAACGGGGCGCTGGATGGATTGTTCTGAGGCGCATCGCTGGGGTCTTGTGACCGAAATGTTTGATGCTGGCGCGGCACTCTATGAAAGGGCGTGGGAACTGGCGCGGCATTTGGAAGCGGGTCCCCCGCTGGTATTTGCTGCGATTAAGGAAGTTGCGCGTGAGGCCGAGGCGATGAAGTTTCAGGACATCTTAAACCGAATAACGAAAATGCAGCTTCCGACCGTTGATAAACTATATAATTCCGCAGATGGTCTTGAAGGATTTAAAGCCTTTGCTGAAAAACGCGATCCAGTTTGGAAAGGTCACTAGCTAGTGTTACTAGCCAGTTTTTTAATATTAGTTATCAACTTTAGTAATAAAACAAGGTAACCAAGATATTATGATGTGGCACTTAAATCAGTAAGCATTTGATTAATATTTAGTATTTTTATTCTACGCTTCAAAATATTGTTTTCAGAAGCCCCATTTTTCTTGCAAAACTTGACCTAATACTTACCAATGGGTTTGCAGTTCATAATAATCAGATTTGCTAAGGGGCAAGGTAATGTCGGATAATGTATTAATTACGCGCAACAAGCATATTCTTGAGATCACGCTTAACAAGCCCAAAGTGAATGCCATTGATCATGCCATGAGCAAGGAACTCGCTGACGCCTTTGTAGAATTTGAAAAGGATGATGATCTTCGTGTCGCAATTCTAACAGCCAACGGTGAAAAGATTTTTTCAGCTGGATGGGATCTAAAAGCCCTCGACAAAGGTGATGCCCAGCTAGACGAGTGGTGGAATGATGGTGATTACGGCTATGGCGGATTTGCTGGCCTCACCGAAAACTGGTCAATGAACAAGCCAGTTATTGCCGCGCTAAATGGTCTGGTCATTGGTGGCGGATTTGAAATCGCCATGGCGTGCGATCTGATGATAGCTGCTGACCATGTCGAGTTTGCCTTACCAGAAATGCCCCTTGGCATCATCCCTGATTCTGGTGCCATTCAACGCCTGCCTCGCAGAATACCTCATAACATCGCTCTGGAAATGTTACTTCTGGGTCGACGCATGAAAGCAAATGAAGCAGCACATTATGGCCTTGTTAATAAGGTAGTATCAGCCGAAAAGCTACTCGAGAGCGCGCGTGAATGGGCTGACCAGATCGCTTGGTTTGCACCACTTGCTGTTCAATCAATCAAGGAAGTACTTAGGCATATCGATAGTCAGCCGCTTGAAACCGCCTTTGAAACCATGCGCACCAGCGACCTACCAACCTACCGAGCAATGTTAAAATCAGAAGATGCCGAAGAAGGTGTTCGCGCTTTTGTTGAAAAACGCGACCCTGTTTTCAAAGGCAAATAGGTGCGTAATGACCCAGTGGAATTTTCCTAATATCCGTAAAATCAAAACCGTAGCCAGTCTGGGTGGTGGCCCGATTGGCGGTGGCTGGAGTGCGCATTTTCTCGCACAAGGCTATGACGTGCGAGCCTATCTATATTCAATGGATGAAGAAACCAGTTTCCGTGCAATTGTTGAAACTGCATGGGTTAGCTTGCAGGATCTTGGCCTAGCCAAAGGTGCATCTTTGGACCGCTTATTCATTTCCAGCAATCTGGAGGACGTTGTTCAGACCGCCGAGTTTATTCAAGAAAGTGGACCCGAGCGCCTGGATATCAAGCAGGCACTATACAAGCAACTTGGTGATATTGTTGCACCCCATATTATCATAGCATCCAGCACATCAGGATTGATGATGAGCGATATTCACGCCGAATGTGCAACGCCAAAACGTACACTTGTTGGCCATCCATTTAATCCACCATATTTATTGCCGCTTGTCGAGCTAGTTGGGGGTGATAGCACTTGCGCCGATGCCATCGAATGGGCGGATGCTTTTTACCGACATGCTGGCAAGGAACCCCTCATTCTTAAGAAGGAGATTCCGGGCTTTGTAGCAACCCGCCTGCAAGAAGCGTTATGGCGCGAAGCACTGCACATGGTTGCCAATGGCGAAGCAACCCCAGAAGATATTGATCGTGCATTAATGTATGGGCCTGCACCGCGGATGGTTGTCCAGGGTCAATGTATGGCATTCCATGTGGCCTGCGGTGAAGGTGGCATGGCTACCAATCTTGATCAATTTGGCCCAGCCTTGAAATTGCCTTGGACCCGACTTGCGGCACCCGAACTTAATAAGGAATTGCGCGATGCCATGGTAGATGGCTGTAATGAACTAGCAGCCGGACGGCATTTTACCGAAATGGCAGCTGAACGAGATCGCCGGATTGTGGCCGTGCTGAAGGCAGTGCGCTAACGACCACCTAATATCTAATTGAATGTTCCTGAAAGGATGACCTAGATGAACTTTGAAACCATTTTAACCTGCGCAGTGACTGGTGCTGGTGATACCTTATCGAAGAACCCACATGTCCCCGTCACTCCAAAAGAAATTGCTGACGCAGCCATTGATGCCGCAAAAGCTGGTGCTGCGATTGCTCATCTGCATGTGCGCGACACGGAGAGCGGTAAGGGATCACGCGACATCAATCTGTTCCGCGAAGTTGTTGATCGTATTCGCTCAAGCAATACCGATGTGATCATCAATCTGACATCGGGCATGGGTGGTGACTGGGTTCCAAGCGATGCTGATCCGTCAATGCCCGGAGTCGGCACCGATATGATTGGACCCGAGGAAAGGTTGGCGCATGTCACCGATCTATTACCCGAAATATGCAGCCTTGATTGTGGCACAATGAATTTTGGTAATGGCAACGAGATCTATATTTCAACGCCCCCATATTTACGCCACATGGCGGCAACGGCACAAAAACTTGGCGTTAAACCTGAATTGGAAGTGTTTGAACTTGGCCATATCCGTTTTGCCAAGCAGATGATTGCTGAGGGCATTGTCGATGAACCACCCATGTTCCAGATTTGTTTGGGCATTCCGTGGGGTGCCGACCAATCGGTTGATACAATGAAAGTCATGAAAGATGAGTTGCCGGCGAATGCAAGTTGGGCTTCGTTTGGCATTTCGCGCATGCAGATGCCAATGGCCGCTGCCGCTGTCGCTATGGGCGGCAATGTGCGTGTTGGACTAGAAGACAATATCTATCTTGATCGCGGCGTACCTGCGACCAATGGCCAACTTGTAGAGCGGGCAGTTAAAATGATTGAATGTATGGGTTCTAAATTACTGACACCAGTTGAAGCCCGCGCCAAACTTGGTCTTCGCGGCGGTTGATGAAGGAGAGTTCTAGATGTCAAATATGTTATCGCATGAACAGACTATGTTACAGGACACTGTCCGCCGATTCATGGAAGAAGAAATGTTCCCGCATGAGGATCAGATTGACCGTGATGGCCATGTCCCAATCGAACTTGGCCGCCAGATCGAAGCACGATCCAAAGAGCTTGGCCTGTTTGCATCGAACCTGCCCGAAGAGGTTGGCGGCGGCGGCCTTGATTACACAAGTATGGGGTTGATTGAGCGTGAATTCGGTAAAACCAGTCACGCACTGCATTCATGGGTGGCACGACCAACGGAGATTCTTCTAGCGTCCGAGGGTGATCAGCGCGAAAATTATCTCATGCCATGCGTTTCAGGTGAAAAGCGTGAGCTTTTTGCCCTTAGCGAACCTGAAGCTGGCTCCGATATCATGTCAATGAAAAGCAACGCCCGTAGTGACGGCGATGACTGGATCCTGAACGGATCAAAACATTTTATTTCTGGGCCTGTGATGCCCGATTTCGCTATTGTTTTTGCCGCGACCGGTCATGATGAAACTGAACGCGGGTCACGTCAGCGTATCACTGCCTTTCTAGTAGATGTTGGGATGCCCGGTTTCGATATCGACATCGGTTATAATTGCGCCAGCTATCGTGGCTATCTGAATTTCCGCCTCGATTTCAATGACGTCCGTCTTAGCAAAGCTCACATCCTTGGTGAAGAGGGGCGCGGTCTTGAGCTGTCTGGCAAATGGCTAGGCATGGGACGTATCTGGGTAGGTGCAACATGTTGCGGTAAAGCCGAACGGCTATTCACTCTGGCCAGCCAATGGGCAGCCGAACGTAAACAATTTGGCCAGCCTATCGGCAAATTTCAGGGTACTGGATTCAAACTTGCTGACATGGCCGTCGAACTGCGCGCCGCTGACTTACTGGTCAACGATGCGATTGCCAAGGCCAATGATGGCGTAATGAGCGATGCTGATGCAGCCATGGTAAAATTATTCTGCTCTGAAATGCTGAACCATGTCGCTGATAGTACAATGCAGATTTATGGTGGCATGGGTCTGATGGAAGAATTACCGATTCACCGCCTGTGGCGCGATTCGCGACTGGAACGGATCTGGGATGGCACATCAGAAATCCAGCGACATATAATCACCCGCTCGATCCTGCGACCGCTTGGAGCATGACGCATAACCGGATAAAAAACCTGGAGCGACTTTTAAACCCGCGGCATGTGGCCATCATCGGTGGCCGTGATGCCGAAGTGGTAATTAAAGAATGTAGGCGCAGTGGTTATGATGGCCCCATATGGCCAGTGAATCCAAATCGGGAACAGATTGGTGGTTTACGATGTTTCAAGCATATACAGGATTTACCCGCGCCGCCTGATGCTGTTTTTTTAGCCGTGCCACGTAAGGCAGCAATCGAATGTATTGGTGATCTCCGGGATAGGGGTGCTGGTGGTGTGGTGTGCTATACGGCCGGTTTTGGTGAAACTGGTGACGCTGGTGCAAAGGCTGAAAAATCCCTGATTGAAGCCGCCGGTGATCTGGCATTGGTAGGGCCCAATTGCTATGGCGTCATAAACTATCATCGTGGCCTCGCCTTATGGCCCTTTGCACATGGTGGACATCATCCAGGATTTGGCGCCGCCATTGTCACCCAGAGCGGGATGTTTTCGTCCGACCTGACGATGAGTCAGCGGTCCCTCCCGCTTAGCTATATGGTCTCAGCTGGCAATCAGTCAGTGTTGCGATTGGAAGATTTTGTCAATGCTTTTATAGAGCAGGACCATGTTCGGGCTATCGGCTTGCACATTGAAGGCTTGCCCGATCCTGCAGGATTCGAGAAAGTGGCTTTACGGGCGCTGGCCTGTGATATTCCAATTGTTGCGCTGAAAACAGGAAGTTCGCAAATTGGCTCACAGTTAACCATCAGTCACACAGGCTCGATGTCCGGCACCGACAAGACCTATTCGGCTTTTTTTGACCGACTTGGTATTATCCGGGCTCATGATCCGTCACACTTTCTCGAAACTCTCAAATTCCTCTGCGTTGCTGGCAAACCAAGCGGTAGGCGTCTTGCCGGATTCACATGCTCTGGCGGCGGTGCAACAATGCTTGCCGACTATGCCGAACCACTTGGTCTGAGTTTTCCGCAACCATCCACTACTACAAAAACGGCATTGAGCGCACTACTTCCACATACAGCCACAGTCTCGAACCCGTTGGACTACACTACGCCAATCTGGGGAATTACCGAAAAGACCCATCCCGTCTTTGTGGCCACACTAGCCGACGGGTATGACGCTGCCGTAATCGTTCAGGACTATCCAGCAGCTGGTCTTGATGAAAGCAAACCTTACTACCAAAGTGATGCCGACAGTTTTATTAAAGCAACCTCGGCCGCTGGCATCCCGTCAGCTATCTGCAGTACCATTCACGAAAACCTTGATCTCGAAACACGCAATTATCTGATCACACATAATGTTGCCCCAATGCAGGGGATCAACGAATGTCTACATGCCGTTGCTGCAGCGACTAATTATCGCGAACGGCGTGATGAAATCATGCAGCATCCGGCTGTTGAGCTCTATCCCACCATGCCAGCCCCGCATAAAACATACATGCTGAACGAACTTGCAGGAAAGCAGAAACTAGCTAATAGTTGCGTTGATATTCCCGCACATGAGCATATTCACACTGGTGATAAGTTAGAAAAGACAGCACTTTCCTTTCCGCTGGCCTTGAAATTTCTAAGTCCAGACCTTGCCCACAAAACCGAAGCCGGTGCCGTTCAGCTTGGTATCGGGGACATCGAAAGCCTTCAAATCTCAGTTGCAAACATGCAGTCCCATATCAGGCATACCAACCCTTTCATTAAGCAGGACGGCTTTTTGATCGAGGAAATGGTCAGTGATGTAATTGCCGAATTGATGGTCAGCGTCCGACGCGATCCACAATTTGGTTTAGTTCTGATGCTATCTAGCGGTGGAATAATGGCTGAATTATTTGATGATGCAACCACCCTTATTCTGCCAGCAGGTCGGGTCAGCATGATGCGCGCATTGGCCTCCCTTCGGATTTCAAAGTTGATTGAAGGTTATCGTGGCAAGGGGTCTGTTGATAAGGACAAGCTACTGGACTGCCTCGAACAGATCGTATCAGTTATCGCCGACGATCCAGCCATAGTTGAAATTGAGATCAATCCGATAATGTTAACTGCCAACAAAATAGTCGCAGTTGATGCGGTTGTAACATGTCGAGAGATTTAGCTCATTACAAAGGGGTTAGCCATCGATTCGGTGGACATGTTCAGCCAGACAGTTTTTGGTCTGGTATAATCATAAATCGCTTGCATACCACTTTCACGCCCGTAGCCTGATTCCTTAAAGCCACCAAATTCGGCAATCGGCGAAACCACCCGATACGTGTTCACCCAAACAATGCCAGCCCGCAATGCATTGGCCATGCGCAATGAACGAGCACCGTCGGCAGTAAACACGCCGGCGGCCAGACCGTATTTGGTGTCATTGGCATAGGCCAGAACTTCTTCCTCTTCACGGAAACGAAGCACACTTAAAACAGGGCCAAATAATTCAGTATCAACAATAGTCATATCCTGACGATGACATTCAATGATTGTCGGTTCGAAATAAAGTCCTGTAGTCGGATTGGTAGGGCGCTTGCCACCAACAAGTAAACGGCCTCCTTCGGCGACTGCCAATTTTACCTGTTCCTCGATATGGGTAATCTGCGCCATGGTTGCCAGCGGTCCCATCTGGGTGGCATCGTCCAATGGATCGCCAATCCTTATCTGATTGGCCTGTGCTACCAACTTTTCCAGAAATTCATTGGCGATGTCGTCATGCAGATACAATCGCGATCCAGCAACACAGCTTTGCCCGCTTGCGCCGAAAATTCCCGCAATCGATCCGTTAACTGCACTGTCGATATTGGCATCGTCAAAAACGATAAAAGGCGATTTGCCACCTAGTTCAAGGGATACTTGCGCAAAGTTCTCTGCGGCATTGCGTGCCACATGACGCGCCGCATTGGTACCACCGGTAAAGCTTATGCGCTGAACAAGTGGATGCGAGGTTAGAGCACGACCACAGGGGTCAGAATGTCCAGTCACAATATTGATAACCCCTGGAGGAAACCCAGCTGCCTCGACAATTTTTCCAAATTCAAGCATAGCAGCTGAAGCATATTCAGACGCCTTTAGTACCACCGTATTGCCAGCTGCCAGAGCTGGGCCAATCTTCACCGCAACCAAAAATAGCTGTGAATTCCATGGCACAATCGCTGCAACAACACCAAGAGGCTCACGCAATGTCAGAGTCATCATATCCGGCTTGTCGATGGGCAAAGTGGCACCTTGAACCTTGTCAGCACATCCGGCGTAGAATTGAAAGAATTCGGCAATATATTTTGCCTGCCACTTGGTTTCCTTCAGCATTTTGCCGGTATCGATAGTTTCGATACGCCCAAGATGCTCGGATTGATCGGCAAGCAGTTCAGCAAGACGGCGCAGATATTTACCCCGTGCAGTTGGCGTTAGACCAGCCCATTCACCATTGGTGAACGCGCGATGTGCAGCCTCTACCGCACTATTAATGTCATATTCTGTCGCCTCAGGAAGCTTGCACCACGGCATTTCTGTGGTTGGGTTAATACTGTCAAAGGTCCTGCCATCACTGGCATCAACCCATGCGCCATCAATAAACATCTTATAGGATACTAGGCCTGTCAAATTCACCTCCCCGCATTACATCTAGAAAAACCCCTTCAATAAAATACTAATCCCAAATTACTGGTCTGGACAAACATCAAAATGGGTATGCCGGATGGTCAAGAGTTAGACTTTAAAATTAGATAACGATGTCGGCGCATTATCAATGACTAAACTTTAAGCGCCTCAATTG
>Ga0233444_10003295_pt1 | contig 16167 bp, 12 predicted proteins | sample SI_124_October20_6_FD_182792 | JGI IMG/M metagenome (GOLD analysis project Ga0233444, IMG submission 182792) | Seawater microbial communities from Saanich Inlet, British Columbia, Canada - SI_124_October2016_10_MG | ecosystem: Environmental > Aquatic > Marine > Inlet | place: Canada: British...
GATATTGTCCAGGGCGCAGGGACAGCGTACGCGACGTAAATGTGCCTAATCGAGCAACGCGTCTGAGGGTTATTTCGGTAAGCCCGTCTGAAAAAACGGAGACGGGTAGGGGGGTGCTGGCAATCGAGAGGGCGTCGCGGACGACGACAATAAGTTCCGCCAGTTTTGGCATTGACTGGGCAGAAGTGGCCACTATCTTTTCGGCCTCTATTAACGTGATTTCTGCTTGGCTGAAAACGACGTCATCGACCAGACGCGCTTGCTTGTCCACAATCTCGGAGAGCGATTTAAAGAGCGTCGCCATTGACTCAGCCTCTATGACGCCTTCCGAGGCCTCAACGAGGGTGGAGTCGAGTGTCAGCGCCTGTTTATACGCCTCAAAAGCGCCGGCCCATTCCTCTTTAGCTTGACGATCAGCCGCTTGAGACAGGAGACGATTTAAGCGCGACAGTGTTTCCGCCTCTTTGAGTTGCGCGAGTGCCCCGGCCACGTCACTCGCGTTCGGTGTGAGCGTCTTGGCACGCTCAAATTCTGCACGCGCCTTTGAAAACTCAGTCGCTGTGAGTGCTGCGAACCCGCGTGTCATGGCCTCTTCAAATTGCTGCTGGATCAAAGCCACTTGGTAATCGCGTTCAATAGCCGAGAGTCGTTGGTGGACAGGGTCAAGCAACAAAGCCGCCCTAATGTCAGTCAGCGCACGCTGATAGTCCGCAGTATCAAAGTGGGCTTGCGCAGTCTCCTCGTAGGTAATGATCTCAGGCATCACCGGGACACGGTCTGATGCGTCTAAAACCGCGTCACTGTCTGGCGCCATCTTGCGCAAGACGGGTGCCAGCCGCTGAGCAGCCGCAAGATCGCCGCCCTCGATCGCGATAAGTAAGTGCGTAAGACGGGCTTGAATTGCTTCTGTGAGCTCTCCCTCAAGTACGACCAAGGCGTCGAGTGCAGTCTGATAAACACCCTCTGCGCCGCTAAAATCTTGGGTTCGGTAGTACTCATCACCCTCAATCGCGAGGGCACTGGCGGCTAAAAATGCCGCATTCCCCCACTGATCCACCGCGCGATTTTCAAGGCGACTTTGTGTTTCCAGAAGCGCCTGCAGGACCTCTTGAGCCGCACGACGCGTCTTGGCCAACTGAGCTTCGGCAAAGGGACTGCGCTCCGACTGTGGCGTTTGTGATTGGGCTGTCACTTGCGATTGGACACGGGGCTTAAGTGGTTCGTTGGAGGCCGTGGGCTCCAGCGGGGGGGCTGGTGCCAGTGAGGGTAAAACAAAGACCACCAGAAGTAGCAGCACCGACCCAATGGTTAAGACGACCCACAGTGCGGTTTGTCGGGTGGGCTGACTGCTTTGTTCGACACCGTCGGTTTGGGCCTGGGGCTCAAAGGAGGTCGCACGAAGGGTGTCCAAGCGTTCGTTGTCCATCAATGGTTGAATCTCAATTACTGCGCGGGTGGAGCGACTTCGGTGGGAAGATCGGCAATTTCAGCCGCGTAGATGTCACTCAATATTTCACGCCATTGGCTGTATTGATCGTCGATCGTACCAGAGAGCTGAACCGTTCGGTCCTCAAGTTCGATGACTTGTGGCGTGATCTCGGCCTCTAGCGACTGGCCTAACTCCTCAAGCGCGAGCGAATGGATATTGGCTTCTGCGCGACGCTCGAGGCCACTTTTTACGAGGCCGCCACCCGCATAAATACCCACGGCTCCTGCTGTTCGCACATTTCGATCGTCGGAGGTTGCAGCAGCAATGCCGGCAAGTACTGACAAGCCGCCAACCAGCAATTGCGTTCGCGCTTCGCTTTCAAGCTGTCGAAGTGACACCGTTTCCTCATAGCTCAGCCGCCGCCATTCCGTGTAAGGGCCGTTCATGGCACCTGAAAAGTTGTCATAGTGTCCTTGGAGTGTGTCGACAAAGACGTGATTGCGCTGCCGAATGGCACCAATACGAGACATCATAGGGTCACTTTCGGCCGGTAAGCGAACCGCGCGTGTGAGGTCTGAGTCGCTTTCGAGCAAGTAGCTTTCAAATGCGGCGGGTGCAAACGTTCGCGCAAACTTGAGCTTGGCGACATCCCTGATCGCGAGCCGCTCGTTACGTGACAGGCCTTGGAAAACGGCGAGTAAGTCGTTGGCAACGTCACGGTAAATGGCTAAGAAGGGGTCTTTTTTGACGCGCTGCGTCTGTTGGTAGGCGTATCGGCTCGTTGTACCTGCGTACCGTTTGTCGAGCCAAGTCCTGCCTTGTGCATCGGTGGCTCTAATGTAAAGCGTGAGAGACTCACCGTCCGATTGTTCGATCGTTCCATCGATTAAGACATCCGCGATGTGGTCGTTCGACGGGACCACACGGCTGGCACCCCAGGCGCCTTGATCATCTAATACCAAAGCCAATTCTCTGGCCATAAATGTGGCTTCGGCCCGACGTATCTCCGGGTAAACACTGTTCTCTGGGTCCGTCTCTGACAGACCGGGGTCGAATACGACAACGGCGACGTCTAAGATCTCATCGCTCGCCAATTCGGTCGTGTAGGTCTTGAGTGTGGGTACGGCTGTCGTTTTAACCGTCTGCGTGACGCACCCGGTGAGTAGGCCGAGAAGTGCAATGACCGTGCAAATGCGATTAATCATTCGTTGGGTATCTCAAGACCTTTGTATTTTCGGTACTCGTCCCACAGGGCTTCACGGATCTCAGGGTCTGGCTCCCGCATTGCCGCTTCTCTAAGTTGCCGTGCAACGATGTCGTCGTCATTACCTGTGGGGATGTCTTCGGGTGCCTCGTAGACCGCGGGTGCCTCCGGCGGGGCGCCCGCGCGTCCGCCAATACCACCACCAACAGATCCACTGCCACTTTGCTCTGCACCCTCATAAGGATTTCGACCACTGGGTTCTTGTTCGGTTCCCGAATCGACCGAGCTTTGCGCGGCTGCGCCTTGCTCGCGTCGACTGGCACGTTGTTGGCGCTGTTCTTCTCGAATAATCGCATCGAACACGCCAGTACTGGCCTCGAGTTGTCTGTCTAATACGGCGACCCGTTCTGCGGTCGTCATGGTGTCAGTGGAACCCCAGTCGGGCTCCATACCGTCTTGAGCGCGTGTGCCGCTGGCAGAGCCGCTGCTCGACCTGGTTTGCGCTGTTGAGGCGCTCTCGCCAGCTCCGCTTGCACCTGCATCTCCCCCCGACTGTCCTTGTGACCCTGAGTCTCCCGTACTCTGCGCATCGGCGGACGAGGCACTGCCACTGTAGGTAGGAACTTCGTCGATGAGGCTTGGAAGTGAAAGGTCACCACTCGCTGAGTCGCCAAATCCAGGATCGCTCGAACCGGCACCATCACTTCCACCGTCTGAATTTGGACCGTTCGACCCACCGGGGCTCGCACTTGAATCGCCGCCACTACCCGACGTGCCTGCCCCCGATGAGGCCCCACCGGCTGAAGGCGCCGACGCGCCCCCTGAGCTTGAAGATCCACCCCCTGAGTTTGAGGATCCACTTGAACCGTTACTTGAGGATGACGACCCGCCCCCTGAGCTTGACGATCCGCTTGAGCCGCCACTGGATGACGACGATCCACCTGAGCTGCCACTCGATCCCGAACTACTCGACGGCGGCATGGATGCAGAAGGTGAGGACGGCGATGATGGAGCGCTGGCCGAGGGGCAACCCGAGAGCAGCGGTAGCAGCAGGCCGACGGCGAGTAGCTCCTTGTAGATCGGGCGTTTCATGTCGATGTCTCCGAATGGGTTGAAGCGGGCATAGCCCAGTGTTTGGGCTCAAATGTCCACGTAATAGTGTCACTTTCAACGGGTTCACCGTTTAAAAATGCGGGGCGAAAGCGCGTTTTCCGAAGCCGTCTGATGACGCGTTCGGGTCCGCGAGGGCCGGTTGTGACGGGCAGCTGAACGCGCTCAATATTAACCACTTTACCCGTGGGACTGATATTAAAACTGACAACTAAATCGCCTTCTTCGGATTCGCTGGTTTTGATATCAAGTACTGGACCAAAGCCTGCAATCGCCGGCAGCGCGACGGGCGTCTCGAGTATGCGAAACGTTGGATAATCAGGGTTTACTGGGGTGTTGACGGTCTCTTCGATTGGGGTGTTGTCCGTGGGCTCTTGTTCTATTTCGGCGTTAACGTGCTGTGTCTCGGCGTTAAGCGGTTGGGCCGTCGCGGCGTCCTCGCCTGTGTCGGTTTCGGACATGTTGGAATCTGAGGCGGTAGCCTCAGGGTCTAAAGACGCGTCCACCTTGCTCAACGGCGACGTCTCGTTGGCGACCGGCTCCAGTGACTCCCCGTTTGCGAGCGCCAGTGCAGTGTTGTAAAAGTTTAAGGCGTAGTTTCGGTTGCCGGTCCACCATGCCCAGTCGGCGATTCGAATCAGGTCCTGGGCCTGTATTTCGCGCGTTACGCTCAGTCGATCGCGGTTCAGTTGTTGCATGGCAACCAGCACTGAGAGGCCTCGTTTAAAGGTGCTCTTTCCGGCGGCAAAGTCGCGTCTTTCACGCTCCATGCGACCTGGCATGGACGCGCCAATGCCTCGGTGTCCCGCGAGGAGGTATTGCGCCCGCACCATGCCCTCGAGCGCGGGGAGCAGCTCTGCGGAATCCTCTCCGTAAGTTGCGATTGATTCATTCAGCGCGCGGCGATAAAAATTCCACGCCTTGCCCATGCGGGCGGTTGCCTCTTCGTCCTCGTCAATATCTTCAAGCAACGCAAATTGATGCCACTCTGCTTGTCTTAGTAGCGCGGTTATTTTTTCGGGGCCCGAGGGGATTGCGCGGGCTTCAATCCGTGACAAGTAGGCGTGACGTTCGTCGGCTGCTGTGAATTGGTTAAGCGCTCGATGGCTTGCAATTTCGGCGCGCACGAAAGGGAGCTGACTTTTAGCGTCTAGACCATCATTAATGCGACTGAGGTGCGCGGCGCGTTTTAACTTTTCGATGGCCTCTTGATGATTACCATTTTGCTGGAGTCCAACGGCGTCGTTCCATAACACTTCTTGCAGTCGCGGATCATAGGCACCAAAGAAGCCGGTCTGGCCAAACGCTTGTGGCGCGGCTGCGAAAAGCAGGGCATATGTCATTGCGGTCGTTACTGCGAGACCTGGCGAAAAAACTTTCACGAATCAGTCCTCTGTTACACCTCAGTATAGAGATAATTCCCTCTTAATCTCTACGTCTTAAGATAAGGCATGTACACTTCGGCCGCGCCGAAGGACTGGGCGCGATCTGGACAGTCAATAATACTGGGTGAGCACATGGGCAAATTTTTAAACGACACAGCATTGGTTTCGCTTGGTGATAACCGATGGCAGGCTGAGCTTCACAAGGGCTGGCGAATTGGAAAAGTGCCTAATGGCGGTTATGTCATGGGTGTTATCGGTAGAGCGATTTCACAAACCTTAAACGATGCTGATCCGCTATCGATTAATGCTTTTTACTTAGAGCCCACCATGCTTGGACATGCGGAAATCGACGTTGAGGTCCTTAGAGAAGGCAAAGGCACGCAGTTCGCAGCGGCGCGTTTGTATCAAGAGGGCGGGCTGAAATTGGTTGCAAACGCCGCCTTTACGGATCTTGATCGCCTGAAGGGTCCCACTAATACGCTTTTAGAGCCACCACAGGTTCCAAGGTTTGATCCAACGCAAGCACAGCCGCACGGTGGCCTTGAAATTCACGACACGGTGGATATTCGCGTTGTAAAGGGACAAGAGTTTTTTGAGTGTCGCGAGCCGACCAATACGGGCGAGTTCATCGCGTATATGCGTTATTCAGACGGGGCTGAGATTGGAACGCTCGACCTATTGATGTTCGTCGATATGATGCCCCCCCCTGCCTTTACACTGGTGCCCAATGTCGGTTGGGTGCCCACGGTTGAACTCACGGTCCAGGTGCGGGGGAAACCTGCTCCCGGACCTATTTTGTGTCGCGCACGGTCGACAACACTGATGAGCGGTGTGACTGAGCTCGACTGTGAAATTTGGGATGCAAACGGCGCCCTTGTCGCACTTGGGCGCCAAACCATGAAAGTTCGTTCAATGGGCTGAGTTACCAGGTCGCCACGTGCCCGCCAGGCCGTCTGGGGTCGGCATAACCGTAAAACCAGCCGTCCTCGATTTGCACCGAATTGACGCGTCCAATGGTGCTGTTTGAGCGGAGAATTTTGTGATTGCTGGCTTCTAATAGTTTTACCGTATCGGGTGAAATGCCCGGCTCGACCATGGCCATATCCGGCATCCATTGATGATGAATCCGCGGTGCGGATGTTGCCATGCCGAGTGTCATATCAAATGCCATGACGTTTAGCAGTGTTTGTGCCACCGCCGTAATAATTCTCGAGCCTCCCGGACTCCCCGTCGCAATCCATGGCTTGCCGTCTCGGAACACAAGCGTTGGTGTCATTGACGATAAGGGACGACTGCCCGCCGACACAGCGTTCGCTTCGCCCTGCACCAGCCCATAACCATTAGGGGACCCGGGTTTGGCGGCGAAATCGTCCATTTCATTGTTCAGTAGCATCCCGGTTCCGGGGACAACAATGCCAGAGCCGAAGCTAAAGTTAATGGTGTATGTGTTGGAGACCACATTCCCGTATTGGTCAGCGACGGAGTAATGTGTGGTCTCTGTGCTCTCCGCGTCGTCAAAAGTGCCGGGGCGAATATCACTGGAGGGCGTCGCCCGATCACTTTTGATTATGGCCCGCCGTGTGCTCAGGTAGACCTCGCTTGTCAGTTTTGACATCGGTATTGCTGTTCTGTCGGGATCCCCCAAGTACTCGCTTCGGTCTGCATAGGCGAGTTTCATGGCCTCGATCAGGACGTGCAGGTAACCCGCACTATTGTGGCCCAGCTGCTTGAGTGGGAAGGGCTCTAAAAGCGTTAAGATCTGTGAGACGTGGATGCCGCCGGACGAGGGGGGCGGCGCGCTCACCAGCTCGTAACCTCTAAACATTGAACGAACGGGTTGGCGTTCAAGTGCTCGATAATTTGCTAAATCCGAGCGTGTTATTAGGCCGCCGTTACGCTGCATTTCCTCGACGATGAGTGCCGCAGTCTTGCCTTTGTAGAATCCATCCGTGCCGTTGTCTCTGATGCGTTTAAGTGTTGCTGCCAGGTCGGGTTGTTTAAACAGACTCCCCATTGCCGGTGCCGTTCCGGTACCGGCTAAATAAATACGGTTCGCTTCTTCGTTACGTGCGAGCCGTTTTGTGGCTGCGCGAAGGTTTAAGTGCAGTGCCGCGGGCACCCTAAATCCTTGCTCAGCGAGTTGAATCGCGGGCTGTATGACGGTCTTAAGATCCAGCGTCCCGTAGTTTTCCAGTGCGTGAATCATGCCGGCAACGGTGCCCGGGATGCCCGCAGCACTGGGACTGTTGTAGGCCATTTGCTTATTTACGGTGCCGTCCTCGTTGAGGAACATGTCTCGTGATGCGCTCGCGGGGGCCATCTCTCGGTAATCGATGAAGACTTGCTCGTCCGTTTTGGCTAGGTGGACCAACATAAATCCACCGCCTGCAAGATTGCCCGCGCGCGGTAACGTCACTGCGAGCGCAAACCCGGTCGCAACGGCCGCGTCAACAGCATTACCACCTTGCTTGAGCATACTCAGACCTGCCTCTGACGCGAGTTTCTCGGGTCCTGATACCATGCCTCTGGCGGCGATTTCGGGTATGAATCGCGTTCCATAGTCGATGAGAGGGCCACCCTGGTTGGCCGTCTGAGCGACAGCGACGAGCGGGTTAAGGGTCATCGCGGTGGCGAACAATAAGCTGACAAAACGCATTGAGAATTCTCCAAAGATCTGGGAGTGGAAAGCTACCATAAGATGCCGTTTACGCAGAGTACCCTCGACATCGATTACCATAGGGTCACGAGGAGGGGCTATGGAACTGAAAGACTACCGCAGGCAATACACAAAGGGTGGGCTCGCGCGCGCAACACTGCCTAAAAACCCCTTGGACCTGTTCACGCAGTGGCAGGCCGACGCGGCTCAGGCCGGGTTGGCCGATCCCACGGGTTGCGTTGTTGCAACAGTGCAGCCGGATGGGTCCGTCCGCCAGCGTTTTGTATTGTTAAAGGGCTTTGATGAACACGGGTTTGTTTTCTTCACGAACTACCAGAGCGATAAGGCTGTGGCGCTTGCGAGTTATGGTCGAGCTTCAATGCTTTTTCCTTGGAACGAGCTCGACCGACAAGTCAGTATTTCCGGCGAAGTGACGAAAATTTCTGAAGAGGCCTCCGACGCTTACTTCTCAACGCGCCCTTACGCGAGTCAAATCGCCGCGTGGACGTCGGATCAGAGTAGACCAATAGCCAGTCGATCGGATCTCGAAGCGCAGTATCAAAGGGCAGTTGAGCGATTTGAGGACCATGATGTTGCGCGTCCGCCGCACTGGGGCGGCTTTAGGTTAAAGCCCCAGCGGGTCGAATTTTGGCAAGGTGGGAGCGACCGGTTGCACGATCGATTCGTGTACGACTTTGACGCGGCATGGATTCTGACGCGACTGCAGCCTTAAGTTATTCGCTGCGATGAACGAAGCGCTGAATGTAGTGTGGTATTGGCGGCAGTTCGAGCAGTTGTCGGCGCATTAAATCCAAGCCGATCGCAGCCACTAAAATTTGGAAGCGATCGCGTGACCCCGGAACTTGCAGTCTGACCGCGCGATGTTGGTCCCGCGTACCCCAAGCCATCCATACGGTGCCCACGGGCTTGTCGTCGCTGCCGCCTCCGGGACCCGCAACGCCGGAGACCGCGATGCCGATGTCTGACGCCCCGTATTTCAGTGCGCCCAAGAGCATTGCAAGTACAACCGGTTCACTGACAGCACCGTGCTTGACGAGTGTGGCTTTAGGCACATCAAGGATTTTGTTCTTACTGGTATTTGCGTAGGTAATAAACCCGCTGCCAAAAATCTTGGAGGACCCGGGTTCTCGAGTGATTAACGATGCAATGAGACCGCCGGTGCAAGACTCAGCCGTGGTGACGCTCATGTTCTTAGTCACTAGCGCGCGTTGCAGTGACAGAGCGAGCTGATCATTGTCTTCGCCAATAATATGATCACCGATCAGTCTGTGCAGAAGCCGCTCTGCCTCAGCGCGTTGCTCGAGGAAGACGTCGTCATCGACTTGGAGTTTAAGTTCCAGCTGCGGCAAGCCGGATCTGAAGCCGAGCGTGACCTGGCTTGGCCACTCCTCACTGCATGCGTTGACAAGTTCTTGGATCGTCGACTCGCCAATACCAAACGTTTGTAGTCGGCGGATAAAAGCGGTGCCGCCACCCACTCGGGCAGTGATTCGCTCGCAGATTTCAGGGAGCATGGCGGTTAACTCGACCGGCACACCGGGCGTGGCAATGACCAGTGCTCCTTCGATTTCAACGGCAAAACCAACCGCACTCCCGAGCGGATTGGCCACGAGGTCTGCGCCCTCGGGCAGGTAGGCTTGCTTGAGGTTGCTGGCATTAAGTTCGAGTCCTCGACGCTCACACCAATGCGCTAGGTGCGCAATGGCGCCGGGGTGTTCGACCAACTTGCACCCGAGTACCTCGGCGACAACGGCGGCAGTCAGATCATCTTCTGTTGGACCCAGTCCGCCATTGATGACGACAGTGTGAGACTCGCTGCATAAATTGCGCAGACTCTCGGCAAGCAACTGAGGCTCATCACCGACCGTAATTTTCTTGGCGATGCCGATTTTCTTCTCGCTCAGCGCGAGTGCGATACGTGACGAATTGCTGTCAACCGTATCGCCGCTCATCAGCTCGTTACCGGTGAGCAACAGACCGACTTGTGTGCGTTTACCCATGGTGAGCCCCTGAAGACCCGTCTTTAAAAATCAGCATTCCCGGGTGTCCTTGGAAATGGAATCACGTCACGCACGTTTTCCATGCCTGTGATGTAGGCCACGAGCCGCTCAAAGCCCAGACCAAAACCTGCGTGTGGAACTGTTCCATAGCGTCTGAGGTCGCGATACCACCAGAGCGTGTCTTTAAGGGCTGGGTCCATGCGCGCATCGAGTACGTCCAGCCGCTCTTCTCGCTGGCTGCCGCCGATGATTTCACCAATGCCGGGTGCCAGTACATCCATTGCAGCGACGGTGCGCTCATCGTCGTTAAGCCGCATGTAGAAGGCCTTGATGTCACGAGGGTAGTCGGTCACAACAACTGGCGTTTTGAAGTGATCTTCGGCCAAGAACCGCTCGTGCTCCGAGGCCATATCGATACCCCATTGCACAGGAAACTCAAATGACTTGCCTGATTTTAATAAAATATCGATGGCGTCACTGTAGGTGACGCGGACAAACGGCTGGTCCACAATATTGCTCAGTCTGTCCATTACCGTGTTGTCGATACGTTGCTGAAAGAAGCCCAAGTCGGTTTCGCATTCGTTGAGTACGCGCTGAGTGACCGACTTTAATAGTCGCTCCGCGAGGTTGGCGTTGTCGTTGAGGTTTGCAAAAGCCACTTCGGGCTCAACCATCCAAAATTCGGCCAAGTGACGGGAGGTATTGGAGTTTTCCGCTCTGAAAGTGGGCCCGAAAGTGTAAACCTTGCTCATCGATAAGCAGTACGATTCGACTGCGAGTTGCCCTGAGACTGTCAGGTAGGCGTCGCCGCCAAAAAAATCACCCGTCGTATCGACCTGGCCCTTTTCATTCATCGGCAGATTATTGAGATCAAGCGTACTCACTCTGAACAGCTCTCCTGCCCCTTCACAGTCACTGGCAGTAATGATCGGGGTGTTCACCCAATAAAAATCGTCAGAGTGAAAGAAGTCGTGGATTGCATTGGCAAGGACGTGACGAACCCGGGTGATCGCACCAAAGGTGTTGGTGCGCGTTCTCAGGTGCGCCTGGGAGCGAAGGTACTCAAACGTGTGTCTCTTTTTGGCGATCGGGTAGGATTCAGGATCATCAACGTCCCCCACAAGGTCCACAGCCGTGGCTTGAATTTCGACAGCCTGCCCACCGCCTTGTGATGCAACGAGCTCCCCGGTCACTGCCACTGCGCATCCCGTAGACAACTTAAGAATAACGTCCTCGTAGTTAGCAAGTGCATTGGCAGCGACGCACTGAAGACTGTCAAAATGGCTGCCGTCATTGACGGCTAAAAAGGAAATGCCAGCCTTTGAGTCCCGTTTACTCCGTAACCACCCCTGAACAGTGACGCTTTGGCCAACCAATGTGTCATCGGCTAAGAGGTTTTTTACCGGAAAGATGTTGGACATTGTTGTTAGATCCTAAGACGTGTTGCGAAGCGGTGAATGAGACGGTCATGGGGGTAACGCTCAGAGCGGAGTATCCAGTGCCGTAAATGCAGGATGTTCGCCGCGGGGCCTCTCGTTCGTGACGTATTGCACGCGAACCCGCTGTCGAAGCTGGTAGCGCTTGGATGGGCTCGTTAAGGCCATTTCCCATTTATCAAAACTAAATTTCTCACTGTCTTTGCGCAGATCAACGACCCCCTCCAGCCCTAAGTCGTCAAGTTTCACCGTAAAGCCAGAGGTGTTGATGTGCACAATTTCGCCATTAAATTGAGACGTATCGGCAGCAGCCTGAGCGTTTAAGAAATTGCAGGTTAGCCAGTTATGAGCGCCATTAACCGCCTGGCGGTTCTTTGCGCTGGCCTGGTTAAGTAGGTCAAAAACAGTGGCTGAGGCAGGCTCCACAGACGTGTCTCCGAGCATGGCTTTGAGCTGCAGATGGACGCAGTAATCCAAGGCTTTCCTGAGCGGTGATGTCCCGTTCGTATAGAGTGATAAGGCCATTCCCATATGCGGCGAGGGCTTGATACTCAAGCTTGCGCGTGCCATCAGACGATTAACCATTGAGCGCAATGGTCGTTCGTCACTCGATGCATTAAGTGCGGTGATTAGCGTTCTAAACCCTTCCAATGTAGAGAATTCCAGGCCCTCTAGATCAGGCTGATAGCGCTTTAGAAACTCCTGGGCTTCCTCGGCGCGGTCTCGCCGTATCCCCGCGTGTGTAACGAATGGTCCAGGCCTCTGAGCCTCTTTAAGCGCGTTGGCAATCGCTCGGTTGGCGGCGACCATGCATTCCTCAACCAGCAGCTGTGATGACTTTTTTTCCACTCGTTCAATGCTGGTTATCTGTTTTTCGTCGTTCATGATCCAACGATGCTCTGGTCGATGCTCGATCACAAGCTCGCAGGCTTCACGTCGCTGACGCAGTGCACTAAAGCAGTTTTGCAGGTGCGAAAGCTCGTCAGTAAAAGGATGTGGGGCTTTTTCCTGAAGCACATCCTCAACTTCGGGATAGCTTAATTTCGCTTTCGATTGCACTAGCGCAAGAACAATCTCGGCCTGAGTGACCTCACCCTCTGCGGAGACCGTGAGGCGACAGACCACGGCATTGCGATCTTCCAGCGGTTTCAAGGCTGCATGTTGCGACAGTGTGTCGGGTAACATCGCAATGGCTGTGCCATGAAAGTAATGAGAAGTGCCACGTTTTGAAATTGCGGCCGTAATGTCAGCAGCGTGCCCAGTCACGGCTGTCGGGTCTGCAATGGCGACGATGAGTTGCCAGCCGTCATCAAGCGGTTCGGCGCAAAGCGCATCATCGATGTCCATGGTGTGAACAGAGTCGATACTCACCAGCGGCAAGTGCGTTAAATCCTCTCGGGGAAGGGCGTTCTCTGGGGTCGTGCTAAGGAGCGACTCAATTTGATTCAAAACATTTTTGGGCAGTTGACGGTGAATGCCGGCGCGAGCCGCGCAATACTCATTCTCAAGCCCGGGTGTGCCCTCTGGGCCAAACGATCGCAACACCTTGACCGCTGGCTTCCCGTCAGCGAAGGGGTGGCGGCTGAGTTGACACTGAACGAGATCGCCTTGCTTCGCGCCTGATCGTGCATTGGGCGGAATGAAGAGCCAACGTGAGAAATGCATCAACTCTGGAATGTCTGGTGCTACAAAGAATGCCTTGCCCTTCTGCACGACCTCGCCGACAAAGGTGTCTACCGACGTCGTCAGTAGTGTCTCCAGCTCGCCTGCGGTCTGTGCTTTACCTGATTTGTCCTTTCCCGAAACGGGTTTGATCGTAATCGAGACTCTGTCTCCAGGCAGCACCCGCTGCATCTCATCTGGTGGCAGGAAGATTTCGCGCGCGTCGTCAAGCACAACAAAACCAAAGCGACTGCGTGTCGCTTTGACCGTCCCCTCGGCGGATTCTTTTTCTGCTTCTATTTTGTTTTTAAGGCCCTGAAGCTGGTTTAGGGCATTTTTATCTAACATACACCGAGAGGTCTCTTGAGCCTGATTTTAACTGCGGTAGCGCCAGTCGCGACTTGCCGGACAAATCCTAGCTGACGGGCCCCGATTTTTCACGCTTTTGTAATGGCGAAAAAACTACCAATCGATGATTGACATCAGTTGCGGTCATGGCTTTACTCATTTTTGCCCGAAATAGAAAGAGTAGGACGGTTTATTGGTAATGATGTTTGTTGGTCACGCCTTGACGCTCGACATCACCGTTAACCGCTGTGAACCTGCAGCGACGCTCTCTTCTTCCTCATCCGTTACTCAATGCCCGCTGTCTCCTCGGAGCGCTGTGGGGCCACGCTTTGATTTTTGTGTCCTTGGGGGATCGCATGCCGCAACCAGTCGAGTTGATCGATGACGTTACACGCCTTGAGTCTGCACGGGTGAAGACCTACGTGCTGGACACCAACGTACTCTTGCACGATCCGACGGCAATTGCGGCGTTTGCGGAGCACCGCGTCGTGATTCCCATGACCGTGCTCGAAGAGCTTGATCACATTAAGGACCGTCGCGACAAGTCGGTGAGTCGTGAGGCACGGATTGCGATTCAGATGATCGATAAAGTAGTCGGCTGTGCGTCACCTCAGGCGATACAAGTCGGTGTGGACATTCCGGGCTCAACCCTCTCGGGTAGCCTGGGGCGACTGGCCATTTTTCCCGATCAGCTACTGGGTGCCAATGAGAACGTACCATTTTTAGACAGCACACAAGATCAGGCGAATGACAATCGCATTATCAATGTGGCGTTGAAATATCAGGTCGAGCACCCCGGTGAGTTTGTGTGCTTAGTGACCAAAGACATCAATATGCGAATCAAGGCAAAGGGCTCGGGTCTTCTGCACGTCGAAGACTACCGTCACGATCGAGTGCTTGATGACATTGATTTATTGGCCACGGGCTACCGACGCAGTAACGGTGAGTTTTGGGAGGGCATCGATCGAGTCGATACTGTTCGCGAGGGTAGTATTACCCTTCACAGAATTCCCAAGTCGGAGCTCCCAGACGCTTATCCGAACCAGTTTTTATATGACGATAATGGGTTCATGGCGTTTGTTGATCATGTGGATTCGGAATACGTTTTTCTTGCCGTGGACAGTCGCGATAATTTAATGAATCAGCGTTTTTGGGGTCTTGCACCGCGCAATCTTGAGCAAGCCATGGCGATGCGGCTGCTTGATAATGATGATCTCGATATGACCGTGCTGACGGGTCCTGCCGGGTCGGGTAAGACCTTGCTGGCGCTTGCTTATGGGCTGCACGCGATTCTTGAGCAAAAAAAATATAAGAAGCTCATAGTCGCGCGGTCGACCCCGCCGATGGCGGAAGACATTGGCTTTCTTCCAGGCACGGAAGAGGAAAAGATGGCGCCTTGGCTCGCCGCTTTTGACGATAATTTGGAAATTTTGCATGGCGCTGACGAGTGTTCAAACGGGAGCATCGACTACGTAAAGGAGCGTGCAAATATTCAATTTAAATCATTGAACTTCATGCGCGGAAGATCATTCAATGGCGCCTATATTATTATCGATGAGTCTCAAGGGCTGACCCAGTTTCAGCTGAAGTCGATCATTAGTCGCGTGGGTTCGGACTCTAAAATTGTCGTACTGGGCAACTTGGCGCAAATAGATAATAAATACATCTCTCCGTTAACGTCGGGGCTGACGTATTTGGTCGAGCGCGCCAAACCCTATCCGTATGCGGGCATCATGCACATTAACGGCATTGTTCGATCGCGTCTGGCAGCGTTTGCTGAAGAAAATCTCTAGCGCCCTGCAGCTGTTAGTCAAACAGCAGTAGTTCTATTCGCGCCTCAATGGCCCAGGTGGCCTCTCTGGCGGAGGTAGGACTGTCGATACGTTGGTTTAGCGTCGGCTCCAATTCAAAAAATAGGAACTCACGAACGGCTTGCGCGCGCAAGCGCAGGCCTAATTGGTAGTTCTCTACTTCGTCTTTCGGTTCGGTATTGCCTTTCGCGCCAATGTAGACGTAGGCCGCTCGTTCAAACCCGTTAGTGACGGCCCACTGCCGAACAACGCCGACGCGGGTCGACCATTCGACGCCGTCTGTCTCCTCACCATAAAGCATGCGATTTTGCGTTCTGACCAGCGAGCGCTCGGACAACGCATAGTCGATGTCGATCTTCGTGGTGGCGAAGGCGCCATCGTCAAAGTCGTACTGAGCACGTTGCGAAAATCGGAACGATGTTTTTGGATTCCATATGGTTTTATATCGGTAGTTGATGCCGGGCTTGGGTCCTGAGCCCGATAGGCCTACCGTGAAATCGGTTCGGTGATTGCCGGCAGCGCTCTCATCGACAAGAAATTGAAAGCCAACTTGGCTTTGAGAGGGGTCCTCTTTATCGCCCGCTATGAGCTCGTCGGGGTCATCGCCCCGGAAAACAAGATCGACGCGGTTCGCAAGCTGAGGGAGGTTGACCTTACCGCCGACACTCACGCGAGTCTCAGTTCCTAGGCGATCATCCCAATCGGTCGTGAGCTTTAATCGCAAGCGCGATTCGGCAATCTCGGTGTCGCTGTCGACATCACCGAAAAAGCCGTCGACCCAGCGCGTGAGTGCCAAAGTCCGGTCAGTTGCAAAACGGTGGCTGGTGTCTACCCAAGCAGGGTCTTTTCCGCTCTCCTGCCCTGCGACCTGCTCTTCTGTCTGTTGTTCGACAATCGCCGGCGCATCGGCAAATTCTGAAACCGAGGTTAGCGCCCCCAAAGCGGTCATTGGGGCTATAGCCCCCAAAACGCAGAGCATGAAGCCGGAAAAAACACGTTGGATACTCATGAGCTCAGTCTACGGGACTGTGAAGGGCCTTAGTACGTTTTCTGAGGAATATCGCGCACAATATTGACAAAACTGTCATACCGTTCCGCGCCAATA
>Ga0233444_10003303_pt1 | contig 16128 bp, 11 predicted proteins | sample SI_124_October20_6_FD_182792 | JGI IMG/M metagenome (GOLD analysis project Ga0233444, IMG submission 182792) | Seawater microbial communities from Saanich Inlet, British Columbia, Canada - SI_124_October2016_10_MG | ecosystem: Environmental > Aquatic > Marine > Inlet | place: Canada: British...
TGTGACCTTAGATGAGAAAGGGAATTATGTCCGGATGGAGCGTTTTCTGTCGGAGAAAGAATTCAGTAATCCAACCGATATGGCTTTTGGCCCAGAGGGAGATTTGTATTTACTCGAATATGGATCAGCCTGGTTTCAACAAAATCCTGATGCAAGGTTAGTGCGCCTGAGCTACAATAGATCCAATAGAAAACCCATAGCAAAAATTGAGACGCCTATAGAATATGGAAAATCACCTTTTCGTGCAGCGCTCTCTGCGGCAGATTCTTATGATCGTGATGGGGATAGTCTCACTTATGAATGGCGTTTGGGCGATCAAATTATTTCAACAGAAAAAGAAACCTCATTTACTTTTGATCATTCGGGTATATTTACGGTATCTCTGGGAGTTAAAGACCAAGAAGGTGCTTTGGGAAGTTCAAGCATTAAACTTAAGGTGGGTAATGCTTTGCCTCAATTGAACATTGATATAAATAGTAATAGCAGTTTTTATTGGGACAACAGTATCTTGAGCTACCAAGTATCTGTGAGGGATGAAGAAGATGGAACCTTGGGAGCAGGAATTATGGAAGATGAGGTAATCACCACTATTGATTATCTTCAAGAAGGATTAGACAGGAATTTGATTGCAATAGGCCATGGGGCATTGAAACAGTTAAGTTTGGGCAAATCCTTGATTCAAAGTTCTGATTGTAATTCTTGTCATCAAGATAAAAAGAAGTCTGTTGGGCCTTCTTTTTATGCAATTTCGAAAAAGTATCGAATGGATTCAGCGGCAAAAACTTATTTGGTTGAGAAGATTCAAAATGGCGGCGCCGGCGTTTGGGGAGAGGTTGCCATGGCAGCTCATCCGGTATTAGCCGATAGTGACGCAGCTTCAATGGTTGATTATATTCTCTCATTGGGTCGACAAGATATAATTAATAATCTACCTACTTCGGGGAAGTATTCTTTTCAAGAACATATGAAGAAGGAAAGCCAAGGAGTTTATGTCTTTACGGTCTCATATACGGATAAAGGAGGGGAAATGATCGGTCCTTTGACCCAGCAGCAAACATTGATCTTGAGAAAACCAATCATATCTGCGGTAAACTTTGATGATGGACTGAGGACACAATCTATGAATGTTGAGGCGGGTACGGTTCCTGGACTTGATGAGGCACTGGCCTTGGTTATTGGGGAGCCAGGATCATATTATGCTTATGAAGATATTGATTTTAAGGGTATAAGTGTAGTGAACGTCACCATATTGCAACATCCTCAATATATGAATGGTGGTATCTTGGAGTTGAGAATGGACAGTGTGGGAGGTGCTATAATTCAGTCTCTGAATATTGAGCAGGATCTTTTAGATGTAGGCCCCTCAGATTTAAAATTTAATGTGTCTGAATTTGAGGGGATGCATGATCTATATATGTTATTTAAATCAGAAGAGACTAAGCCTATATGTGCGGTAACCGACATCGCCTTTCTGAGATGAAATTGATTGAAATAAGGCGGGCTTAGTGATGTTATGTTTTTAAAATAGATGTGATCGTTCACTTTAAACTAAATCGTCATAATAGGGTGGGTGCTGTGAATTTTTAATGCTAAATCGCATGCTTCCAAAATGAAGTATCTGTGAAGGCATTCGACCTAAATAGGTCCAATCAACTTATGCTAAAACTTTGTAAAGTTTATTATTTAAAGATCAATAAAATAATTTCATAGTCTGTTTTTGGCTTTGCTGGTTTAATCTTTTTGATTTGATCTGTGGTTTTTAAGGGAGAATTTCCGTTTTTTTACATGCTTTAATAACCTTCACTGGTCATTAAAATATCAGTGGCGATATAGTTGTTTTCGGGTAGTGCAAACCATTTTCTGGTTTTTGGAATTCTCATAGCTCCAACGTTCACAAGATCAGCTAACTCAATCAATTCACCACTTTTATCTGGCTTGATGAACCGATATGCTTGTAAGCTGTAATCCTCTTTATTTAAAAAGAAGGTCCAGGTATCTTTGGGATAATTCACTTGAATCGTAAAGTAATCAATGCCTTTTATGGTTTCAGTATTTATGGTAGGCTGTAGTGGAGTATTGGCATCTTTGAGCTTCATAGGTAGTCCCCATAGGTATAGATAATAATCCCTCATCATCTCCGCTCGCTGGCAGCTAACGGGCCCTTTTATAATAAAGCATGAATCTAGAGACATACCGCTGATTTCCTCATCTCCACGATTCAGTTTGAAATAGCCTGTCGAATTATCGATGTGTACCTGGGTTTTTCGAACCGCCTTTTCAGGCTGCTGCTCATCAAAATTGAGGATAGATTTAAACTGATTCCATTGATGCTCCGGATCATGGAATTCGATAGACTTGGCAAGTAGTTCTTCCGCAGTCAGTTTTCCTTGGCCGTAAGTTGAGTTGAATCCTACCCAAAAAACGAGGACAGTCATCAGGAATGGAATAAAATTTTTCATAACTAATTTTAAAAAAAATGGATTAGGTAACAAGAACAATCTCAAGTTAAAACATTTTTATTGATTCATTTATTATTCACATTTCTGCACAAATATTTTAAATTACTTAAAAATATTATTTAACAGACTACATATGAATTACTCGGAGGGAATGTTTAAAGATGACGTCTTTAAAGGAAAGGTAATAATTGTCACAGGAGGAGGTACCGGATTAGGTAAATCAATGGCCACTTATTTTTCTAAGTTGGGAGCAAGTGTCATGATTTGCAGTCGAAAAATAGAGGTACTAGAAAAAACAGCACAGGAAATCCATGATCTGAGTGGAAATAAAGTGTTACCACTGGCCTGTGATGTAAGGGATTACGATCAAGTTGAACAAGTTATTAAAACTACCCAGGAAACGTTGGGGCCTATTGATGTTCTTTTAAACAATGCGGCAGGAAATTTTGTGAGTCCTACCGAAAGATTATCTCATCGGGCTTTTGATACGGTGGTAGATATAGTACTCAAAGGCAGTTATAATTTTACATTATGCATGGGGAAAGATTGGATAAAGCATAAAAAAACCGGAATCATTTTAAATATAGTGACCACTTACGCATGGACAGGGTCAGGCTATGTGGTCCCTAGTGCAGCAGCTAAAGCAGGGATTTTGGCCATGACCAGATCGTTGGCAGTCGAATGGGCCAAGTATGGCATCAGAAGTAACGCGATAGCCCCTGGTCCTTTTCCTACTGAGGGAGCGTGGAGTAGATTGATGCCTGGTAAATTAAGAGAGAAGTATGATCCAGCGCTTAAGGTACCTGTGGGAAGGGTAGGAGAGCATCAAGAATTGGCCAATTTAGCAGCGTATCTGATATCAGATTTTTCAGCATATGTCAATGGTGAAGTAGTGACTATTGATGGTGGAGAATGGCTCAAAGGAGCAGGAGAATTTAATCAATTAGATCAAATTCCAGAGGAACTTTGGGATGCCATGGAAATGGCGCGCAATAAATCAGGATCTAAACTCAAAATGACTTGGAATTATATCAAAGGGATGTATAAAATCAGAAAATTATAAACATCTTTTCAAATAAGTCGCAACTTCATGAGGACCTTCATGAGGATATAATAAATCATACTTACCAACATTGAATACAACCAAAGGTTAGGTTTGAGAGACCAACTTCCAGAGGTGATCCCTATTTCAATGAAATTAAATAACCAGAATAATGAAAAAAGGGCGGTAATGCCATTTTTTTCATTGAGTAGTATTTTTTTCCAATTAAAGTTGGAGGTTGAGGATTTCCAAATGGTGAAATTCGGCCAAAAAGCAGGTCTTGATGAGGCCCATTCAAGGTAGGTATCTCCGAATTTATTAATCAAAAATGCTTCTTCTGCAAACATGATACGTTCATAGTACACCCAATAAATCAAAATAAAGGCGATCGTAAACCACAGGTCTTGTGTGAGCAGGCAGAGGCCCAGCCACATAAAGAAATTACCTAAATAGAGGGGATGTCTTACAATGGAGTAAATGCCTTTCGTATTTAGCACATTGGCCAGTTGTCCTTCTGTATTTCTACCCGAAGTTAGATCTGCAGTATACCCTACTGTTATTAATCGTACGAATTGGCCAAATAATGCCACAGCTAAGCAACCAAGGGCGTAATAATGGTGGGTCACAAAGGCGTTAGGTTCCTGCAGCTTCAAAACAAAAACCAGTAAGGCTACCGACAATATGATTAAAGGAAGGGTTCCTCTATTTTTGAATAACAAGTTACCTTGCTTATTAAGTTCTTTGGCTAGAGACATATTTTAGAAATTGAAATTTGTAAAGTTAATGAGAAAGTATGATAGGAGTTTAAACAATTCTATCAGAAGATCTTTAATCTATCTGATAGAGCAATTCATCATGAGAAAAATCATAAAGTGTCAATCTTCTCAAATCGAAGTAAGCTTTCCAATAACTTCGAAGTGCGGCCAAATAGCTCCGCTTGGCTTCGTCTTTTTCAGTCAGTGCAATATTTAGGTTAGTGATGTCTATTTTACCAATTAAGTATTGATTTTGAGAAACATTATATCTTTCTTGTGCCACTAAATCAGATTTTTCAGAAATTTCTATTTGTGATTTTAATACCTCAAATTGGGCGACAAGTGTAATTATTTCTTGAAGAAAACTCCGCTGATCTTGGGTAATTACATAAGATTCTAATTTTTTATTGGCCAAGGCAGTTTTCATACTAGCTTTATTTCGACCCCAATCTATGATCGGGATATTGAACTGGATGTTGAGTCTTTGCTGATTATTCGGTTCTTGAAAGGAATCCCCTAGATTTTGACCTGTTCCCGTCAGGCCATAAGAGGCTGTCAGATCGAGTCGGTAGCGATCGTTTTTGGCTTGAGCGATTTGTCTATCTGCTTCCAATTGACGTCGCTCAAATGCAATAAAGTCAGATCTATTGGCAGAGGCATAATTAATGGCTTCATCTATGTTAACTTCTAAATTAGGTATTTGATTAGGAATGATAAGATCAAAGGCCTCATCAATACCAATGAATGTTTTAATTTCCAATTCAGAAGATTGTAAATCCAGCTTAGCTTGTGTCAATTGCTGCTGAGATCTGAGGAGTTGAAGCTCTACTTGTAGTAGTTTGTCTCGAGTGGTAGTTCCAATATTATACCTTCCTTTTTCTATATTATAAATCGTGTCATTTCTGACCAGATTGAAGTTGGCAATATCATATCCAATTTGCGCATCGAGATAGTCAAAAAATAGGTCAACGGTTAAACTGGAAATATATTCCATTTCTTCAACGTAGGTACGCTTAGATTCTTCATATCTTAGGGGTTCAGTCATTTTGTCCCATTTTAATGGGTTGAATCCAATGATGGGTTGATCAATTTTAATATTGATCAATGTGCTGTTCCATGAGCGCGAATTTTGCGGAATATTTTTCCATCGGTAAACATCAGAATTAATGGATACTTGCCCTCCTGAAATAGCCAAAGGTTGTTGAAGACTGAGATTAGCATAGGTAAAGGTTTGTTCTTGCTCTTGGAATACTATGGTACCATCGTCCAAACGATTTTGGTTAAAGTCTCTATTATAACCGGGAGAATTACCTTGTAGTCTAAGCTGAGGATTATAATTGGATTGATAATATTTATATTGCCAATACCTATTTTCTTTCCTCGTTTCGGCTTCTTTAGATCGGGTAGATTGTGCCTTTACCTTTTGAATGATGTCTCCCAGTGAGTAATTGATTTGTCCATAAGAGGATATCCATCCAAAAGTAATCCATAATGCGACCAAATATTTATTCATATCTCAACGAGGTTATAGGGTTTTGTTGGGCTGCTTTTCTTGCAGGCGCAATACCGAAAATTAGACCAATCAATGTAGCGACACCAAAGGATATTACAATGGAGCCAAAGGAGATGATGGTGGGAATGTTAGCAAAAGCACTTACTCCATAGGCCATTAGAACACCTGTAAAAATACCAATAATACCTCCTGTGGCACTGATCATGATGGCCTCAAACATAAATTGAAAAACAATATCTGTTTTTTTTGCTCCAATGGATAGCCTCAGTCCGATCTCTTTGATCCGTTCCAATACTGAAGCGAGCATGATGTTCATGATGCCAATTCCACCCACCAGTAGAGAGATGCCTGCTATGGCTCCTAAAACATAATTAAAAACATCATTGGTACGTTGTTGTTGCTTGAGCAATAACTCTGGAATTTCGATCTCATAATCTACCACGTCAAAATGTTTTCGTGCCAGCATCCGTGCTATGATGTCGGCAGTAGCAGATAATTTCTCTGTTTCTGCTACTTGAAGTACCAAGCGATCCAGCTGGTGATAACTAGTAGTAGTGGTATTGTCTTTATCTGCCTTTTTGATCATTGATTTTGTAATCAGGTCTCTGTTTTCATACCTGATCAATACAGTTTTAAGTGGTACATATACGTCCATATTATAATCTCTAATACCCAATCGCTTGATACTATTTTCAGAAATAATTCTTTGCTCGAGAACTCCCATTACGGTGAGCCACTGGTTACCACATTTTAGCTTTTTACCTATGGGATTCTCTGAAGGGAAAAATTTTGCTTTTATAGATTTACCAATGATACAGACGGGCATCCCATGAATTAAATTTTGGTCGTTAAACATAGTTCCTTCTTCAAGTTCAAAATTGAAGAGTTTGAAATAGGGGGGTTCCACGCCTACGAGTTTGGCCGACCTTCGAATGCCCTTATTCATAATATAGGTATCCTTTACAATTTCTGGACTTATGACCTGAATGTCAGGGAGTATTTTAGCGATAGCGTTTTTATCTTTTAATGTGAGTCCAGGAGAGTATTTATTTTTTTCTTTATTGAAAGGATCATCCGCAGAAACTTGTTCTTCTGTTTGTTCAATGACAGGTTTGATTACGATATTGTTCAGACCCACTAGTTTTATTTGGTCAATAATCTCTTTTTGAGCACCATTACCAATAGCAAGCATGGCAATGACTGCCGCTACCCCGAAAATAATACCTAAGCCCGTTAATATGGATCGAACACGATTAGAAAGTACCGCTTCAAAAGCAATAGTGAGATTGGCGATCAAGCGTTCTTTGTCGGAGAAATTATTTTCCATGGGAGGCTTCATGATCAAAAAGTTTTTGATGGTGAATTTAAACCTAGCTGTTTTGATACTGCTATTTTTGATTCAGATAGGCGAATGATATCTTGATCTTCAGCTTCTTTAATTTTGCTTAAATATACTTCATCTCCGAAGTCCAAACCATCAAGAATGATAACTTCATCACTATTGGTTTCTCCGATAATGACTTCCTTTTTTATGACATTAATACCATTTTTTTGGTAGACGTAGGTGATGGAGTCGTGATAATTATATAGACATTCAAGTGGTATGAATAAGGCATTTTGATGGATTTGCGTTATAATTTTATTAGAGGTAGTCATTGACGGCTTGATTAATTCATCAGTTCCTAGTAGTTCCACACTTACTTTAAATACTTTCGCATCAGAGTTGGGTCTTTGCTCTCCCACATTGGCTACTTTGATAACTTTTCCTTCTATGCTTTTTTCGGGAAAGGCATCCAAACCAATTTCAACCAGTTGACTTTTTTTGATTTTACGTATATCTACTTCATTGACGTAGGTTTGAGATAACATCACAGACAAGTCTGGAAGGGTAGCCACTGTTGGGTTCCATGCATTTATTTGCGAACCAATTTTTACTGTACCTTCAAAATCTTTATAATAAATAAGCATACCATCTTCAGGTGCATAAATCATAAACTTTTGTGTCAATTCTTTTAATCCTTTGAGTTCCAGACCTTGCTTTTGGAGTGAAGCTGTGACTTCGGTCATTTTAGCAATATTTTGTTTTTGCTTAATAAAATAATTTTCTTGGGCTTGTTGATGTGCTCTGGTTGCTTTTTCTACTTCAATTTCGGCTTTCTTGATGGTTGCGGGGGGCTCGAACTGGGATTGTTCTAAGGTCATTTCACGTTCTTCGATTTCATAGGCTAGGTTGATGAGGTCATCTCTTGACTGGCGCATTTGGAGGGTGGTATCCAGTTGGGTTTGAATAAATTGTGATTGAATTTTATCATATTCAATCTGATATTCACTTAGTTTATTGGTAAGTTCTGATGCATCCAGTCGAGCGACATAATCACCCTTCTTCACATAGGTTCCTTCGTCAATCATGTCTTGAATAGTGACTTGCCAGATACGATGGGCCCTTAACCCTTTGGGTCCTTGGATTTCCACTGAATGCTTCGCTTCTAATTCTCCGGTAGTGATAACATCAACAATGAATTCACCTTTTTTGACTTGTACGAGGATGTTATCATTGTTTTTTGTGGGCCGATTGAGAAAGAAAACGCTAACTAGAATTACGATTGAAACAGCGATACTGATGCGGGTGTTTTTTTTATTCATTTTGAGGTAATTAATTGATGTTTTTTAATGAGACCAAAACCGAATAGCTATTTTTTTATAAACCATTTATCCAGTAAGATCTTATTTTATTTTCCTCTGGAGAAGATTCATTTGAAATAATTAACTCATTGGGGTATTGGTAAAGATAGGTCTCTGCTTTGGCCTTTCTTTTTATGATTTTAGTTTTGCCTTTGGTTTTTCGAATCAACTCGATCTTTACTTTCGATCCATCGATCGTATTTTCTTGAAAATCATAAAGTAGTGCTCTCCATGTGTCAAGGTTTAGTTCGTTGTCGTTAAGTTTATAAAAGACATCGTTTTCTTGGAAACCAATTTGGGTTCCAAAAGCATCAAGTTGATCGGTATCCAACGCGATGATTTGATTGTTATCATTTAAACCCAATTTGAAGTTACCCCACAAGGCTAGTCTTTTTTCACCACCTTTTCGTATTAAGATCCCCGCCCAAGAAAGGTATTCTTCGATCGGTAATGGTTCATTTCCTTGAACAAATCGACTGAAAAACGTTCCAATTTCAGGATAAGTCATAGCCGTGATAACATCGATAAGCTCACTGTCCTTAAAGGCATTTTCTTTGCCATATTTCTCGGATAGTTGTTTGAGAAGACCTAATAAATTTAAGGTATCTTCGGAATATTTGATCAAGGCCAAGTCCAAGCACATTCCTATCAATGCACCTTTTTCATAGACATTTCGATACATATCCTTGAATTCAGGGTCAAGGATTTTTTGGCTCATTTCGGTAAATGAAACCAAAGGATAGACTGAAGCATTTGTGATTTTTTCTTGAACTTCCTCTAAAAAGGTTTCACTATCATAGAGTCCTTGCTGCACTTGCATATGCATAGAATTGTATTCCGTCACCCCTTCATAAAGCCAAAGGTGCTGCGACATTTCAGGATTGATATAATTGAAATTATGGATTTGCTCAGAATGAATGCTTAGTGGGGTAATAATATGAAAAAATTCATGGGCAGCTACGTCTCTTACAAATTGAGGTAATTGGTCGGCGACTGATTCTGGGAGAGTATAAAAGGAGGAATAAGAATGCTCCAATGCACCCATACCTTTTGATAAACTTGGGTAATCCATGAGATAAATAAGGTAGGCATATTTTTTAACCGGTAAGGTTCCGCCAAGATAATTGCTTTGGGCGACCATTAAGTCTTCAATATTTTCCATGATGTCGTTTGCACTGACAACTTTTTGTGGGGAGAACACTGAAATGAGAATTTCGGCACCTGCTATATTTTTGGTGAGGGTATCAGGTTGATTGTACATGATGGGACCGTCCACCAAAAAATGATAATCAGCAGCGAAATATAGATCAAGCGAATCGTTTAGTACATTCTTGTCCAGTGCAGTAGCCCCATAGGTACCTTTTGAATGCAGAACGCGGAGTTCGAACGGGATTTCTTTATAACCATCAATGTACCCAATGATGCCAAAGTTATTGAGTACAAAAACATTCCTATCGGCTTCAAAACTAGTGCCCCCTGGCTCAAAAAGAAAATTCTCATCATAGCCTTCCATGCGATCAAAAGTATCGTTAATCCAATATTCAATACGACTGGGCTTCCCTGAGATCAGCCACTTATTGACTGAAATCTTAGATACTTCGAGGGGATTCCCTAGATGATCAAAGGCATCGAAAGTAGACACAAATTTTCCAAAATCTGAAATGCGGTAAGTCCCAGGTACGATTTTGGGTAGATGAAACTCTACCTCATTCTCTTGGATGTCAGGTAAGTTCATCACCACCTGTAACCGATCTTCTTTTAAAGCAGTGAGATCTAGATTAATTTGGTAAGGGCCTTGAGCGGCCGCATAGAGTATTTGAAAGGAGGCGAATAGATAAAAAATTATTTTCATATCAAAAATTCAAAAGCTAATGTAGTTTACCTTGCTCATTTAGCTTTTGTTTCGATTAGAAAATTTATGAATGGTAAGTTAAACTACGTTAAAATCGAACATAACTTATTTCGTCCCGCTTCTTTTGCGTTCATGCTCTGTCAAATAGATCTTCCTTAATCTGATGGACTTGGGCGTAACTTCTACGTATTCATCTTTTTGGATGTATTCTAAAGCTTCTTCTAAACTGAATTTTTTGGGAGGGGGTAACTTTACATTCGTATCTGTACCTGAGGTACGCATATTGGTCAATTTCTTTCCTTTTTGAACATTCACGACTAGGTCATTGCTTCTGCTGTGTTCACCGATCACCTGCCCCATGTAAAGATCTACACCTGGATCTATGAAAAAGGAGCCACGATCTAATAATTTGTCCAACGCAAAGGGCGTTGCGGGGCCATTTTCTATAGAAATGAGGGATCCATTGATACGTCCAGCAATTTCACCTTTGAAAGGCTGATATTCCTTGAATCGATGAGTCATCACAGCTTCTCCGGAGGTCGCAGTAAGCATATTATTTCTGAGCCCAATCAGTCCCCTCGCCGGAATATCAAATTCCAAATGTTGAATATTGCCTTTTGGTTCCATAATGTTGAGTTCTCCTTTCTTTTGTGAGGCTAATTCGATTACCTTTCCAGACAATGCGTCTGGTACGTCTACCACTAGATGCTCGATTGGTTCCATTTTCACACCATCCACTTCCTTAAACATTACTTGAGGCTGGCCAATCTGAAATTCATAGCCTTCTCTACGCATAGTCTCAATAAGGACTGAAAGGTGCAAAACTCCTCTGCCATAGACTAAAAACTTATCTTCGGTATCCGTTTCTTCTACTCTTAACGCTAAATTTTTCTCTATTTCCTTCATGAGACGTTCTCTAAGATGGCGAGAGGTGACAAACTTGCCTTCTTTTCCGAAAAAGGGCGAGTCATTGATGGAAAACATCATGCTCATGGTAGGCTCATCAATGGCAATTCTTTCTATCAATTCTGGATGGTCAAAATCTGTTACTGTATCTCCAATTTCAAAGTCTTCAATACCTGTAATGGCGCAGATATCACCACAATGAACTTCAGAAATTTTGTTTTTACCCAAGCCTTCAAAAACATGAAGTTCCTTGACCTTGACGCGTTTCATACTGCCATCTCTCTTGCTGAGGCCTACTTGCATGTTTTCTTTGATCGCGCCTTGTGAAACGCGACCTATGGCGATTCGCCCAGTGAAAGCCGAAAAGTCTAGAGAAGTAATTTGCATTTTAAGAACACCTTCCTTATTTGGTGCAGGAGGGATGATTTCAATTATTTTATCGAGTAGTGGCGTGATGTCGGTTGTCGGCTCCTTCCAATCATTGCTCATCCAGCCTTGTTTTGAAGAACCATATAAAGTATGAAAATCCAATTGATCTTCTGTAGCATCTAATGAATACATCAATTCAAATACCTGCTCATGTACTTCATCAGGCTTACAGTTTTCTTTATCTACTTTATTGACTACAATGATCGGCTTTAACCCTAAATCCAAGGCTTTACTCAAAACAAATCGGGTTTGTGGCATAGGACCTTCAAATGCGTCCACTAATAAAATCACGCCGTCTGCCATTTTTAGAACTCGTTCTACTTCTCCACCAAAATCAGAGTGACCTGGGGTGTCAATGATATTGATTTTAATTCCTTTGTAGTTTACTGAGACATTTTTTGATAGAATAGTAATTCCTCTTTCACGCTCTAGATCGTTACTATCCAGAATTAAATCTACTTTTTCTTCATTTTCTCGTAAAAGCTGAGAATAATAAATAATTTTATCCACTAAGGTGGTCTTTCCATGGTCAACGTGTGCGATGATGGCAATGTTTCGAATCTCTTGCATAGTTTATTTGAATAAGCCGCAAAATTAGCTTATTTATACATGAAAATACTTATTGAATAACTAAATAAAAATTAATTGCGCGCTCAAGTGATTTGGCATCCTTTATATTTGCTGATGAAATAAGATTTTGGATGATCGAAAAAAAGTTTAATAAATATACCGTTACTGCTGCATTACCCTATGCCAATGGACCTGTGCATATAGGACACTTGGCCGGAGTATATGTTCCCGCTGATATTTATGTGAGGTATTTAAGAGGTGTAGGTAGAGATGTAGCATTCATAGGAGGTTCAGATGAACATGGAGTAGCTATTACTTTGAAGGCAAGAACGGAGGAAAAAACTCCGCAGAAAATTGTGGATCGATATCACGAGGTGATTAAAAACTCTTTTGCATCTTTCGGTATCAGTTTTGATATTTATTCAAGGACTAGTTCATCTCAACACCACAAAACGGCTGCAGCCTACTTTGAAAACCTTTATAAAAAAGGGATATTTGAAGAGAAAGAGAGCGAGCAGTTTTATGATGAAAAAGCAGAACAGTTCCTGGCGGATCGCTACATCAAAGGGACCTGCCCTACGTGTTCATTTGCTGAAGCTTATGGTGATCAATGTGAACATTGTGGCTCTACCTTGAGTCCTAACGAATTGATATATCCCAAATCTATGCTATCAGGAGAAGTACCGGTCATGAAAGCTACTAAGCATTGGTATTTTCCATTGGACAAATACGAGGATTTTTTAAGAGAATATATTTTACGAGATCACAAAGAATGGAAATCCAACGTTTCGGGTCAATGCAAAAGTTGGTTGGATGGTGGATTAAGAGCTAGACCCATGACCCGAGATTTGGATTGGGGGATCAAGGTACCCATTGAGGGAGCTTCGGGAAAGGTGCTTTATGTTTGGTTTGATGCCCCTATTGGTTATATCTCTGCGACTAAGGAGTGGGCTGCGGCTAAAGGTAGAAATTGGGAAGATTATTGGAAAAAAGAAGACACCAAACTGGTTCATTTTATAGGTAAGGATAATATCGTCTTTCATTGCATTATTTTTCCATCCATATTGAAGGCCGAGGGCAGTTATATTTTACCAGACAACGTGCCTGCCAATGAGTTCCTGAACTTAGAAGGGAATAAAATTTCTACTTCCCGAAATTGGGCCGTTTGGCTGCATGAATATTTGGAAGATTTCCCTGACAAACAAGATATCCTGCGGTATGTACTCACCGCCAATGCTCCTGAGACCAAAGACAATGACTTTACTTGGAAAGATTTTCAAACTCGAAATAACAGCGAGTTGGTGGCTATTTATGGAAATTTCGTAAATAGAGCTGTTGTACTTACCCATAAGTTTTTTGAAGGAACAGTCCCTGAACAGCAAGAACTCCAAAAAGTTGATGAAGATGCGTTGCAGGACTTGAGTAACTTCCCAGATCGTATAGCCGGTGCCTTGGAACGTTTCAAATTTAGAGAAGCGCTCAATCACCTTATGGATTTAGCCCGTTTGGGTAATAAATATCTAGCAGAAACGGAGCCTTGGAAATTGATCAAAACAGATCCAGAACGGGTTTCAACCATTTTAAATATCAGTTTACAAATGGCCACCTCGCTGGGGTTACTTTCGAAACCTTTTTTACCGAATACTCATGATAAATTACACAAAATTTTGAATTTTGGAGACTTGAATTGGCAGGATGCAGGTCGTTCAGATAATTTAAAAAAAGCAACCGTATTGGGCCCTGCAGTATTGCTATTCGAAAAGATAGAAGATGATGTCATTGAAGCTCAGATAAAAAAACTTATGGATACTAAAGAAGAAAATGAAGCGGCAGCCGTGCAGATAACACCTATTAAAGAAGAAATTAACTATAATGACTTTATGAAAATGGATCTGAGGGTAGGGGAGATATTGACGGCAGAACCGGTTCCGAAGTCCAATAAACTACTCAAATTTACCGTTGACACAGGATTGGATCATCGGACCATAGTGAGTGGTGTAGCCAAGCATTTTAGTCCTGAAGAGATGATCGGAAAAAAAGTAACGGTATTATTGAATCTGGCAGCTCGCAAGATTATGGGTATCAACTCACAAGGCATGCTTCTTTTTGCCGAAAATGAGGATGGGAGACTAAAATCAGTGGCACCAGATACTACTGCCACCAATGGTGCAGGGATTAGTTAACATGTGCTAGGGTTTGGGGCAGCGCTTTGAGACATTTAGATCCATAATTTTTGACTAAAAGTAATCCCAGTTGGTGAATTATGGTATTGAACGTTTTGTCTAAGTATTTCGTCGGTCTAGTTTAATTATCCTGACCCGAAGGTAAAGAATGAATCAACGCACCCAAAGCTAGTTCTAATCCCCTTCTACAATGATGTTAAAGACGATGTTTTAAGAAATGATTTTAAGGATAAGAAAAGAGTCTTATTGACGGCTGAGAACATGTCTAGGATTTAATTTTTATTCTTATTTTTATCAAGAATTAATGTAAAATTCTATCCTACTGATGTAGCAAAAAAAGCTACTTGAATAAAATTAGTATTATCTTTTATCAAGTCGGTTATATCACATGCGCTCAATAACCAGAGCACACCTAAAAATAAATTTAAAATCAAGATTATTGAAGTTCTATTCGATAGTTTTTTCATAATAGCTTGATTTTTGCAATTAATAAAACAGATTAGTCTGTCTTACCACAATCACGATCAACGATTCAACCTCTTCTCTTCAAAGGTCACATCTTGATTTTTTCGATAATGAATACGGTAATAGACCAAGCATTCGTAGGCTCCTGCCTCCAAAACTGCTTTTTGAGCAATTTCAGAAATCATCATGAGGTCTTCATATTTACCTTCCATTACGGTTTCAAAAGGAGTCACTTCGTATTTTACTCCACTTTGTTGTATAATATCAATGGCACGATCGATCAAGGCATATGTTTCGTGAGAACTACTTTTAGGAACAATTTGAATGCCTAGGGTAATGAGATGATCTGTCATTGGACAAAAATACTAAATTGTTTCAGAAATTATCCAACCTCCGGTCCAACATGCCTGAAAATTAAATCCACCCGTAAGCGCATCAATATCTAATATTTCTCCCGCGAGGTATAAACCCGGATATCTCTTGGTCTCCATGGTTTCAAAATTAATCTCACTCAAATCAATACCTCCTGCGGATACAAATTCTTCTTTGAAAGTACTTTTTCCAGTTACTTGAAAAAGGGCCTGAGTGAGTTCCTCTATCAATCGATTTTGTTTTTTTTTAGTCAATTCAGCAAAAGGAGTTTTGGTAAGGTCAAGTTTTTGAACCAATCTTTCCCAATACCGATGAGGTATTTGATTCGTTTTATAATTTTTAATCAACTTTTTGGAATGTACTTTTTTCAGTTGATCAATAACTTTTTTCCATACTTGAGCCGTTTGTCCTGAAAAGTTAATCTGTATTTGAAAGTTATAATGGCACCCATTAAGGTGTAGCGCAGCGACTGATGATAGTTTTAGAATCGAAGGTCCACTGAGACCCCAATGGGTTATAAGTAAGGGTCCTGTTTCTGTAAATTTACTACCGATTACCCGTACGGTAGCTTCAGGAAAGGAGGTGCCGGGTAATTCATTAATTCTATCATCTTGGATATTGAAGGTAAATAAAGATGGGACAATCTGCGTCATCTTTAGACCGAGTTCGGTAAGTATGCGCCAACCGCTTTTCGTTGCGCCTGTACTGAATACAACGGCATCGGCGGTGCGTATTTCTTTGTTTGTATGTATGAGCCAATCTGTGGATTTAACTATCTTTTTTACTGCACAATTTCGGATCAATTGGATACCCAAAGTATCCATTTCTTTTTCAAAGCAATCGATAATCGTTTGCGAATCATTAGTTGTCGGGAAGATGCGTTGATCTACCTCTTCATGG
>Ga0233444_10003306_pt1 | contig 16121 bp, 15 predicted proteins | sample SI_124_October20_6_FD_182792 | JGI IMG/M metagenome (GOLD analysis project Ga0233444, IMG submission 182792) | Seawater microbial communities from Saanich Inlet, British Columbia, Canada - SI_124_October2016_10_MG | ecosystem: Environmental > Aquatic > Marine > Inlet | place: Canada: British...
AGCGCTTTCATATATTTAGGTAATAGATATAAAAATGATAATATAAAATTTAGCTTAAGTAAAAAATCAAACTTAAATGAAGCTGCATCAAATTTATATAAAACTTTTAGATTAATAAAAAAAAAAGGTTTTAAAAAAATTCAAATAGCTACAATACCTTTAAAAGGTGTTGGAATTGCAATTAATGATAGAATAAAAAGAGCAGCAAAAATTAAATGAAATTAGAAATTAAAAATTTAGTTAAAAAATTTAACTCCATAGTAGCAGTTAATAATATTAGTTTTGTTATTGGAAAAAACAAAACATTAGGACTTCTCGGGCCTAATGGATGTGGAAAAACTACTTCTATCGGAATGATGCTGGGCTTAATCACTCCATCAAGTGGGCAGGTTTATATAAATGAAATTAAACTTGAGCCAAAAAGTAGAATCTCATTATTAAGTTTAATGAATTTTGCATCTCCGTATATTGAATTACCGAAAAAACTTACAGTTAAACAAAATCTTGAAATTTACGCTAGGTTGTATGGTGTCAAAAAGGTTTCTGATAGAATTTCAGAAATGACAGAGGACTTGAATTTAAAAGACTTCTTAAATAATAAAACTGGAGAACTTTCCTCAGGACAAAAAAATAGAGTATCCTTGGCAAAATCATTAATCAACAAACCTAAGTTATTATTTCTTGATGAACCTACAGCTAGTTTAGACCCTGACGTTGGAGACTTTGTCAGAGAGTATTTAGAAAAATACAAAAAAAAAAATGAACTCACTATACTTTTAGCTTCTCATAATATGAGAGAAGTGGAAAGACTTTGTGATAGTGTTGTTATGATGAAGAAAGGAAAAATAGTCGATAAAGGAACTTGTGATCAACTTATAAATAAACATGGTAGAAAAAATTTAGAAGATACTTTTTTGAAAATTGCTAGAGGTAAAAATGAATTGGAATAAAATTTTTGCATTAAGTCTAAGACATATTTATTTAATAAAGGGATCTTTTCCTAGAATTTTAGACTTAATTTATTGGCCAACAATACAAATCTTTCTTTGGGGTTTTATCTCAAAATTTTTTACATTAAGTTCTTCTTTTTATGAAAATACAGTTGGTGTCATTTTAAGTGCGGCAATACTTTATGATTTTTTATTTAGGTCAAGTATTAGCTATAATATGATGTTTCTAGAAGAAATTTGGAGTAGAAATTTTACCAATCTATTTATTGCCCCTATTAAATTAAGTGAAATAATTACATCTTTAACTTTCACTGCTATTTTTAGAACTTTAATAGGTCTTGTTCCTGCATCTATTATTGCTATTCCCTTATTTGGTGTATCAATTTTTAAAATAGGCACTCCATTAATATTTCTTTTAATCACCTTATACATTTTTGGTATAACCCTTGGACTTTTAGTGACCGCGGGTTTAGTTCGGTTTGGTCCATCTTTTGAGAATATTGCGTGGGCTAGTTTATTTTTTTTAGCTCCATTAGGCTGTATTTATTACCCTATAGAAATTTTACCTTATTGGCTTCAAATAATAGCAAAATTACTACCTCTAGTTCACATCTTTGAAGAGATGAGGAATATATTAATTTATGATATAATAAATTATTATCAAATATTAAAAGCAATTTTAATTTCTTTAATATATTTTGTTGTAGGAGTTGTTATATTTTACTGGTCTTATAGTGGCGCTAAAAACCGTGGGACATTGATGAATATTGGTGAATAAATTATGCATAAACAAATTGAAAAAATAAAAAAAACAGAGAGCAAGCCAAGAGTAGTCAAAAATATCTTTAGTAAGGAAGAAATTAAAAAATTTATTAATTTATATAATGAACTACCAATAACTGTTCATAATAAAAAACAAAATGTAATTAAAAAAAGATGGCTAGCTAAATACGGTGAAAAATTAGAAAAATTATTTTACGATAGACTCAAGAATGAAATTGGTGATTTCAAATATGATAATCTTAAGAATGATGATGGAAGTGAGATACTAGGTCTTTTTCAGGAAAGCTACAACCCTATTGGTCTTCATATAGATGGTGGTTTTAATTTTGAAGACTTTATATATAAGCAAAGTTTAATACCTCTAACGCCTATTGGAAGCACAGTTATATTCAAAAATAGATTTTATGGAAAATCTACTAATTTTACTATTGATAAAAAAGAGCTTGAATTAAAAGATTTAAAATATGGCCAGAACAAAAGATCATCTGAGCACATTGGAATGTATGGGGATAAACCATTTGATGAAAAATTATTTAAAAAATACCTCAATCATGAAAAAATTGAAAATTTGATTGGTCTTGAGGTTGAGTTGATCTATGAATGGGAAGTAGGATCTATGCTGATTTTTGACAGAACTAATCTACATTGTTCATCATCTGTAATTGATGGGAAAAAAATTGGCTTAACAACTTTTACAAAAAAATAATTTCTCAATGGCAATATACGATTGTTTTCAATATTTCAATGAAGATCACATGGTCGATATAAGGCTAAATATCTTAAATGAATCAGTTGATTATTTTATAATATCAGAGTCCACGAAGACTCACCAAGGAAAAGATAAAAAACTTAATTTTAATATAAAAAATTTTAAAAAGTATCAAAATAAAATTATATATTTAGTTGCTGATTATGATGAGGAAAAAAAGGATTTACAGCACACTGGGGGTGAGTCTCAAATAGAACAGCATCAACGAAATAACCTTGCAAACGGTTTAAAAAAAGCAAGTGATAATGATTTAATAATTTTATCTGACTCAGATGAGATACCTGATTTATCCAAATTAAATCAAATAAAACCTTCCACAAAATATACAGCTTTCTCTCAAATGATGTTTATGTATAAAGTAAACCTTCAAAACTTAAATGAAAGTAATTGGATTGGATCAAAAGTATGTTTAAAAAAAAATTTTCCAAAACCTCAAAAACTTAGAGATTTAAAATTTAAAAATTACCCTTTTTGGCGAATAGATAAACCTAATTTGCAAGTTATTAAAGGTGGGTGGCATTTTTCATTTTTACAAAGCCCTGAAGATATTGCAAAAAAAATAAAATCTTATTCTCATGGTGAATTTAATACTGAACACAATACGAATGAAGAAATGATAAATAAAAAAATTAAAGAAAACATTGATATTTTTGACAGAGGATTTAAACTTTCAAAAATCACTATAGATAGCTCTTTTCCAAGCTACATAGTAAATAATCAAAAACTTTTAAAAGATTGGATTATTTAGAAAAATAGTTAAGGCTAATTATGAGTAAAAATTTAATACTATCAGCAGCAGTGGGTTACAATTTCGCTCAAATAGAATTTTTTATAAAGAGCTTAAGAAAATTTTATCAAGATAACGTGTGTATAATAATTGATAATAAAGATAATAAACTGGAATCACAGTTAAAAGAATATGACTGCAGTGTCATAAAAACAAAAATTAATAAAAAAGATATACAATTTAAAAGGTACGAAATTTTTTCCAAGTATCTGGAGGGTAAAGTTTTTGACAAAATATTATTATGTGATAGCAGGGATATATATTTTCAAGATAACCCATTTAAGTTTAGCTATAGTAGTCCAATTAATTTTTTTTTAGAGGATTATCTAATTAAAGATTGTCCCTTTAACTCAAATTGGATAATTAAAACTTATGGAATTAGTAAATTTAATCAAATTTCAAATAAAACAATTTTATGTTCTGGTACAGTATTAGGCACAAGTGAAAAAATTGAAGAATATCTAAACTTAATAATGAAATATGTTTTTAAATTTAAGTATAAAAAAAGATTAAAATACTTTCTTACTTTTAGAACAGACCCAGAAGGTAGAGGGTGTGATCAAGGTCATGCAAATTACTTAGTTCATAATTCAAAAATTGATAATTTAAGTTTGTATTCAAATAGTAAGGGCCCTTTCGCTACAGCTTTTTATTTAGAAAAAGTTAAATTTGATAATAATTCAAAATTAATTAATCAGTTAGGTAGCCCATATCTATTAGTCCACCAATACGATAAACGATGGGATAAGTTTGCACAACATGTGGAGAGATTTAAAAATAACTTATAAGTTTTATAGTGGTGCGCCCGGAAGGATTTGAACCCTCAACCTCCTGATCCGAAGTCAGGCGCTCTATCCAGTTGAGCTACAAGCGCATAAATATGTAATTTAAATTAAATAATGAATAAAACAATTAAATTCTTAGTTAAAAGTAATGATAATAATATGAGAATTGATATTTACTTATCAAAAAATATTAAACACCTTTCACGATCATTTGTTAAAAAGCTTATTGAAGAAGGTCAAATAAAACTTAATAATATAACAGTTAATACTCCGTCTACGAAGATTAAAGCCAAAGATAAAATAATTATAAAGGTTATTGAGCAGATAAAAAGTAAGCTTGTTCCTCAAAAAATTAAGTTAGATATAGTTTTTGAAGATAAAGATATATTAATTATTAATAAACCTAAAGGAATGGTTGTCCACCCAGGTGCAGGTAATTTAAAAAATACTTTAGCAAATGCTCTTGCTTACAAATACAAGAACAAATTATCTGATATCAACGGAATTTTAAGACCTGGTATAGTTCATAGGATCGATAAAGAAACAAGTGGATTACTAGTTGTAGCAAAAAATAATTTTTCACACTCAAAACTTGGAGAACAATTTAGTAATCACTCTATAAAAAGAAAATATCAATGTTTAGTTTGGGGGGTTGTAAGGCCTTTAACTGGCAGAATTGAAACTTTAATCTCTAGAGATAAAAAAAATAGACAACTAATGACGGTTAGTCAAATTAATGGGAAAAATGCTATAACAAACTATAAAACTTTAAGAGTTTTCACGCTAAAAGATATTCCAAAAATAAGTTTAATCGAGTGCAGGCTAGAAACTGGTAGAACACATCAAATTAGAGTTCATTTAAAATACAAAGGTGCTTCACTCTTAGGGGATAATCAATATGGGAAAAAAAATATTAAATTTAAGAAAATTAATAAAGATTTTTTGAACATATTGAACAAGATTGATGGTCAAACTCTTCATGCTGAAACGTTAGAATTTATTCACCCAACAAAAAATGAATGGGTTAATTTTATATCTAAACCACCCAATGACTTTAAAAAAATGTTGAGTTTATTGAATAATCTGAGTAGTTAAAAAAGTTTAATTTAATATATAATTCTGAAAATGAATAAAAAAACAAATATGAAAAATCTTTTATCACCTGCTGTAGGAGGTTTATCAATTTATCTTGCTCAAATAAAAAAATTTCCAATGTTGGATGCGGAAGAAGAATATATGTTAGCAAAAAACTGGCGTGAGCGTGGGAATGTTAAATCTGCACATAAATTAGTTACAAGCCATTTGCGACTAGTTGCTAAAATAGCAATGGGATATCGAGGGTACGGCTTGCCTGTCAATGAATTAATATCTGAAGGAAATTTAGGTTTAATGCAAGCTGTAAAAAAATTTGATCCTGAAAAAGGATTCAGACTTGCCACATACGCAATGTGGTGGATTAGGGCAGCCATACAAGAATATGTATTAAGATCATGGAGTTTAGTAAAAATGGGCACAACAACAGCTCAAAAAAAACTATTTTTCAATTTAAAAAAAATTAAAAATCAAATAGCTGCTAGCCAAGATGGAGATTTGAAAGATGAGCATGTAAAAGAGATTTCAAAAAGACTAAATGTTGAATCCCATGAAGTTGTAAATATGAATAGAAGAATGATGGGTCAAGAGAAATCACTTAATGATCCAATTAAAAGCGGAGAGAAAGATGAATGGCAAGATTGGCTTGTAGATGATAGTTTGGACCAGGAATTGGTTATTTCACAAAAACAAGAATATGATGATAAGAAAGAATTACTATATAGTGCAATGAAAATTTTAAATGAAAGAGAAAAAGAAATTATTCAAGCAAGAAGATTGTCGGAAGACCCGGTTACATTAGAAGAGCTAAGTAAAAAATATAGAATTAGTAGAGAAAGAATTAGACAAATTGAATCAAAAGCTTTTGAAAAATTACAAAAGTCCATGATAAATGCCAGTAAATCTAAAAACTTACTTCCTGTTAATTGAATAATTGATTGCGAAATAAATAATCGTTTTATGTTAGATAATCTATTTTATATTTTAAAACTTATGATTTAAAAGGGTCTTCTACTAAAATAGTATCCTCTCTCTCAGGGCTTGTTGAGATACTAGATATTCTTGCACCTATAAAATCTTCTAAGGCATGAATATATTTTTTTGCATTTTCAGGTAAATCTTTGAGATTTCTTATTCCTTGTGTTTTGGATTTCCACCCTGGAAAAGTCTTATAAATTGGCTCTATATCAAATTGTTCTTTTGAGGCTGCAGGTAAGTAATCGATTTTATTTCCATTCAATTCATATCCAACGCACATTTTTATTTCATCTAATTCATCTAAAACATCTAATTTTGTTAAAGCAATACCATTAATTCCAGATATTTTTATTGTTTGGCGAACAAGTACTGCATCAAACCAGCCGCATCTTCTTTTTCTAGATGTTACAGTTCCAAATTCTTTTCCTCTTCTTCCAAGCTCTTCTCCAATTTCGTCATTTAATTCTGTTGGAAAAGGTCCGCTGCCCACTCTAGTTGTGTAAGCTTTAGTTATTCCTAAAATATAATTAATTTTACCAGGCCCTGAACCTGAGCCTATTGCAGCCATAGCCGGAACAGTGTTTGAAGATGTTACATAGGGATAGGTTCCGTGATCAACATCTAAAAGTATACCTTGCGCACCTTCAAATAAAATTTTTTTTCTATCATTATTAAATTGATCTAATTTTAGCCATACAGGTTGTGCAAATTTCAAAATATCTGGTGCAATTTTTAATAATTTTTTTTTTAAATCGCTTTTTTCATATATATTTTTGTTTAAACCTTTTCTGATTGCATTGTGATGCAATAAAACATTATCCAATCTACTTTCTAAATTATTCTCAGATCTTAAATCCATAACTCTTATAGATCGTCTTCCAACTTTATCTTCATAACAAGGTCCTATTCCTCTCCTTGTCGTTCCAATTTTTCCTTTTCCAGCTGCGTCCTCTCTTATTTCATCCATCTCCTGATGGAATGGAAGTATTAGAGAGGCAGACTCGGATATCATAAAGTTTTCAGGAGTCACATCAATGCCTTGTTTTTTGATTTCTTCAATTTCACTAAGAAGCGCCCAAGGGTCAATTACTACCCCATTTCCAAGAATAGAAATTTTTTTTTTTCTAACTATTCCTGACGGTAATAACCTAAGTTTAAATACTTTTTTATCTATAACTAAAGTGTGTCCAGCATTATGTCCGCCTTGAAAACGGACTACTACGTCAGCTTCACTTGAAAGCCAATCTACTATTTTGCCTTTACCTTCGTCTCCCCACTGTGAACCTACTACTACAACATTTTTCATTATTTAAATTTCTTATTCAGGATTATTGAATTCAGATGATTGATTGGACCGTTTCCTTTTCCTAAGTTTAAATTTGATTTAATTGCTTCATTAACATATTTAATTCCAAGCTCACAGGATTTAATCAAATCTTTTCCACATGATAAATTAGCGGTAATTGCTGTTGAAAGTGTACAACCAGTTCCATGTGTATTTTTAGATCTGTACTTTTTACTTTTAAAAATTTTTACTATTTTTTTGTTCAATAAAATATCATTCATATTATTAGAATTTAAATGGCCTCCCTTGATAAGGACATTTTTTGCACCAATATTAATTAATATTTTTCCAGCTTTAATCATGTCAGCGATTGAGTTAATCCTAGTATTTGTAAGCAATTCTGCTTCTGGAATATTTGGTGTAATTAATAAAATTTTTTTTATTAACTTAATTTTAATATCATTTATAGCTTGATTATTTATTAGTTTTGTTCCTCCTTTTGCTACCATTACTGGGTCTAAAACTATTTTTTTAGTACGAATTTTTTTTAAAGATTTCATAACTGCTGATATTACTTGCTTTGAATGTAGCATACCTATCTTTATTGCGTCAGGTTTAATATCTTTTGATGTAAATATAATTTGATTCATAATCTCACTAGGTTTGATGGGAATTATTGATTTTAAGCCAGTAGTATTTTGTGCTGTTACTGCTGTAATTGCTGTCATCGCATAACAGCCTAAAGAAGTTGCTGTTTTAATATCAGCTTGAATACCAGCACCCCCAGATGAGTCTGATCCAGCAATAATTAAAACTTTAGATTTTGGAAGCATCTCAATGAATAGTTTTTTTAATGATATTAATGCATTTATCAATTAAGGAATGATTAAATGATTCACACATAATTCTAATTTTTGGTTCTGTTCCTGAAGGTCTAACTAACAGTCTTCCCTCATTTTTTATTAAATTATTTGCTTGTTTAATTGCTTTTTTACATTTCGGGTTATTAATAATTTTTTTATCTTTTACTTTAATATTTATCAATTTTTGCGGCACAGATTCATATACTTTAAAAATTTTGCTTGCTTTTTTTCCTTTTCTTAAAGCAAATAAAACTTCTAAAGCCACTAGAAGCCCATCACCAGTTGTTGCAAATTTACCTAATATAATATGACCAGATTGCTCTCCTCCTAAATTATAATTATATTTTTTCATTGCTTCCTTAACGTATCGATCACCAACTTTTGATCTTATAAATTTAATTTTTTCATTAAAAAAAAATTTTTCTAAACCATAATTAGACATTAATGTTCCAACCACTCCTCCCTTAAGAATTTTTTTTCTCTTCCATCTTTTTGCTATCATTGCAATTATTTGATCACCATCAATTATTTTTGATTTTTCATCACACATAATCACTCTATCAGCATCACCATCTAATGCTATTCCAAGATTGGCTTTAAATTTTTTAACATTTTTTATAATCGCTTCAGTATACGTAGATCCACATTTATAATTTATATTTAACCCATTAGGTTTCGTTCCAATCGAAAAAACTTTAGCACCTAGATCAGAAAGAATTTTTGGGGCAGATTTGTATCCAGCTCCATTTGCACAATCAATGACGATTTTCATTCCTTTTAAACTAAAATCTTGTGGAAAGTTATTTCTTATAATTTTTAAATATTTTTCATTTCCATTTTCTAATCTTTTTACCCTACCTAATGTTTTGGGTGCAGATAAATAACTTATTGTTTTTGAGTCTATTAAGTTCTCAATTTTTCTTTCAATTTTATCAGACAGTTTTAGACCGTCTGGTCCAAATAATTTTAATCCATTATCATAGTAAGGGTTATGCGAAGCTGTGATCATAATGCCCATGTTAGCTCTCATTATTTTTGTAAGCATTGCTAGCCCATTTGTAGGAAGCGGACCTAGCGTAAGAATATGCATACCGGCAGAAGTAAGGCCTGAAACTAAGGCAGGTTCTAAAGTATAACCTGATAACCTTGTATCTTTTGCAATTATCGCTACTTGCTTTTTTTTTTTTAAATTTTTAAAATATGTCCCTGCAGCTAAACCAAACTTAAAAAATTTTTCACCATTAATGTTCCCAATATTTACTGTTCCCCTTATACCATCTGTGCCAAAATATTTTTTTTTCATTTATTTAATAAGTTTTTAAAAACTAAAATTCCTTGTTTAACTTCTTTGACATTATGCACTCTAAAAATTTGAATCCCTTGAGAAAGGGAAAATAAAACTGACGATAGTGTGCCTCCAAGCCTTTCTTTAGTATCAAAATTCTTAGAAATTTGACTAATAAATCTTTTTCTAGAAGTGCCTATTAATATAGGAAATCCCAATGAATGAAATATAGAAATTTTGTTCATTAGCATCAAATTATGTTTCAAATTTTTTCCAAAACCAATACCTGGATCTAAAATTAGTTTTTTTGAGTTCTTTTCCTTTTTAAATTTTATGATTTCATTTTCAAAGAAATCGTAAATATCTAATAAAACGTTATGATATTTAGGTTTAATTTGCATTGTTTGTGGCGTCCCTTGCATATGATGGATAACTTTCCATAAATTTTTATTTTTTATTGTGGGGTAAGAATTTTTATCAAATTTAAAACAAGAAACATCATTAATAATATCTATATTAGACTTAATTGCATTTTTCATAACTAAAGATTTTCTTGTATCTACTGAAAGTAGTGTTTTTGAAAATTTTTTTTTGAAAATTTTTATTATATCTCTAATTCTTTTCCATTCTAATTCAGGGGATATAATTTTTGAACCAGGTCTAGTTGACTCTCCTCCAATATCTATAATATCAGCTCCGGATTTTATCATTTCTGATACACGCTTTGTTGCTTTTTTATTATTATTAAATTTTCCTCCATCTGAAAAACTATCAGGTGTCATATTTAAAATACCCATTAAAACGTTATTTTTTTTACCAAAAAGTTTTCTTTTTGAAGTAATTTTTTTAATATCTAGAATGACTTTAAGCCTCATAGATTTTGATAGAGAATTAATTTTCTTAATATTAATTATTTTAGAGGTAACTTGTTTTTTATTATTTTTTAAAAAAATTTCTATTTGATCAAAAGAAATTTCTTTATCTCCGCATAATGGGAGCGTTTGTTTGTTTTTTATTAGTCTTTTGGATAAATTTCCATAATAAAAATTACACGCTCTAGTGTAATATTTAATCATATTACTTATAGTGCAGGTTTTGGATTTAATCCTAGTGATCCTAATGCAGATGAAGCTGTATCTTTGTTATCATCCTCTTCTTTAAAAGATCTCGTTGGTTTAATATTTTTAAGTATCAAATCTCTGATCTCATCTCCTGATAAAGTTTCATATATTAAAAGAGCTTTAGCTAATTTATGTAAATCTTCAGTTTTTTCAGTTAAAACTTTTTTTGCTCTGTCGTATCCTTTTTCAACAATTTTTTTTACTTCTGAGTCAATTTTTTTAGCAGTTTCCTCTGAGACATTTTGCGATTTAGTAACAGATCTTCCAAGAAATACCTCTTCTTCGTTCTCTCCATATGCTAATGGTCCTAGTTCTTTACTCATTCCATATTTTGTTACCATATTTTTTGCCATTTTTGTTGCCATGTCAATATCTGATGATGCTCCTGAAGTAACTTTGTCATGACCAAAAATTATCTCTTCAGCTATTCTTCCTCCCATTGCTACAGCGATATCAGAATACATTTTTTCCCGAGTTATGGATAGTTGATCTCTTTCCGGTAATCTCATTACCATACCTAAGGCTCTTCCTCGAGGTATAATTGTTGCTTTGTGAATGGGGTCTGATGCTTTTTCATTAAGTGCAACTATCGCATGTCCACCTTCATGGTAAGCAGTTAATTTTTTTTCATCTTCGGACATAACCATTGATCTTCTTTCAGCGCCCATCATTACTTTATCTTTGGCTTCTTCTATATCGGACATAGTAACTACTCTTTTATTTTTTCTAGCGGCCAATAAAGCAGACTCATTTATTAAATTTGCTAAGTCAGCTCCTGAAAAACCTGGTGTTCCTCGAGCTATGGTTCTTAATTTTACATCAGGACCGGTGCTAATTTTTTTTATATGTACTTTTAGAATTGCTTCCCTTCCAATAATATCAGGATTTCCAACAACAACTTGTCTATCAAATCTTCCTGGTCTTAATAAAGCTGGATCTAATACATCAGGTCTATTAGTTGCTGCAATTAATATAATTCCCTCATTGGTATCAAAACCATCCATCTCTACAAGCAACTGATTGAGTGTTTGTTCTCGCTCGTCGTTTCCTCCTCCTAATCCTGCACCTCTGCTCCTTCCAACTGCATCAATCTCATCTATAAATATAATGCATGGTGAATGTTTTTTACCTTGTTCAAACATATCTCTTACTCTTGATGCTCCAACACCTACAAACATTTCGACAAAATCAGATCCTGATATTGAAAAAAATGGAACATTAGCTTCTCCAGCAATAGCTTTAGCTAGCAAAGTTTTTCCAGTTCCCGGAGGTCCTATTAAAAGAGCTCCTTTTGGAATCTTTCCACCTAAACGGCTAAATTTTTTCGGATCTTTTAGAAATTCAACGATTTCCTCAACTTCTTCTTTTGCTTCTTCAACTCCTGCCACATCATTAAATGTTACTTTACCTTGCGCTTCATTAAGAAGTTTAGCTTTTGACCTGCCAAAACCCATTGCACCACCTTTACCGCCCTGCATTTGGCGCATAAAAAATATCCATACACCAATAAGTAAAAGCATTGGGAACCATGAGAGCAATATGCCTAAAAGTGATGGCATCTTGTCTGCTTTTGGTGAAGCTATAATACTTACACCTTTTGATGAAAGCTTATCGACTAGTTCTGGGTAATTAGGACTGAAGGTTGAAAATGTTTTTCCATCTGCTAAAATTCCTGAAATATTGTTTCCTTGAATTTGAACTTCTACAACTCTTCCATCATCAACTTCATTTAAAAATTTTGAAAATGAAAGTGAATTTTTTTCTGAATTAATTTTTGTTGGGTCTTGAAACATATTGAAGAGTCCTACTGAGAGTAAGACTATTATTGCCCACATTATTAAGTTTTTAAAATTCATAGTATTTAAATAATCATTAATTTAATATTAACAAGTATATTTTAATGTTTAATGAGTTGTAAATAAGACAAATTTAGCCATTATTAAAATTATCTTATTTTTGCTCAATTTTAAGACACAATTGATCTTTTTTCTTAATAAATAAACACCCTCCAAGGGTAGATTTCTTAAACTTTCTATTTTCTATGTTTTTGATCAAATTTTGAACTTTTTTAGATCTTGGGTTGTAATAATTTTTTTTTAATTTTTTGATGGAATTATTTAATATACTGATTTTAACTTCCTTGTTTAGCTTTTTAAATTTTTTTAAATCTATTAAAATTTCTTTTGAAGATTTTTTTACTGTTTCTTTAAATTCTTTCTTAAGATACCCTTCTAATGTAGTTTTGCTTGATGCTAAATTTTTAATAGACTTAATGATTTGATCATATTCAATTCCGCTTGTTTCAAGTGGTTTTTTTAAATTTCTTATTTTTGTTCTTAAATATTTTTGGTCCACATTTGACGGATCCTTAAAGTATTTACCAAATATTTTTTTAGATATTTTTATTAAAAATTTTTTTTTTATGTCTAATAATGGTCTATATAACATTATATTTTTATCTAATTTTCTTAAAGATTTCATAGCAGATAAGCCAGCTAAACCACTTCCTCTTGAAAGCCTGATAAAAAAAGTTTCTACTTGATCCTCTAAATTATGAGCGGTAAGAATTGTGCCAATATTTTTTTTTTTGCAGTATTTTAAAAGCATTTCATATCTCACATTCCTAGCTTCACCTTGTATATTTTTTGTAATTTTTTTTTTGTTAGAAATAACGTTCAAAGTTATTTTATGTTTTTTTAGTAAATTTTTTACTTGCATTGCTTCTTTTAAAGATTTTTTTCGTATATTATGATTTATTAAAACATAATAAAATTTTGACTTAGTTGTATAATTATAAAATTTTGTAAGAGATGCCAATGCTAGACTATCAGGCCCTCCTGAGACTGCAACAAGATAGGATTTTTTTTTTAATGTATCTAATTTTTTTTTAAAATTAAAAAAAATATTTGATAGATCTTTATGATTCTTAAAACCATTTTCAAGATTTACATTTGAATTTTTTTTGCTCATATTGAGCTTTTTGTAACACAGACTTACTTGCTTTAGGATACTCTTTTTTTAATCCTGAAATCATTTTACAACCCTGGTCTTTTTCGCCAAGTTGAACCATAGTCATGCCTAACTTTAAAAGATTATCTGGTGCTTTTTTACTTTTTGGATAATTTTGATATCCATCAAGGTAAGCGGTAGCAGCATCAGAGTATAGCTGTCTAATTCTAAATGTTTCGCCATACCAATATTGAGCGCTACCCGCCAGATCATGAGCTTTATTTTTGTCAATGAATTCCTTTAAAGCGAACTCTGCAGTTTCATAATCTCCAATTTTCATAAAGCTAACAGCAAATTCATATTGTTCATCAGCGGGTTTGTTTGGCAAAAGAGACTCTTTTTTTTCTGGCTCTTCTAAAATTACCGTTTGAGCACTTTCAACTGAATTTATAGATTGTTCTTTTGGCAAGTTCGTTGTTTGATAGCCAGGTGCTGCACCAAAATCTTGTGGTTTGCTAGACCCAGGTAAAGTAGCTTTTCTTTTTTTGGTTTCGTTTACCGTTCCATTTTCAAGGTCTGAAAATCTTAATTGAGAGTCTGATTGAATTTTAGTAACCCGAGATGAGAGTTTATCTAATTTAAAATTAACTTCTTCAAATTTATTTGTAAGTTCTCTAAACTGATCTTCAATTTCGTTTAATTTTAAAAGATGCTTTGTTAAGACGTCTTCATTTAAACCGTCTGATTTAATTTTATTTAACGTATTCGAAGAAGCTATATCAGATTTTTGATAAACAGCTTTCTCCAATGTCTTGAGATCTTTAGTTATAACCTGAATTTGATCAGAAACAGCTTGTAATAAAATTTCTTCTTGCTCTGCTTTTAAAGAATTAAAAAAAAATATTGATAAAATTACAATATAAGTTTTTAAAAATTTAATATTATTAATCATGTTAGATACTTATTGAGATAAAATGGCAAAAAAAAGACCTCTTAATATAATCTATTAAGAGGTCTTAAGAATTGTGTAAAATTAACTAGTTTACTTTAACTGTTACAGATCTTCTGTTTTGAGACCAAGCTAAAGGTGTTGACGCAGCATTAACTGGTTTTTCTTTTCCATAGCTGATTACAGAAATTCGTTTACCTGAAATTCCGTACGTCATTAAATAATCTTTAGCGGCGTTAGCTCTTCTTTCACCTAATGCTAAGTTATACTCTCTTGTTCCTCTTTCGTCTGCGTGACCTTCAATTGTTACATTAAGCTTTTTATTTTTTCTTAAAAAAGTAGCTTGTTTTCTCAAGGTTGCTCTTGAAGCAGTTGTTAAAGAAGATTTATTAGTAGCAAAAAATACTCTGTCAGGAACTCCTGATGCTAAGTATTTAACTGTTTCTGTTCCAGTGTATGCATCGTCACCTGCTGTTACAGATTTTTTAGCTGTAGAACATGCACTTAGTAGCAAAGTAGTGAAGATGACTATTAATACGTTTTTTAAATTCTTGTTAAATATCATTTTTTTCCCCTAGGTTTGTTATCGTGATTTATTTCAAATTATTCATTATTATTCAAGTATATTTTACATATAATTGAACCTCATCTAGACAATAAAGAGGACCAAGATGGGTCTGAAGCATCTGTTTTTGTTGATACTTGTCTTTCGTTGTATCCGGTTATGTCAATTGACCATAATTTAGCTGAAAAACCCTCCCCTTTAGGCCCAGCTTTTGTCTCTCTATAAAAAACAAGCACGCGCCCATTGGGTGACCACGATGGGGCCTCTTGATAGAAGTTTTCAGTCAATAACCTCTCTCCAGTGCCGTCTATCCTCATGACGCCTATATAAAATTTTCCTTTACGCATTTTTGTGAAAGCAATTAGATCACCTCTAGGAGACCATACTGGTGTTCCGTAAATTCCATTTCCAAAAGTAACTCTTTTTACTCCACCTCCATCACTTCTCATAACATAAATTTGTTGCAAACCACTCCTGTCAGAATTAAATGCTATAAATTTTCCATCTGGAGAAAATGAAGGTGAAGTATCTATAGATGAATGGTCAGTAATCCTTTCGACAACTCTTGTTTCTAAATCCATAGTATAAATGTCGGAATTTCCATCTTTCGCAAAACTCATTACAATTTTTTTCCCATCAGGTGAAAATCTTGGCGCAAATGTCATGCCAGGAAAATTTCCAACTACTTCTTGTGTACCTGTTTCAATGTCTAATAAATAAACTCTAGGCATATTTCTAAAATAAGACATGTATGTTACCATCTGATTTGTTGGATTAAATCTTGGTGTTAGAACGAGTTCATTTCCTAGTGTAAGATATTTTGTATTAAATCCATCTTGATCCATAATGGCTAATTTTTTAACTCTTTGATTTTTTGCTCCACTTTCCGCTACATAAATAATTCGTGTATCAAAATAACCTTTTTCTCCTGTTAACCTCTCGTAAATTTTATCTGAAATA
>Ga0233444_10003309_pt1 | contig 16113 bp, 15 predicted proteins | sample SI_124_October20_6_FD_182792 | JGI IMG/M metagenome (GOLD analysis project Ga0233444, IMG submission 182792) | Seawater microbial communities from Saanich Inlet, British Columbia, Canada - SI_124_October2016_10_MG | ecosystem: Environmental > Aquatic > Marine > Inlet | place: Canada: British...
ACATTCATTTTTTTCATTTGATGCAGATAATCAAGAAAATCACGGGTAATGGTTGCAATTGGAATATCGTAAATATCTAATTCATCACGTTCAATAAAAAAAAGTAGAAGATCAAAGGGTCCTTCGAAAAGAGGGAGTTTAATTTCAAATTTTGTGCGTGGATCGTCAATTATGGAATCAGTCATCAGTTAAAGCAAAGATGCATGATTTGGAGAACCAAAAAAAAGATTATTTTTGTAAATAACCAGAGAGTTCATTAGAATTGAATGTACGACTTCTTGTCAAAAGTTAATCAACTATGCAAATCAAACAAGGCCCCCTCTTATCAAACGTAGATCATCCTGCCGATTTACGGAAATTAGAGACACAACAGTTGCCTCAATTTAGTGAGGAATTGAGGAATTACATTGTTGATCATGTCGCTACCTATGGTGGGCATTTTGGAGCCAGTTTGGGTGTGGTTGAATTGACAGTAGCCCTACATTATGTATTTAATACTCCAATAGATCAACTGGTATGGGATGTGGGGCATCAGGCCTATGGGCACAAAATATTAACGGGAAGAAAATCCCATTTCCATACTAATCGTGTCTATGGTGGATTATCTGGATTCCCTAAACGAGATGAAAGTAAATTTGATGCCTTTGGGGTCGGGCATTCTTCAACGAGTATATCCGCAGCGCTAGGGATGTCCATAGCCAATCAGGCAGAAGGAAATGATCGACAGCATATTGCGGTCATTGGAGATGGAGCCATGACCGGGGGAATGGCTTTTGAGGCCATGAACCATGCAGGTGTCTCTAACTCCAATCTCATTATTGTATTGAATGATAATTGCATGTCCATCGATCCCAATGTGGGGGCTTTGAAAGAGTATCTTACGGACATTAGTACTTCTCAGATTTACAATAAAGTTCGTGATGAGACATGGAAAATTCTAGGAAAAGTCAGTAAGTTTGGTCCCAATGCGCAGGAGCTCGTAGCCGGTGTAGAAAATAGCATAAAGACTTTTCTACTCAAAGAAAGTAATCTATTTGAGTCTTTCAATCTCAGATATTTTGGACCGGTAGATGGACATGATGTGAACCATTTGGTGCATGTCTTCAATGATCTCAAACAGATCCCTGGCCCAAAAATTTTACATTGTATCACGAAGAAAGGTAAAGGGTACGACGCTGCAGAAAAGAATCAAACCAAATGGCACGCTCCGGGTACTTTTGATAAAATTTCGGGACAGATTCACAAAACTTCTTCCTTGACCCCACAACCCCCCAAATATCAAGATGTATTTGGCCATACTCTAGTTGAATTGGCAAATGAGAACTCAAAAATCATGGGAATTACCCCTGCCATGCCTTCAGGATCCTCTATGAATATTATGATGGAGACATATCCTGAGCGGTCATTTGACGTGGGTATTGCCGAGCAGCACGCCGTTACCTTTTCTGCGGGTTTAGCTACACAAGGTTCAATACCCTTTTGTAACATTTATTCAACATTCATGCAGCGAGCATATGATCAGGTAATTCACGATGTTTGTGTTCAAAATTTACATGTGGTATTTTGTCTAGATCGAGCAGGTTTCGCTGGAGCAGATGGCCCTACGCATCACGGTGCCTATGATATCGCCTTCATGAGGTGCATACCTAACCTTATAGTTTCTGCACCCATGGATGAATCTGAACTTAGAAATCTGATGTATACTGCCATGCAGGAAGGGCGTCCTTTTTGTATACGTTATCCAAGGGGTAAAGGGGTTTTGGTCGATTGGAAAACCCCTTTTGCTAAAATTGAAGTGGGAAAGGGTCGTAGGATAAAAGAGGGAAGAGATATTGCCCTACTTACTTTTGGTACGGTAGGAAATTATGCACTGACGGCTCATAAAGAATTGGAGAAAACAGGTGTGACTGCCGCTTTGTACGATATGCGTTTCGTCAAACCCTTAGATACAGATTTATTGCATGAAGTATTCAAATCGTATGATCATGTGATCACGATTGAAGATGGTTGTCTTATGGGTGGGTTTGGAAGCGCCGTAGCTGAGTTTATGGTGGACCATGGTTATCAAGTAAAACTAGAGAGATTGGGAATTCCCGATCGAATTGTAGAGCATGGAACACAGCTAGAATTGCATAAAGAATGTGGATTTGACGCTCAAGGTATTTACCAAGTAGCGGTAAAAATATTGGAGATCGAAATTGCCTAAAAATCTTGAACGGATCCGTTCAATCAAAAACTTGCCCTAAAAGAATTACAAACTTTTCAACTTCTTCAAAGGAGTTGTACAAAGGCACAGGAGCTACTCTAATCACGTTGGGTTCACGCCAGTCCAGGACCACCCCATTTTTTGTAAGGTGGTCGAAGGCCAATCTTCCTTGATCGTAAAAATAGAGCGATAATTGACAACCTCGTTCTGATTCGTTTTTTGGAGTCAAAATTTTGATATGCGGCTTGATCATCTCATTATTTACTAGCAAATATTCTAAATATCCCGTTAACAAAATACTTTTCTTGCGAAGTTCGTGAATATTGGCTTTTTCAAAAATATCTAGAGAAGCCAAATGAGCTACAGAGGAAATAATATTGGCATTGCTGAGCATCCAGCCGTCGACCCCAGGTATAGGATCAAAATCATTTTCCATTTTGAAACGAATGGTTTCGTTTTGTCCCCACCAACCTGCTAATCTCGGGAAATCAGGATTATTCCCATTTTTTTCATGTATGAATACTCCTGAAACATTTCCTGGTCCAGAGTTCAAATATTTGTAGCTGCACCAAGCCGCAAAATCAACTTGATCTTCATGTAGGGTCATGGGAATATTCCCCACGGCATGTGCAAGATCAAATCCGGCATAGGCACCGACTTTATGGGCCGCATGTGTAATAGATTTTAGGTCTAAAAATTGGCCACTATAATACTGAATACCGGGTAGCATCACCAACGCCAGCGCGTCTCCAGTAGTTAAAATGGAATGGCAAATTTTTTCAGAAGAGAAATAACCATTGTCATCAGGACTAATTTCGATGAGGTGGTCCTCTGGCGAGATACCTTTTTGCTTCATATGAGAGGTAACTGCGAAATAATCTGAAGGGAAGGCTCCCTTTTCGATGATCATTTTTTTCCTCGTCCTTATGGGTTGATAAAAAGAAGCCAGCAGAAGATGCAAATTTGTGGTCAAGTTATTCATAGCGACCACTTCATGAGTTTTGGCTCCCACTAGATGGGACATAGCTGCTTTACCCTTGTGATGGTGTGAAACCCATGGATCTTTATTAAAATGGCCTTCAACCCCTTTTTGTGCCCATTTTTTTAGCTCATGGTCAATTTTGGAGGAAGTGATTTTAGGCTGTAATCCTAAAGAATTACCACAGAAATAAATGACCTCTCTATTATTTTTTTTGGGGATGTAAAATTCCTTTCGAAAGTCCTTTAAAGGGTCTTGTTGATCAAGAATTATTGCGTTTACCGGGTTCTTCTCAAAATATCTTATTGCGTTCAAGTGTTTGCTTTAATTAATCTGTGGTGGATATTTTTGGATTAAGCTTTGCGATTCTGTGAGATTTCCGTGATTTTTGACCGCAGTATCCACAACTTAGAAATTTGATCAATTCACCTTCTTCAATGAGGGTTGCGGGCTGTGTAATCTCTTCTTTTGAGACCTTCAGCGTTTGATAATTACATTTATCACATTTTAACGCATGAAGCCTACCATTGTATTTTTCAATTTTTGTGAATTTAGTTTTTTCATCAATCCAAACATCATAATCTACTGAATAAGCATTTTCTTCCGCCTGCATGCCCTCATCTAAATAGACATCTTCTTCTTCTTCACTTAATAACTTCATGACATTACCCTCAGGGGATTTTCTTGGTGAATATCTTAATTTTTTCAGTCTCTTTTCAATGTAGAAAGGGAAATAAAACTTAAGCATATTTTGAACAATTACTCCTATGATGATGCTCATCATGGAGCTTAAGAAAAGTCGTACAAAAAACCAAAGCCACGTAGTAGGGTAGAATAACGTATTGAGCAGTAGGGTTGTTCCGATGGCAAAAAGCAAAAAGCAAAACCACAAACGTTTGATTTCATTCTTATTAATATAATCGTATCGAGATTTTTTATCACTCGTGAATAAAAGCTTTAAGTAGTGACTCAAAACGAGTGAAAGTCCAGCTGCAATCAATAAGATAGCGGTATAATTACCATATCTGTTCCAGACAGAGAGGATGTGGTCAGGCATTAAAGGCATCATGGCAAACAATCAGTTAAAGGGCTTACATTCTTAATAAGCATAAATTTATCAACTTATTTCAAAGAAAACATTCTAGTACTCAAGAAATAGCTGCTGGGGTAGGTATTATTTAAAAAAATAAAAATTTGACGAATTACCAGAAAGGTGGGCTTAAAGCTATTTTGGTTTGAATTATTCTAAAAAAAGATTAACTTTTCTCCATGAAATTATTTTTTAAAATTGGGGTTATTTTTATAGCCCTTTCATTTGCTTGCTCTAGAGAGGGGTCAAAAAAAAGTCAAGATAATGAAGCGCTAGAACTCCGAGAGCGGGCACATCGATTAAGTAAAAAACTCATCATTACCGATGGACATATTGATTTACCCTATCGTATGGCTAATAAAGGATTCATGTCGCGTAATTCGGTTGAAGATGTATCTATTAAAACTATGGGAGATTTTGATTATCCCAAAGCCAAGATGGGAGGACTAGACGCTCCTTTTATGTCGATATACGTTCCTGCAGCACTTCAAAAATCAGGAGGGGCTAAAGCTTTTGCAGACTCTCTAATAGACATGGTAGGTAGATTGCCGGAAGCCTTCCCAAATTTATTCGCCTCGGCAGGAACACCAAGTGAAGTAATGGAAAATTTTGAAAAGGCCCTTATTTCACTCCCTTTAGGTATGGAAAATGGTGCGCCTATTGAATCGGATTTGGCCAATGTGAAATATTTCTTTGATCGCGGCATAAGGTACATTACTTTGACACACTCTTTAGATAATGAAATTTGTGATTCTTCATATGATACCAGCGAAGATACTTGGGATGGATTGAGTCCATTTGGGGAACAAGTAGTACAGGAAATGAATAAATGGGGCATCATGATTGATGTTTCTCATATTTCAGATAAGGCATTTTATGATGTAATGAATTTGACCCATGCCCCTGTCATTGCATCTCACAGTTCTTGTAGAAAGTTTACACCAGGCTTCATGCGCAATATGAATGATGATATGATTAAGCTTTTAGCAGAAAAAGAAGGTGTCATCCAAATTAATTTTGGTTCTTCATTTTTATCAAAAACCTCTCAGGATCAATTTTCCGAAATCAAGATCTCTTTAGATGAATATAGAGCAGCGGAAGGCTTGTCAGAAAATGATTCAACTTATGTCGCCTATGCGACTCAATATTTAATCGATATGGATCCTTTTGAGGAAATCAAAACCGTTGCGGATCACATTGATCACGTGGTAGCCATTGCTGGAATTGATTATGTGGGATTGGGTTCAGATTTTGATGGTGTCGGAAACTCCTTGCCTAAAGGACTGAAAGATGTCTCGATGTATCCTAACCTAATTTATGAGTTATTAATGCGCGGGTATAGCGATGAAGATATCGAAAAAATTTGCTCCCAAAATGTATTTCGTGTTTGGGAAGAAACCTTGAGAGTTGCGTCAAAAATTCAAACCCTTTAGTTTTTCTTCAGAGAACGAATAAAGGACGACCAAGCAAAGGGGTTTAAATAATTATTGGCGGCAGGCTGATATTGATACCGATTATAATTCATTTGTTCATTCATGGCATTGCGGAAATTGGCATTGCCACTGTTGACTTGATTACGATACATTTCTCGCATAACCTCACTGTTCATCCAGACATTGAGGTTACTTTGATCAAACTCATTAGGTAACCGTGTAGCCAAAATACCTGCCTTAAAAGTAGCTTCCGAGGGGTAGGGAAATATGGCTACATCTTCCAAGTAAAAAATATCTTCATTTAGATAGACAACCAACTTCAAACTATTGGGTTCCTTGTGAGAAGGAATAATGTAGTAGGTTTTATCAAAGCCTACTGCAGAGAATATAATACTGTCCCCTTCCAAAACAGGCATCGAAAAAAATCCATATGGATTGGAGGTTGTTCCACGCCCTCCTTGAGGAACATACACGTGAACCCCCGGAACAATAGATGCACTATCATTCGCAAAGATGACTCCAGTAAATTGGATCACCTTTGGTGTTATTTCCCTGATTTGACCATAAGTCAAAGAATAAAGGGAAAGACAGAGAACAAGGAGGACGCTTATTTTTTTCAAGAATGAAAAAGTAATAAATTCATACTAACTAAACGCAAAAAGTTGACTTTTGTGATAACTTAGTCAAAAAATATTAATTTTGAAGCTTAAAAAATTCAGTCTTTTAATAGGAACTCAGATATTTAAGTCCTTTTCAGAGGAGGCAAGGGTTCGAATCATTCAATTACTGCTCGAAGCAAAAAGCCTCACTATTTCGGATTTGGTCTCTATTCTAGACTTTACCCAGACAAAGACCTCAAGGCATGTTGCTTATTTAAAGAATGCGGGTCTGGTTAAGTCGCATAAATTAGATCAATGGGTGGTTTACAGTCTCAAAGAGGAAGTGATAGAAATCGTGAGTAAGATGATGATCTTTCTTCAAAAAGATCCGCAATTATTGAGAGATCTTGAGCTCTATGCTATTATGGATTCCAATAGAGAATTGGCCACGTATAGGGCCAAGGTGAAAGAACTGAAAGCGTGAAGAAGCTATTTTTTGATTTAGATCATACTTTGTGGGATTACGAAACCAATGCACGAGTCACATTGCTTGATATGTATCGCGCTTTCGAACTTGACCGATTTTTCAGTGATGAAGCCCATTTTACCCAAATATTTAAGCAACAGAATGACCAGTTATGGCATCGCTATAACGTGGGGGAAATAGATAAGTTTGAAATCCGAAATCATCGGTTTGGTTACATCATGAATGCTGTGAAAAACACAGACCTTATTTTATCTCAAAAATTATCAAATCAATTCATCATTGAATGCCCTCGAAAGAAGGTTTTGATGCCCAATGCACGTAAAGTACTTGATAGACTATCAAAAGATTTTGAATTAGGGATTATTACCAATGGTTTCGATGACACTCAGAATGTCAAATTGAAATACAGTGAGATTGATCACTACTTTAAGTGGGTGGTGACCTCTGAGTCTTCGGGTCATCGAAAGCCAGCCAAGGAGATTTTTGATTTTACACTTGATTACTGTGGAGGAATCCTAGGGGATATGGTCATCATTGGAGATAACCTGCAAACGGATATATTAGGAGCTGACCATGCAGGATGGAGGTCTGTTTGGTACAATCCCCAAAAAGAATCCACAGCATCCTCGCAATGGCAAGTTCACGACTTGATTGAACTCCCAGCACTCTTCCTGTAAATCGTTGGTGATTGCTTATATTTGAACCATAGAAAGTAAACAAATAAACAATGTCGTACGGAAATTTCAAAATACCCCAACCTCATAATGAACCTGTGCTTAATTACATTGAGGGTTCCTCTGAAAAGCAGGCAGTTAAGGAAGCTTTAAAACAAGCAAAATCTCAGGAAATAGATGTGCCCATGTATATCGGATCTGAGAAAATCAGGACAGGAAAAAAAGTTAAAATGAGCCCTCCTCATGACCATCAATATGTCTTAGGACATTTTCATGAGGGGGATGCCAGCCATGTTCATGACGCTATTGAAGCGGCATTGGCAGCTAAGGAATCTTGGGCGAAGTTGAGCTGGGAGCATCGGGCGGCAATATTTTTAAAGGCAGCAGATTTGATAGCAGGACCTTACCGAGCTAAAATTAATGTAGCAACCATGCTCGGTCAATCCAAAAATATTTACCAAGCCGAAATAGATGCTGCTTGCGAGTACATAGATTTCTTGAAGTTCAATGCCACTTATATGGAAGAAATTTATAGTCAGCAGCCTAAATCTTCTGCTGGTGTCTGGAACCGCATGGAGTATCGACCCCTCGAAGGATTTGTGTTTGCAGTAACACCATTCAATTTTACATCCATTGCGGGTAATTTATGTACTGCTCCAGCAATGATGGGAAATACCATTGTATGGAAACCTGCTTACACACAGATTTATTCCGCTCAAGTCATCATGGAAGTCTTTCAAGCTGCAGGATTGCCCGATGGAGTGATTAACATGATCTACGTCGATGGCCCTGTCGCAGGAGAAGTGGTATTCAACCATCCAGAATTTGCAGGATTACATTTTACAGGAAGTACACAAGTATTTAAAAATCTTTGGAAAACCATTGGACAAAATATAGATATTTATAACAGTTATCCACGAATTGTTGGTGAAACGGGAGGTAAGGACTTTATTATGGTCCATGCTTCAGCTGATGTGCAAGAAGTTTCAACAGCTATCGTCAGAGGAGCCTTTGAATATCAAGGGCAAAAATGTAGTGCAGCTTCACGCGTATACATTCCAGATAACCTTTGGAGAGAGGTTCAAGAGCATTTAATAAGTACTTTGAAGGGTATTAAAATGGGCTCTCCGGAAAACTTCACGCATTTTATCAATGCGGTGATTGATAAGAAATCCTTTGAAAAAATTACTCAATACATTGATCGTGTGAAAGCATCTAGTGATGCTGAAATCATAATGGGGGGTAATTATGACGGTGCTAAGGGTTATTTTATTGAGCCAACCGTGATCTTATCTAAGAATCCACGTTACGAGACGATGTGTGAAGAAATATTTGGACCTGTAGTTTCTGTCTATGTATATCCTCAAGATGAATTTGAAGCTACCCTTACGCTCGTCGATCAAAGTTCAGCCTATGCTTTGACGGGAGCAATATTTAGCAAAGACAGATATGCTATCGAGCGGTCTTCAGATGTTTTACAGTATGCGGCTGGTAATTTTTACATCAATGATAAGCCTACCGGAGCCGTAGTGGGGCAGCAGCCATTTGGTGGAGCGAGAGGCTCCGGAACCAATGATAAAGCCGGAGCTCAAATGAATTTATTGAGATGGGTAAGTGCGCGCACGATAAAAGAAACATTTACGGGAGCGACTGATTATAATTATCCTTTTTTAGATGCTGAATAGGTTAGTTCTGAATTAACACAAAAGGGTTAGAATTAGAACCTTATGAATATTTTGAGTTCTATTTTCCTTCAAATAGAGTAAGGAGTATACTTTTCTAAATATAAACAACGTTATTACGTGAGTAATTTTTTTTATAAATCGAACCCATAAATAAAGAAAATGAAGAAAGTTGGGAGAAATGATGTTTGTCCATGTGGGAGTGATAAGAAGTACAAAAATTGCCACGGAATCAAGACGATGGCCAGTAGACAGGGAAATAAAACTTTTTGGATGATTGGAGTATTGATTGTCCTTTTTATATCCGCAATCTACGGACTGTTCAATAAAAGCGAAGAGAATGGTAGTACACGGCCTGAGGGGCAGGCTCCCGTAGGTAAAGTATGGTCAGCAGCACATGGCCATTGGCATGACGCCTAATTACGCAAAGGTCGAGGGAAAGTCAATAGTCTAGATTTTTTTTAAGAGGATATGTTTTGAAGCAATACTAGTGAATGTAAGGATTTTCCAATTTAAGCGTTTTTTTAAATGTTCTCATGTCAATAAACCAGAAGAGATATTTTAGTTTTCCGTCATGCTCGAATGGTCTAAAGAATCAGTAAAAGCTTAGTATGAGAGTTTTCTTAATAATTTTTGTGAGCTTGATACCTGTTTTTTGTTTTTCTCAAATAGATCATTGGGAGAGCGTAGTCCTGCCGGGGGATAACTGGTATTATACGGTACCAAGTAGTCAACCGAATGCTTTATGGAATCGGCTAGATTTTGACGATTCAAATTGGAGTCAAGGGATCTCTGGACTTGGTTACGGAGATGATGATGATGCTACTTTAATTCCTGAAAATACTATTTCAGTTTACTTGAGGAAAACTTTTGAGATCATTGATCTTAAAGCGATCGAAGGGTTGCGATTGGATATTGATTATGATGATGGCTTTGTAGCTTATCTCAATGGCCAAGAAATGGCAAGAGATTTGGTTTCGGGAGTTACTCCCAGATTTGATCAGTTAAGTGATGGCCACCATAATGCGTTATTACCTAGCGGTCAAAAACCTGAATATTTTGATATCGATGTCGATTTTTTGATGGAGGGAACCAATATCATTGCTGTGCAAGTACACAATCAGTCAAGTACTTCATCTGATATGTCGGCTTTACCGGTGCTTTCATTGGGAATCAATACTACGGAATATATTTATCGAAGAACACCGAGTTGGTTTTCAGCCCCTATTTATGTGGATTTTCAATCATCTAATTTGCCCATTGTAGTTCTAGAAACCATGAATAATCTATCGATTCCTTCAGAACCTAAAATCGCAGCAAACATGATTATTGTGGATAAGGGCGTAGATTCAAGAAATGATATTTCGGATGTAAATAACCCGGATTATTTAGATTTTAAAGGGGCTATAAAGATAGAGGTTCGTGGTTCCTCATCTTCTATATTACTTAAAAAGCAATACGCGTTGACTACTTATGATAGCCTAGGTCAGAAAGAGGATGTGAGTATATTAGGAATGCCCAAAGAGAATGATTGGATTTTAAATGGGATTGCCTATGACTCTTCGCTGATCAGAGATTATTTGAGTTATCAACTGTCTAATCAAATAGGTCAATATGCCTCGAGAGGTAAATATTGTGAAGTGATGCTGAATGGAAATTATGAAGGTATTTATCTTTTTCAAGAGAAATTAAAGGCCGATGATAATCGGATAGATATAAAGAAAATTCAACCAGATCATCTTTCATTACCCAATCTTACGGGAGGGTACATCACCAAAACAGATAAAATTGAGGGGGCAGACTTAGCAGCTTGGAATATGCCCAATTATGGTGGATGGGAGAGTAGCTTTGTACATGAATATCCAAAATCTACAGAGATTAACTCCGTACAGCACGAATATATCAAAGGAGTGTTTGAGCGTCTTGCAAATACAGCTAGCAATAAAAATAGTTCTGTTGAAGACGGCTATCCATCTGTGATAGATGTTCCTTCATTTATTGATTTTATGATTTTAAATGAGTTGTCAGCTAATGTAGACGGTTATCAATTCAGTACATTTTTTCATAAAGACCGTAATGGGAAATTACGCGCAGGACCGATTTGGGATTTCAATTTAACTTATGGTAATGATCTCTTTATGTGGGGGTATGATCGAAGTTTCACCTACGGATGGCAGTTTGATGATGGAGGAAATATGGGGGCAAAATTTTGGAAAGATTTGTTTGATGACCCGGTTTATAGATGTTATTTAAAAAAAAGATGGCAAGAACTTACTGCTCCAGGGATGCCACTCAATACACTGAAAGTAATGGACTTTATCAATGAAACGGTACTTCATATTTCAGAAGCGGCAGATCGACAAGAAGCTTTATGGGGGACCACGGGTATATTTGATCAGCAAGTCAGCGACCTGAAGAGCTTTATCAGTGATAGGAATACTTGGCTATCCGGTCAATTGACATCAACGACGTCCTGTGCATCGGTAACGCAGCCGGCACTTGTGATTACTAAAATTAATTATCACCCTGCGGCTGAAGAGAATGAAGATTCAAGAGATTATGAGTTCATCGAAATTACCAATGTGAGTGATGCATCTGCCGATCTTACGGGTCTTTATTTGGGAGAGTTAGGGCTAACCTATCAATTTCCTAAAGGTATATTTATGGGAGGCCATAGCACTTTGTATTTAGCTAGTGAGACAAATTCTTTCGAAAAACGGTATGGATTTACTCCTTTTGATGAATTTACTAGGAGCTTATCGAATCAAAGCGAAAAAGTTCAATTGCTGGACGGCTATGGAAATATAATAGATGAAGTTTTATACTCAGATGAGGCGCCCTGGCCTATCGAAGCAGATGGTGCAGGGGCTTATTTATCTTTAAAGAACGTTAACTTAGACAATAATGATGGGGCCAATTGGGAAGGTCAATTAATTTTACCCGCTTATGAGAATATTTTAGGCAGCATCAATACCCTACAGCCTTTGTTATCCGTCTTTCCTAATCCGGTTCAGGAGAGTTTACACATCACTGCTAGTGAGAGGATTAAGATGGTTAATGTTTGGAATATTAAAGGTAAATGTGTCGGGCAACACAGATTTGATGTTAACAAAGCTGTGATATTATTAAACAGTTATCAAGCGGGAATCTATTATCTCGAAATTTATACTGAACAAGGGAGATTTTTTAGAAAATTAATCAAAAAGTGATTAATTTTTTAAACCAGAATTATTAAATATTTACACTTAAATTTAGAAGGAGTATTTACAAATAGTCTGAGGAATTCACATAGCAGTAACAAAAAACTCGTACCACAGCAGTGATACGAGTTTTTTGTTTTTTTGTATAATATCATCTTATGATGATATTAGTTGAATAAAAACTCTAGTACTATTATGTTTTTACTTTCAAGTAACCACGGCACTTTTTATGTGTTTACAAGAAGTGACAAAACTTAAATTAAATATCACGTCGTATGAAGGCGCTTCTAATCTTATTTTCTAACCTTCCTATTTCTCTTACCTGATCTTGATGCTCTTTTTTTCCTTGGCATTTCTTTCGAAGCAACAAAAGACGTTCCCTCATTTAGTTCTACATCAGATAAAATCACATTTCCGCCATGGCTTAATGAGAAATCACTAGGTGAAGCTTGAATCATTGAGAACACAAAGAGTGATATAAAAGTTGCTATAATTTTTTTCATAATTTCTATAATTTGTTACAATTTTCTTACTATTTATTTCAAGATAATTAAAAAACAATTGATTTCTGTTATTTTTTTTAATTTTAATCCAAAATTATGGTTGAATACTTGTTTTTGTAGATTTTTAACGAGAAAAGTTCTCGAGCTCAAAGGATACAATTGAAGGATAACTTAAAAACTTTTAAGAGCATATAAAAAAGCCCTCATAAAAAATTACAAAGAGGCTTTTTCCATTATTGTGCGGCACTTGAGGCCAATTTCCTAAACCATCAATATCATTTGCGAGTACTTTCATGGCGGCGGATTTAGTAGTAAAATGATTCCAGATCATAACATTAGTGGTCTGGTTAAAATTGACAGGTCGGAATTTAGTACCTACACCTCATGCTTTCAATCCTGTTTTGCTCATGTTTTGTTATGATAAGCCATCCATGCCCTCTCGCCTTTCAAATCTCCTTTTAAATTATTGGCATGACCAAAATTCATGAGTACAGATTCGAAGGCCTCAGTGGGAGCAATTTCCATTTGCCTTTGGTAGTAATAGATACCCAATTTTTCTCTCAAATCGCGATACAATATGTCTGGATCAACCCCTGCGATGGCTTTGGTATTGGACCACCAATCGGTGCTTTCATTCATAGTATCGATACTTTCGAAGCCATTGACAAAAATATAGTTGTATTCCGTATTGGCCTCATCTATGGTTCATCCAACTTGATGAGTGCCCAGTTGATCAGCTGGCCTTTATTGACTGCCTCTTGTAAAAATTTGAAGACATAATCTATTTCAATTTTTTAAGGAGCCCCTGATTTTCAGATGATATTCGCACGCCATTTAACTGGTAAACGGCTTGCTTTTACTCATTAAAAATAGGTATAACAAATCATGAGAAATATTTTAATATTTCTCATGATTTGTGGTTCACTAAAGTTTAAAAAAAAGGTTGAAAATTTAATGGTTTAGCAGCGTATTTTATTGTGCAGAGTTTGCGATCATCTGAAAAATAGGCATCATCATAAAACCATCGGGATTGTGATCTTTCATTTTAGATTTTTTGAGCAAATCTGCTGGAAGCTTGTACCCAATTCGATATTTCATTAACTCTTCTAGCGTATTAAACATATCCCATGTAGATACTTTGGCCCAATTGGCACCTAATGGAGCTAGTTTTCTACCAACGCCCCAATTGACCATACCCATGCTATCCATAGTTTTTTCGAAATAGGGTTTCCATAAGGTTAAATTTTCTTGGATGAAGCCGTCAACATTTTCTGGACGAGCAAAATTGAATTGAATAAAACCTCCAAGTCCTTTGGCAATACTACCTTCATCTAGATAGATATGTCTTGAATCAGCCGTCCAGGTATGGGTTGCACTCAGGGCACTGACAAGGGCTTGTTCTTCTGTACTAAGTACGTCAGTGGCATGATTCCACCAGCTATTTTTTTCACTAAGCATCGCCTCAATATTGGTATTTGCCTGAACGAATACATAGTTGTATTTCTCTTCATCGTCAATATTGTCCATAGTCACATGCTTCAGAAATGCCCAAAAGGTGATATCCCCTTTTTCAGCAGCTTGCTTGGCCACTTTTTGCATGTATATAGATTGAACTTTTTCAAAGTCGGCTGTATTGCCTTCTATTCTTACAAAATGCATTGAATACACGCCATACTCTTGTGCTTGAATCATGTAGATACTCAAGGCGAGCACGATTGATACAAATAATTTTTTCATTTTTATGTTGGTTTAAAGGTTCTAAACATCAAATATATATTAATTGGTGATATTCAAAGAGTATTTCAAAAATTAATCTATTACTAAAAAAGGCCTAGACTGCTCTCAAATTTGAATGAATTATTTAATCAGTCTTCTTTTTTTTAAAGTCGATTGGATTAAATGGATCCGATTATTTGTCAATATTTTTTACTTGTCTCTGAGCTATTGTAATTAATCAGTCTATTGAGAGTAGTCTTTTCTTAAGCTAGACCCTATTATTCCACATTCATATTTTATTTATTATCTTGTCAATTTTATCTTATGAAGGAATTATCAGTTTAATTTGCTGCTAATGAAAGCGAAGTATAAAACCCTTGGGCTTAAGAAAGGAGCTTCTCAAGAAGAGATTCAAGAAGCTTATGATCGGTTAAGTAAAGAGTTAGATCCTGTTATCAACAATAATGAAACCTTTTTTGTAGAGCAGTTTGCTAAAGTGCAGGTAGCTTACTCAGCTTTGATGACTAAAAAAAAGCAGGATGAGGAGGAAATACCGGTAAAAGAGCTGAATTGGTTTCTTAAACTCTTCACCATTGGTGATAAGTTTAGTTTCCGAGATTTCTTCGATCGGGCCAAAAAAATGTTCATTGAGTTTATGGCCATTTTTTTTGGTGTATTTCTGTCCTTGGCAGTAGATCAAAAAAGAGAGAACAGTAATCACCGTGATGACAATATCAACAACATGAAGAAATTGAAAGTTGAATTACAGGATATTCTTTTGTACATCGATGAACATGTTGGTAATTTATCAATTTACCATGAATTTTTTACGAATCAATATTATTCATGGGAGGAAGATTCTGATTCTGTTTTTTTGATTATTTATGGTGAGGGGGAAGACGCTTTCGCCATCGCTCCGTTGAGTCTTTATGAGGAAGTTATGCCGTTTGATCCACCAGAGGTTACATACAACTCAGTTCAGCTCGACGGAACCTTTCGATTTTTAGATGATACTTTAGAGCATGAATTAACTAAGATTTATTCGGGGAGCGATTTGTTTTTTATTAAGGAGAATGCTTATAAGGTTGATCAGAGCATAGTGGACGATTTTGTGGCACGTATTTCAAATAAGTGGGTGTTAGATATCGGAAGTACTGAGACTCAATACAATGAATTTTGGTTTGATAATAGAGAGTACATTCAAAAAGATTACTACATGAAAAACAATCTTCGCCGAAGACTTAAGAACTTTGACAATGTGACGGGACAATTAGCTGAGCACAGGGCTCGCGTTGAAGGAGCACAACATTTATTAGATTCAATTTTGACTGCGAAAGAGAAAGAGATTGAAATTATTTATTGGGTGGTTGATTTAGATTTTCTTAAATTGGAGTAAAGCTTATTTTGACAAATATATTTTCTGTTGATTTTCCCTCATTTATTTGTGGATGACCTCAGCAGACTCTTATCACATTTCTTTCTCTTTATTCAATATTTAGCCCATTATATGAAGCTGGAAATCAATCTAATTAGTACCATTTTTC
>Ga0233444_10003314_pt1 | contig 16104 bp, 18 predicted proteins | sample SI_124_October20_6_FD_182792 | JGI IMG/M metagenome (GOLD analysis project Ga0233444, IMG submission 182792) | Seawater microbial communities from Saanich Inlet, British Columbia, Canada - SI_124_October2016_10_MG | ecosystem: Environmental > Aquatic > Marine > Inlet | place: Canada: British...
TTAGAGCAAGATGGTGTGGGGGGGGAGGAAATTGTGTAAAAATAAAACACAATTCAACTTACGAAACTATATATGCACATATGAAAAGTTTTGCTAGAGGAATAAAAGAAGGTAGAAAAGTTAAACAAGGACAGATTATTGGTTATGTTGGTTCAACAGGAATGTCTACGGGTCCCCATCTTCATTATGAAGTAGTTGTTAATGGCAAAAAAGTAAATTCGCAAAAATTAAAACTCCCTTCAGGAAAAATATTAAAAGGAAATGCGAGAAAAGAATTTGAATTAAAAAGAATTAAAATTGATCTCAAACTATCTAGCTTAAGATAAATAATGTTTAAATGTTTAATATCTTAAAATAAATCTATTGTTTTGAGGCCATTGAAGAGTCATCAGTTTTTGCTTCAGATTCTGATGTCTCTTGTGAAGAAGTTTCTTTGATAAAATTTGGTTTTTCATTGCCTAAATTAGGTTTACTTCTCTCATTTAACTCAGCTAGTCTTCTTCCGTAATGGTCAGCATGTTGTAAATAGTTCTCGACTAATACTGGATCACCGCTACTTTGTGCATCTTTTGCTAACTGCTGATATTTTTGCATAGTTTTTTCAACGTTATGGGGGTTAGTCATTGATCCATTTCTATTAAAATTTAAATTTCCATTGCTAAAGCTGCTGCCGTTATTTGAACCATTAGAAACATTTCTACGTCTAAAATTGTTTTTTTGAGGTCTAGGTCTAAAGTTTCTTCTTCTATTGTTGTTAATCATGTTCTATTAATTTTTTTCCCTAATTAGTTTTCTAAAGTTGATAAAATACTTCTAACGTTATCTTTGTAATCTTTAACTAAATACTTAATTTTAAATTTATTATCTCTTAATATTTTTGAAACTGTTTTATATTGCTCATTTCCTATTTCTATGGCGAGCATACCTTTAAACTTTAAAATACTTCTTGATTTGTAGATAACTTTTCTAATAACGTCAAGCCCATCATTTCCACCATCTAAGGCTACTCTGGGTTCAAATTTCTTAATATCATCATCCAAGTTTTTAATATCTTTTTTCTTTATATAAGGTGGATTGGAGACTACTAAGTCACATTTATAATCTTGAACTTTCATTAAAGATTTATTATAGAATTTTACTTTTTGAGTTAGTTTGTGCATCATTGAGTTTTGTTTTGCAATTTGAAGTGCTTTTTTTGAGATATCTATCCCTATTCCACTTGAGTTTTTTAATTCACTCAATATACTTAATAATATACAGCCAGTTCCTGTACCGATATCCATTATTTTTATATCTTTATTTTTAAATATATTAATTATCTTTTCGACCAATAATTCAGTTTCTGGCCGAGGTATTAATGTGTCTCTACTTACTAAAAATTTTTTGCTCCAAAATTCTTTTTCTTCTAATATATAGGCTATTGGTTCATTCATTGATCTTCTTGCGATTAATTTATTAAAGTCTCCTACTACTTTGGGAGCAACTTTCATTTCTAAATTTGTTAGTATCTCTTCTCTTCTTTTTTTTAAAATTTTGGCAAGTAAAATTTCTGAATCTAACCTGTATGATCTAATCTTATTTTTTTTTAATTCTCTTGATCCAGAATTTATTACTTCTAAAATTTCCATTAGTTTAAGCTTTTAAGCTTCATATCTTGTTCTTTGAGTCTTAATTCATCGTTCATTTCTTCATGGGCTTCACCAATTAAAAATTCTTCTAGCTTGTGTAAAGTAAGATTAATTCTGTGATCGGTCACTCTTCCTTGGGGGAAGTTATACGTTCTTATTCTTTCAGATCTGTCTCCTGTTCCAATTTGACTTCTTCTGTTACTGGATCTTTCCTGATCTTTTTTTCTTTTCTCTGCCTCATAAACTCGCGATCTTAAGATTTTTAAAGCTTTCGCTTTATTTTTGTGTTGTGATTTTTCATCTTGCTGACTTACTACTACACCTGTAGGGATGTGCGTAATCCTAACTGCACTATCAGTGGTATTAACTGATTGTCCCCCAGGTCCTCCGGCTCTAAAAACATCTATTCTTAAATCTGCATCTTTAATTTGTATGTCAACATCTTCTGCTTCTGGCAGTACCGCTACCGTTGCGGCAGAAGTGTGCACCCTTCCTTGAGTTTCTGTTTCTGGTATCCTTTGAACTCTATGAACACCTGACTCATATTTTAGGTAAGAATAGATATCACTGCCATTAACAGAAAATATTACTTCTTTAAAACCACCAGCTTCACTTTTTGAAATATTAATAATCTCTAACTTCCATTTTTTTTTAGAACATACCTTTTCATACATTTTAAATAAATCTGAACAAAAAAGAGAGGCCTCTAACCCGCCTGTGCCAGCTCTAATTTCAACTATAGCATTCTTGTCATCATCTTCATCTTTAGGTAAGAGAAATAATTTTAGTTTATTTTCATAATCTATCTTTTTAATTTTTAATTGTTTTAAATCTTTTTCAGCCATGTCTATTATCTCAATATCATTTTCCTTGTCCTCAATAATGTTTTCTAAATCTTTAATTTCACGATCAAAATTCAAATAGTCTCTAGCGAAAGAAACAATATTTCCTAAGTTTGAATATTCTTTAGATTTTTGAGCAAATAATTTTGGATCAATGTTACTTGAAGATAGGTCTTTTTCTAAATTATTATGTTTTGCAATTATATCTTGCACTTTTTCTATCGGTATCATTACTTAAATATTTTTTTCTTTAACTTTATCTTCAACAAGCTGGACAACTTTATTTACTATTTCTGAACTTGCGATTTTAGTGTGAGGTATACCTGATAAATATAAAAGATTATTATCTTGTCCGCCTCCTGTTAAACCTATTTCAGTTTGTGCAGCTTCACCTGGCCCATTAACTACACACCCTATTATCGATAATGTTACTGGTGTTTTTATGTGAGATAACTTTTCCTCTAGTTTTTTTACAGTTTCTATTACTGGAAAAGCTTGACGAGCACAAGAAGGGCAAGAGATAATGTTTACTCCTCTTGCTCTAATACCTAATGATTTTAAAATATCGTATCCTGCTTTAATTTCATCAATAGGATCGGAAGAAAGAGATACTCTTATTGTGTCACCTATTCCATCCATTAATAATTGGCCAATACCAATGGAAGACTTAATGCTTCCGGTAAGAAGACCTCCGGCTTCAGTCACGCCAAGATGTAAAGGATAATCACAAACCTTTGATAACTGTTTATAAGATTTAACAGTAAGAAAAACGTCAGACGACTTAACACTGATTTTAAAATTAAAAAAATTATTATCTTCTAAGAGTTTGACATTATACATAGCACTTTCTACAAGGGCTTCAGGACATGGCTCTTTATATTTTTCAAGTAGAGATTTGTCTAATGAACCAGCGTTAACTCCAATTCGGATGGAGCAATTATAGTCTTTAGCAGCTTTTATAACCTCCAAAACTCTATCAGCCGATCCAATATTTCCTGGATTTATTCGCAAGCAACTCGCGCCCATTTTTGCTGCTTCAATTGCTCTTTGATAATGAAAGTGTATATCCGCTACGATAGGCGCCTTAACTTCTTTTACAATAGTTTTAAGAGCTTTTGTTGAACCTTCATCAGGACAGGATACTCTAACTATATCAGCGCCTGCTTCCTCCAAAGAATGGATTTGTTGTATTGTTCCTTTTATATCTGTTGTGAGTGTATTAGTCATTGATTGAACGCTAATCTTAGAATCCCCCCCAACAGAAATGTTGCCGACTTTTATTTTTTTAGTCTTTTTTCTAAATATTTTTCTATGAGGTCTAAGTTCCATTTTTAATCTAAATCGAAAATTGTGTGCAATTTTTTTACAGCTTTTAAAGTATCATTTTCATTGATAATTACCGATAACTTAATTTCTGAAGTTGATATAGCTAAAATATTAATATTTTCCTCAGCCAATCCTCTGAACATTTTATATGTAACGCCTGGTGTAGACACCATCCCAGCACCTACAATTGATATTTTTGAAACTTTGTTATTATGACTCATATCTTTATATTTTATTTGTTTATTATTTTTTAAAATTTCAATAGTTTTTGAGAGATCGTTTCTTTTAATTGTAAATGTAATATCGGTTGTCATTTGATCTGAGGATATATTTTGTATAACCATATCAACATTTACTTGATTTTTGCTTAAAGGCTCAAAAATTTCTGCTGCTACACCAGGCTTATCTTCGACACCGATGAGAGTAATTTTAGCATCATCTTTTGAGTAAGCAACTCCAGTAACACTCTTAGTGTAGTCTATGCTTTCCTGATTAAAAATTTTTGTTCCTTCTCTATCAGTAAATGTAGATCTAACTTCAAGGGGAATATTATACATCATTGCAGTTTGAACGGCTGATGACTGCATAACTTTTGCTCCTAACGAGGACAGTTCAAGCATTTCTTCATATGATATTTTATCTATTTTTTTTGCTACAGGAACTTTATTTGGATCAGTTGAAAAGACTCCATCCACATCAGTGTAGATTTCACATGAATCTGCTTCAAATATTTTTGCTACCGCAACAGCTGTAGCATCTGAACCACCTCTACCTATTGTAGTAATATCTCCTTTTTTCGATATTCCTTGAAATCCAGGAATTATTGCAACACCTTTTTCTGATAAAAAATTATTAATTTTAGTAACATTCATATTGATAATCCTTGCATTAGAATGTTCTCCTTCAGTTAAAATTGGAATTTGCCAATTTAACCATGATTTTGAATTTATACCAAGTTCATTTAATGCACCTGCCAATAAAGCACTCGTTATTTGTTCCCCAGAAGTTAAAAGCACATCAAGTTCTCTTTTGCTAAATTTTTCTGAAATACTTCTAGACTGCTCTAGTAATTCATTGGTTTTACCAGACATTGCTGAAACGATAGATACAACTTGGTTGCCAGCCAAATGTTCTTTTTCTATAATTTTAGCCACATGCAAGATTCGTTCGATTGTTCCTACAGAGGTTCCACCAAATTTTAATACTTTTTTTGCCATTGTTTGATTTTAATATAATATAAAAAGAACTTAATTAAGTATAATTAATATATTTAACTTATATGACTACAATAAATAAAGAAGAAATTCAAAAGTTTTCAAATTTAGCCAATGAATGGTGGGATACGAATGGTAAGTTTAAACCCTTGCATATGTTCAATCCTATTAGAATTGAATATATTCGGGATCATATTTCCAAACATTTTAACTTAGATAGTGGAAAAGAAAATTTCCTTAAAAATTTAGAAATTCTTGATATTGGATGTGGAGGTGGTCTGATAAGCGAACCTATGGCTCGTTTAGGTGGAAATGTAACTGGTATAGACGCAGCAGAAAAAAATATTAAAATTGCTTCTCTGCATAGCATGAAAAATAAACTTAAAATTAAATATTTAAATAAATCTCCTGAGCAGTTACAAGAAAAAGAAAAATTTGATGTGATTTTAAATCTTGAAATAGTTGAACATGTTGATAATTTAGATTTATATCTTAAGTCTTGTCACAATTTATTAAAAAAAAATGGCTTAATGTTCACGGCAACAATTAATAAAACTTTGACTTCGTACATTAAGGCAATTATAGGTGCAGAGTATATATTAAGATGGTTGCCTATTGGCACACATGACTGGAACAAATTTGTTAAACCAGAGGAATTACAAAAGATGCTGTCTGAAAAAAAATTTATAACAAATGATATTAAAGGCTTGTCATTTAATCCTATATTAAGCAAATGGAAGCAATCTAGCGACCTATCAGTAAATTATATTATTTGTAGTATTAAAACTTAATTATCTTTTCTTACCCAAGGTATACTAAGCAAATCTATGCCCTCTTCTGCTAATTCTTCTCTTTCTTCTTTAGTTGTGGTTCCGTAAATGCTTTTTTTAGTTTTTTTGTCATAGTAAACTTCTCTTATTTTCTCACTCAATTTATCACCAACAAATTCACAATTTTTTTCAATATATTCTCTTAATTTTAATAATTGTTTTTTTTCTTTTAATAATTCTTTATCAACAGAATTGAAACTACTATAATTAATTTTTCCTCCAGAAACCATGGGAGCCATGATTGATTTTTCTATTTTTTTTGAAGAACAATAAATACATCCCAGTAATTTTTTTTTATTTAATTTTTCATATTCTTTAGAGTCTGAAAACCAGCTTTCAAATTCATGCCCTCGTTTACATTTAAGATTGTATTTTATCATTAAAATATTTAGTTTCTGTAGTCTGCATTAATATCAATATAATCATGGGTAAAATCACATGTATAACATTCAAATGCATCGCTACCTAATTTTAAGTTAACTTCAATTTTTATTGAGTCCCATAGCATATATTCTTTAAGTTTTTTTTCGTCGTATGTATCTGAAATTTTTCCATTTTCAGCAACAACAAATTCGCCTAATTTAATTTTTAATTTTTTGATATCAATTGTCTCTCCTGATTTACCTATACCCATAGCTATTCTTCCCCAGTTTGGATCTTCTCCTGCTACGGCTGTTTTTACTAAAGGTGAATTTGCAATTGAAAAAGCAATGTTTTTCGCGCTGCTTAATGATTTGGCATTAATAACTTTTACGGTTAAAAATTTTTTTGCTCCTTCACCATCTACTACTATTTGCTGAGCTAGATTTAAGCAAAGTTTTTTAAGAGCTAATTCAAATTTTTGAATTACTTTATCATTTAAAGAAAGGTTGTGACCTATTTTGATTGCTCTTGTTGAAAATAAAGAAACCATATCATTAGTTGATTGATCGCTATCAACTGTAATAGCGTTAAATGTATTTGATACTGCTTTTTTTAAAAGTGATTTTAATAAGTTAGAATTTATATCAGCGTTAGTAAATATAAAAGACAACATCGTTGCAAGATTTGGAGCAATCATACCAGATCCTTTGGCTATACCGCATATTTTAATAAGTTCATCTCCTACAATTAATTCTTCATAAGCTAATTTTGGTTTTGTGTCAGTTGTCATAATAGCTGATGCAATTTTAAACCAAAATAACTTATTATGATCTTTTTTTAATCTATCTACCAAATTAGGAAGAGCTTCTTTTATTTGATCTACTGGAAACTGCTCACCTATAACTCCAGTAGATGCAAAAATTAAATCTTTAATTTTAACTGTTTCCGTTGTTCCTTTGTCAGATTTTGACTCTCTAATGGTTAAAAATCTTGAGAGGTTTTTTGCTAAAACATCTAAACTTTCTTTGCCTTGTTTCCCAGTAAAAGTATTGGCATTTTTTGTATTAACCACCAATCCTTTAATAGTTTTTTTATGTGAATTATTATTCCAGGCTATAGACTCGGAAATTATGCTGTTTGTTGTCGTTAATGATGCATAATTTGCTCCATCTTTAAAATAAAAAAGAGATATGTCATCTCTTCCATTTCCATAAAGGTCAGCTGATACTGAGGACATTTCTAATCCCTCCATTTGTTTTAAATTTTGAAACTCCCCCATTTTTGACAATTTAGTTTTGTCATTAAGGAAGTTTTTAATGTTTATTGTCATAATTACTATTTAATTTAAATTATAAACACATATATAGAAGTATAATGAATTTATTTACAAGAACTTTAAGTAAAATATTTAAAAGCTCTAATCAACAAGAATTAGACAAAACTAAAAATCTAATTTCAGCCATAAATGCTAAAGAAGAAGCTATAAAAACTCTCACTGATAGTGAATTTAAAGAAAAAACACTCAAACTCAAACAATCTATAAAAAGTGGAAAACTTCTAAATGACATAATTCCGGAAAGTTTTGCTTTAGTTCGAGAAGCAGCCAAAAGAACTTTGGGAGAAAGACACTACGATGTGCAATTAGCGGGAGGTATAATTTTACACCAAGGGAAAATTGCTGAAATGAAAACAGGGGAAGGTAAAACATTAGTTTCTACATTGCCTGCATATTTAAATTCATTAGCTGGTAAAGGAGTTCATATTGTTACAGTAAATGATTATTTAGCAAAAAGAGATTCTGAGTGGATGGGTAAGGTTTTTAATTTTTTAGGTGTCTCAACTGGCTGTATAACAAACGATCTGGAAGATTTAAAAAGAAAAGACAATTATAATTGTGACATTACTTATGCAACTAACAATGAACTGGGCTTTGATTACCTGAGAGATAATATGAAATATGAGCTAAATGATATGGTTCAAAGAGATCATAATTATTGCATTGTTGATGAGGTTGACAGTATTTTAATAGATGAGTCGCGCACACCATTAGTAATTTCTGGAAGACTTGAGGATAAAACAAATTTATATTCAATTTCTAATGAATTTATCAAACATTTGCAAAAAGATAATTATGAATTAGATGAAAAAAATAAAAATGTAATTTTAACTGATAAAGGTATTGATAAAATTGAAAAACTTTCAATACAAAAAAGAATACTTAAAAATAATAATTTTTATGATCCTGAAAATTTAAGTTTAGTCCATCATATAAATCAAGCTCTTAAAGCTAATTTACTTTTTAATAAAGACACAGACTACATATTAAGAGATGGTAAGGTACAAATTATTGATGAATTTACAGGCAGGGTTTTAAGCGGTAGAAGATTTTCTGACGGTTTGCATCAAGCATTAGAAGCTAAAGAAAACGTAAAAATTGAAGAAGAAAACCAAACATTAGCTTCTATTACTTATCAAAACTATTTTCGATTATATAAAAAATTATCTGGTATGACTGGGACTGCTATTACAGAAGCTGAAGAATTTTATGACATATATAAATTAAATGTTGTTTCTATACCTACAAATAAAAAAATGTCGAGAGAAGACTTAAATGATCAAATCTTTAGGACTGAAGTAGAGAAGTATAATGCGATAACTAACAAAATAATTGAATGTAATAAAAAAGGTCAACCTATTTTGGTTGGAACAACAAGTATTGAAAAATCAGAAAAAATTTCTCAATTTCTAAATAATAAAAAAATTACTCATAATGTGTTAAATGCAAAACAACATGAAAAAGAAGCCTCGATAATAGCAGGAGCAGGAAAAATTGGTGCGGTTACTATTGCAACTAATATGGCCGGAAGAGGAACAGATATCAAATTAGGTGGCAGTAGAGATTTTATTGAAGATGGAAAAAAGAATGATATTGAGCAGATCAAAAAAGATGAGGTAAAAGTTAAAGAAATAGGGGGTTTATTTATTGTTGGAACAGAAAGACATGAAAGTAGAAGAATAGACAATCAACTTAGAGGCAGAGCGGGAAGACAGGGAGATCCTGGTAGTTCAATATTTTTTATAAGTCTGCAGGATGAACTCATGAGAATATTTGGAGGCGAGTCTATTGATGGGATGCTTAAAAAATTAGGACTTAAAGAAAATGAATCTATAGATCACCCGTGGATTAACAAAGCAATGGAAAGAGCTCAAAAAAAAGTTGAGGGTAGAAATTTTGATATTAGAAAAACACTAATAAAATTTGATGATGTAATGAATGATCAACGACGTGTGATATTTTCCCAAAGATTAAAAATTCTAAAAAACAAAAATGTAGAAGAAATTTTACAAGATTTTTTAAATGAGGTATTGAATAATTTGAAGCTTGCTAAAGACACCTACCAGAAAACTAATGATGAAAAAAATTATCTTACAACTGTGAAGAGTGCAACTGGAAATGTTTTAAATGATAAAGATCTATTAAATGCAACATCTCTTAATAATGAAGAGTTTATTAAAAAAATTAAAGGTCTTTATATTTTGAAAAGAAAATCAAGAATTGACTTAGTTGGAATTGAAGAAAATAATAACCTTGAAAAAAAGGTATTTTTGCAAGTTATAGATTTTACTTGGAGAACTCACCTTCAATATTTAGAACAATTAAGGCAGGTAATAGGTTTAAGGCAGTACGGTCAAAAAGATCCATTATCCGAATTTAAAAAAGAAGCATTCAATTTATTTGAAGGATTATTAAATAAAATAAAAAATGATATTATTAAGTTTTTACTTAATTTGAATATTATCATTTCTGACGAAAATCAAAAAGAAGAAGAAAAATTGAAAAAATCTTCTGAAAATAAAAAAGTAGGAAGAAATGATAAGTGTCCTTGTGGATCAGGAAAAAAATTTAAACACTGCCACGGTAGCGTTTAATTATTAGATTTGTTTAAACGCACTTAGCGCTTTTTTCCTTGCCTCTTCATGTTTTACTAAAGGAAATGGATAATCTCTTCCTAACTTAAAATTTTTTTCATTTGTTAGCTCCCAAGGTTTATGTATATATTTTTTCGAAATATGTTTTAATTCAGGAATCCATTTTTTCACATACTCTCCCTCTTTATCAAATTTTTCTCCTTGGAGTATGGGGTTAAAAATTCTAAAATATGGCGCTGCATCTGCACCACTTCCAGCTACCCATTGCCAACCTCCAACATTACTTGCTTCACAGTAGTCTACTAAGCAATTCTTAAAATATTTTTCTCCTTCTTTCCAGTTTATAAGCAGATGTTTAACTAGAAATGACCCAACAATCATTCTTACTCTATTGTGCATCCATCCTGTTGAGTAGAGCTCTCTCATACCTGCATCTACAATCGGGTAACCTGTTAGACCCTTTTTCCAAGCTGATAAGAATTTAACATTTTTTACCCAAGGAAAATTATCAAACTTTTTAGAATAATTATTTTTTAACATGTGGGGAAAGTGATTGATTAATGTGTGATTAAATTCTCTCCATCCAATTTCAGCTAAAAATTTTGATGTTCCAATTCTTTTATTCTTAGCACTTAAACATTCGTCCCAGATTGTTTCAACATGTATCTGACCAAATTTAATAAAAGGAGAAAGTTTTGATGTTCCAATTTTATTGGGAAAATTTCGGTCATCCGAATAATTTACAATTCTATTTTTAATAAAAATTTTTAATTCTCTTAAAGCACTTTCCTCATCAGGCGACCATATTTTTTCAAAATTTTTGAACCAATTTTTTTTTGGTAAAATTTCTTCGGTATTAATACAACTTTGAAAATAATTTTTTTTTCTTAAGCATTTTTTTAATATTTTTTCTTTTGGTGGAATTTTTTCTAAATAATATTTTTCTGCTTTTCTCCAAAAAGGAGTGAACACTTTAAATGGAGTACCATCATCTTTTTTAACTTCATCTATTTCATTGAGAGTATTTCCTTTAAAAATTTTAAAAGGGATATTTTTAATTCTTAAATCTTTAATAAGGTACTCATCAAATTTTAAATAATCAGGCTCATAAACTTTATTCCAGTAAATTGATATGTCTTTTTTTTTAACTAATTTATCAAAAAATAATTTAAATGAATCCGTTTTAATAATTTGAAGATTTATATTGTAATCATTTAATTTTTTTTGAAAATTAATAAGTGACTTGCTTAACCACCATTTTTGAGCTTCTTGATTGTTGTAAGTTAATTTTTTATATAAATAAAAAACTACCACTTGATCATGATTTTTTGTAGCCTCCGCTAAACCATTATTTTTTCTAATTCTAAAATCGTTTCTTAACCAAAACATTCCAATTTTTTTACTCATAAGCGTATTATAATTAGCAGATAAAAATTTTTATTTCGATGTGTAAAACTAGTTGGTGGTGGCCTTGGTTTGAATCGCACAAACGACACATACCTTTTCAGGGTACTGCTCTACTACTGAGCTACAAGGCCTAAAATCTAAAAGTTATTCTACCTTTAGTTAAATCATATGGAGTCATCTCAACCATTACATTATCACCTGCCAGCACTCTTATTCTATTCTTTCTTAGTTTTCCAGCCGTATGGGCTAAAATTTCATGATTGTTCTCTAATTTTACTCTAAACATAGCGTTGGGTAATAATTCTGTTACCTTTCCTTTAAATTCTAAAGTTTCTTGTTTAGCCAATTATTTTTCCTTTTTTAATCTTATTTTTACCGAATTCGCGTGCCCATCTAAATTTTCATATTGCGCTAAATTTATAACCGATGAACCTAATCTTTCAATACCTGTTTTTGTTATTTTTATTAACGAATGACGCTTCAAGAAATCATTTACTGACAAACCAGATGAAAATCTTGCAGATCCAGAGGTTGGTAAAACATGGTTTGGGCCCGCTAAATAGTCGCCTATAGCCTCTGGAGAATATTTGCCTAAAAAAATAGACCCGGCATTTTTAATTTTGGTAAGCATCTTTTTGTAGTCTTTTATATATAGCTCTAAATGCTCCGGCGCTATTGTATTAATTGTGTCTAATATATCACTTAATTTTTTAATATAAATTGCTAGACCATAATTTTTTAAACTTTGCGATGCAATTTTTTTTTTTGGCAAATTTTTTAATTGTTTTTTTATACTTATATTGACTTTTTTTATTAAGTTTAAATTATTAGTAATTAAAATAGATTGAGCATAGACATCATGTTCGGCTTGAGCTATTAAATCAGATGCTATCCAATCTGGATTTGCATATTTGTCTGCAACTATACTTACTTCAGATGGTCCAGCTATCATATCAATTCCGACATCTCCGAATACTTCTTTTTTTGCTGCAGCCACGAATGCATTTCCGGGACCAACTATTTTATCAACTTTTTTGAATGTTTTGGTTCCATATGCAAAAGCCGCAATAGACTGCGCTCCCCCTGTTTTGTAAATTTCTTTAACACCACATTTTTTAGCAGCATATATTATAGCAGGATTAACATCTCGTCCTAAAGTTGGTGTTGTTAAAAAAATATTTTTGACTCCAGCTACGACGGCAGGCACACAATTCATTAATACTGTACTAGGGTAACTAGCTGTCCCTCCTGGAACATACACCCCGGCACGATCAATAGGTGAATAGGTGTAAGATAATTCATTTTTATATCTATCTTTGATTTTAAAAGGTAAATTTTTTTGTTTAATATGAAAGTCTTTAATTCTTTTAAAAGCAAGATCTATTGATTTTTTTAGACTTGAGTCGAGGCTACTGGCAATTTTATTTATTTCTTTTTGTGAAAATTTTAAATTATCTTTTTTTATTTTTAGGGAAGAAAACTTTTTCTCATATCTAATAATAGCTTTATCTCCATTTTTTTTAACATTTTTAATGATTGGTTTAATTATATTAGACTTATTTTTTTGAACTAATTTTCTTGCATTTAAAATTGATTCCAATTTTTTTTGAAAATTTTTCTGATTCCCATTTAATTTTTTTAACATTATAAAACTTTATGTTTAGGTTTATTTTTTGTGTCCCAAGGAATTCCCTGGTCGTCCAAAGTAACTTCTATAACTTCAGCTAATACTCTAATAATTGAGTCGCCTGAAAAAATTAATTTCATTTCATAGTTTTTATCAGGCATTTGCTGACTTTCAATAGCAAGAAAATCTAAAAATTTATCTTGATTTTTCTGGCTTATATTTTTTGCATTTACTTCAATAATGTTATCAAATTTAAGTATTGTTCTAATTCTTTTATTTTTTCTAAAAACACCTTTTTCAACATCTTCCCACATAAATCTATTTAATTGCATTAAAAATATTTTATTTTTTTTTAAGTTAGCAACCTGTTTTATATCTGCGATAGAGTCCTGAAGATGAGCTGAAATAACTCTTAAATCTTCATCGGTTTTTGCAATAAGTTTTAAATTTTTAGGTTTCACTTTAAATTCTCTTAATATTTGCTTTACAGTTTTTCAATTTTTTTTCTAAAAACTCATATCCTCTATCGAGGTGATATATTCTATTAATTATTGTTCTATTGTCTGCCAAGAGCGCTGCTAAAACTAAACTCACTGATGCTCTTAAATCTGTTGCCATCACTTCTGCTCCATTTAATTTCGACGGTCCTTTAATTGTTGCTGTTCTATCTTTAATCTCTATATCCGCTCCCATTCTTTTTAATTCTGGAACATGCATGTACCTATTCTCAAAAATATTTTCTTTAATTTTAGAAATTCCATTAGCTCGTGTCATTAAAACCATTAATTGCGCCTGTAAATCAGTTGGAAATCCTGGGTAAGGTTTGGTTACAATACTTATTTTTTTTATTTTATCACTTTTAAAAATCTCTATTTTAGATTTTAGTGTTTTTATTCTCACACCCATTTTTTTTAAAACACTTAACTCTGTTTTTATAATTTTTGGTGAAACATTATTCAATATAATTTTTTTACCAATCAAAGCTGCTGCAATCATATAAGTGCCGGCTTCTATACGATCAAAAATAATTTCATGCTTAATATTTTTATTTAATTCTCTAGCTTTATTTATAATAATTTTTCTTCCAACAATTTCAATGTTACCTCCTAATTTATTTAAAAATTTAATTAAATCCATGATCTCTGGCTCAATTGCGCAATTAATAAGAGTGGTCTTTCCTTCAGCTTTAAATGATGCTAGAATAGCATTTTCAGTAGCTCCAACAGAAATACTAGGGAAAATAATTTTTGAACCTCTTAATCCATTTTTAGCTTCAGCAATTATATATCCATTTTTTATTTTTATTTTTGCTCCAAGTTTTTTTAATGCAAAAAGATGTAAATCAACTGGCCTAGATCCAATAGCACATCCGCCAGGAAGAGATATTTTCGCTTTTTTATATTTAGCTAAAAGTGGACCAAGAACCAATACCCCTGCTCGCATAGTTTTTACTAACTTATAAGGAGCTAAAGTATTTATACCTTTATCTTTATTTTTAATCTCTATTATATTTTTACTTTTAAAAATATTTATTTTTAATCCTATAAATTTTAATAACTCTGACATTGTAAAAATATCTTTCACCAGCGGAACGTTGGTTAATTTTACTTGATTGGATAAAATTGTTGCAGCTAAGATTGGTAAGGCAGCATTTTTAGATCCAGATATAGAAATAACTCCGGACAACTCTTTTTTTCCATTAATTAATAATTTTTGCATTAAAGAATTTAAATCTTAGGAAGAGTTACGCCTCTTTGCTTCATGTACTTTCCTTTTCTTTTTGCATAGGTAACACTAGGCTTTTCGTTTCCTTTAATAAATACAAATTGTGCAACACCTTCATTGGCATAGATTTTGGCTGGTAACGGAGTAGTATTGGAAAATTCTAATGTAACATTACCTTCCCAACCTGGTTCTAGTGGAGTTACATTAACTATAATTCCACATCTTGCATATGTAGATTTTCCAAGACAAATCACCAGGACATCTTCTGGTATTTTAAAATATTCAACTGTTCTTGCTAAGGCAAAGGAGTTTGGGGGGATTATACACTCCTTTCCAATTTTTGTTACAAAGCTATCTTTTTTGAAAACTTTAGGGTCGACTATTCCAGAATTTACATTTGTAAAAATTTTAAACTCGCTGGAAACTCTTGCATCGTATCCGTAAGAGGAAAGTCCAAAAGATATCTTGCCTTTTCTTACCTGCTTGTTAACAAAGGGCTTTATCATTCCTCTTTGAGCAGCTTTTTTAATCCATTTATCTGAAAGAACGGTCATTTTTTTTATTAATTTTAATTTTAACTTTTTTCCTTTTTTTCAAATTTTTTTTTAACGAAACTTCACGTAATTTTAATTGTAAATCTTTTTTAGAAAAAGATTTCATATCAAAAATTAATTTTTATCTGGATTTGTTAAATCTTCTAAAGTGATGGGCTTGTCAATATCATGCATTTCTTTTTTCTCTAATGATTGAGGGCTAATGCTTGATTTTTTTGCTCTTCTTTCTTCAATACGTGCTTTGCGCTTTGCTTCTTTTTTCATAGCTTTATCGCCACGCGTAGATTTATAATCGTAGTGAATTCCCATAATAAGCGCTCCTTCATTAATTCTTATTTTTACTTCTAAGATTACTTTTATGCAAGTATCTTGATCGAATTAATTTAATAATTATAAACAATAAAGACAAAATTACGGCAACAACCACATCTTGAAAAGGTGATGCTTCTGGAAATCCAAAATTCCATAAAATCACCAAAATTAACCAAATAATCCAATTAAATTTTTCAGTCATTTAATTTACAACCTTGGTCATCGCAATTTTTTCCTCTTAATTTGCTATTAAAAAAATCTAAAGCTTTAATAGATGTAATCATATAGCTTTTATAAATGTTTAAATAACCATTTAAACTTGTAGATAATTTTTTTCCCTCATTCA
>Ga0233444_10003321_pt1 | contig 16073 bp, 6 predicted proteins | sample SI_124_October20_6_FD_182792 | JGI IMG/M metagenome (GOLD analysis project Ga0233444, IMG submission 182792) | Seawater microbial communities from Saanich Inlet, British Columbia, Canada - SI_124_October2016_10_MG | ecosystem: Environmental > Aquatic > Marine > Inlet | place: Canada: British...
GCCACCCTCGCCGCCACCACCGCCGCCGCCCATTCCACCGTCGCCCTCGCCACCGCCGCCTCGGTCGCCTCCACCACCCTCGCCACCGCCGCCGCCCTCGGAGCCACCGCCCTCGCCGCCGCCGCCATCCCCCCCGCCACCCCCGCCGCCCAGCCCTCCACCGTGCGTCAGGGACTGGTTCGAGACCCCCGAGGGCGCCGGATACGGTGCATTGGCGACGTGTGAGGAGGCAGGGCTGGAGATGCTCACAGGATCCGAATGCGTCCTTTTCATGAACGAGGCGGCAAGTCAGGATTTCGCGCGTCTCTTCTTCCCCGGGGTTACAGTGCTTGGTCTGCAAGCCCAATTGCGCGTATACCTTTTCAACGAACCGGACAGGCTTAAGACCGTTGAGGGCTGCGCGGTAGGCATATATGACGCTACTGTCGTCGAACACTATATGCGAGTGGAGTACAATCCGAAAATATATGAAGGCGACGAGTTCACTTGCGTCGAAGGCTATTGCAACACTCCCATTTGCAAAAACCCCGCCTGCCTGCCGCCCTCGCCACCGCCGCCCGCGCCGCTCATGCCGCCGCCCTCGCCGCTGCCCTCCCCACCGCCCAACCCTCCACCCGCATCGCCGCCGCCCTTGCCGCCGCCTCCGTCGCCGCCACCGCTGTACACGGGTGGCGGGTGCGCCTTCTACAGCGACGAGGGAGCCGGACACTATGGCGAACGCAGAGTTTACAGCAGAGACGCGGACCTGAGCGTCAGTGGCCAGTCGTTCATGCAGCCGACCATCAACGGCCATCCGACACAAGAGTTTCAAAACAACGCCTGGTGGGCCGCCACAACGTCAGGGTTGAACATCGCCGACGATGCACCAAACCCTAATGCCGAAGGTGTTCTCTTTTACCAACTGTCAGTGACGTCTTCTGGCGCAGGCTTCGAGTCCAGCGCGGTCACCAACGAGCGCTGCATCGAGTTGTGTGCGCTGTGGGAAGATTGCGTCACATTTGAATACTTCAAGTGGGACCATCCCGACAATTCGGGCAGGTGCGGAGACACCTCGCCCTCAGGGTGCGGCGAATCAACCTCGTACATGCGCTGTGAGCTGTGGGTCTATCCCAAAAAGGATGGACCCGACAAGGATGGGCACATGACGATTGGAACCCAACGACAAGATGTGTGGTGTGGTGCAGCGGCCAACGGGAAGTCACATCTGGTGGCCACCGACGTCGACGTGGAAAACCTGGTCGATTTGGAGGATGAAACTCTGCGGCCCAGCCAGGAATGGCCCCCGCCGCCGCAAACACAAACCCGGATGCTCCGATCGACCATGGTCGTTTCGGGATCGGTCGAATCGTTTGACGAAGAGGCCTTTGCGACCTCGCTCGCCACTGAGCTCAACGTCAATGCCAGCGACGTCACGGTGACGGCCGAGGCGGCGTCCGTTCGCATCGTCATCCTCATCAACACGCCAGACTACTTGGCAGCATCGCTTGCCGACTCGTTCGTTGCGCTGCTGCAGGATTCGGAACGCGTGGCGAGCACGCTCAGTGTGTCCGTCGTGAGCTACGAGGCGCCCACAATCACGCTTCACTCGCCGCCGCCGTCACCGCCGGGCCGACCGCCGCCGCCAAAGAGCCCGCCGCCGCCGCCGCCGCCGTCGCTTCCAAACCTTGTTCCATCGCCTCCATCGCCTCCATCGCCTCCATCGCCCTCGCCGCCGCCCTCGTCGCCGCCCTCGCCACCGCCTTCCCCACAGCCGCGTCCGCCGCCGCCCTCGCCCGATCCGCCGCCGCCCACCGCTGACGTCTGCGCCGCCGACGGCTCCGACGACACGTGCTCTCCCTTTGCGGGCGCCACGTGGAGCTCGGTGGCCGCGCAGTACCACTTTTACCTCTACGACGAGACGGACGACGGCGTCGACCTCAAGCTGTGGGAGTGGCCGCGCCTCACGCCGCAGGACGCGCAGCTCGCCGGCAACAAAATTTGTGAAGATGGGCTTCCCGCGGTGAACACGTCCATTCCGCAGGGCGACTACTACGTGGCCTTTGGCAGCCCCGACTGCGCGGCGCACCACGTCAACCTGAGCACGGCGCTGGTCTCCGGCTGCGGCCGCATCGACCTCGTGCCGTGCACTGTCGGGACCGACTGCGCCGACTGCGGGCGCAGCGCGAGCGCCACAGCGGCAGCGACGACGCGTCGTCGTCGAGCGGCGGAGGCGCTGCCCGCGCTCGACGACGCGCACGAGCTGCGGCACCTGTCGACGGTGCTCAAGACGGCCACGAGCTACCATTTGCCGGCGCCGTGGCTCCAGGCCATGCAGATCACGCACCACTGGAACGCAAACGAGCCGCACGGACCCGGCGCGTGACACGCGTGTTGTCTTTTTTTAGTATTTGGGAGAGCACCCTAAAAAAGCGTGTCAAATTGGTTCTTGAGCGCCAGCATCCACTTGGGTGGCGCGCTCGGGTTGGTGTGCAGGTCGTCCGCCGTGAGTGGCACCGTAAGGTCGCGCTTGCTGTTCACGTGGTCCACGTAGACGCGACGCACGTTGCAAATGGCATTCATGTACGGCCAGACGCAGTCCCGCCAGTCGGCCAAGTAGGGAAGCACTCGCGCCGGGCGCTGCGACGGCGCCCAGGACGCAATGTGCACGGCCGCAAAGAGGACACCCACGTCCAGGTTGAGCGCGTCGACGAGCGACTCGTGGTACCACGCCAGGTTCTCGGCCGACATGGGGTAGTGCCGCAGCTGCACAGGCGTCTTGGCCTGCGCGCGCAATCGACGCGCGACGAGGGCGTTGCGCTCCAAGGCCGCCTCGTGCAGCCGCGCCGCCGATACTCGGCCTTGGTCAACCCTGGTGGAGCGCGCACGGCGCATCGGCGCCGCGAGCTCCTCGTCGGTGCAGCAGCGCACGCACGAAACGTACTCGGCCATGCCGGCCTGCTCGCACGCGTAGCTGCACCACAGCATGTTGCTCGGAAGCTGCTGGTCGTAGCGCAGCTGCGTGACGCCGCAGCGCGCCAACGTCCAGTAGGAGCCCAGATGGTAGGTTGCGTCCGACTCGGCAGGGGTTTTGGGCGACCGAACGCACGCCGGCCGCTTGCACCCGGGCGCGCTGCAAAAGAGCTCATGCGGCACGTTGTTCTCGTTGCGTTCGATGGACGAGTCCATCAACCAGCGCAAAAAGCCCACGAATTGCGCGACGATCTTGGGCACGGCGAGGTCGTCCGCGGTGTACACGAACGAGCTCGATGTGCCGCACAGGAAGCGCTGCTTTCGCCACTCGACTTCATCGTTGGCAACAGCTGGCTGAACTTTTCCAGGCCCCGGCGCCATGCCGGTGCAGTGGCGCGCATACCAGACCCGGGCCTCGTAGTTGCCCTGCTTGCCAAGGTTTTGCCTGGTATACGCGTGGCTCAGCTGCGGCCGCACCGACAGCTTGGCCTGCTCGCGCACATCAAACCACGGCGGCAGGCCCTCGCACGCGCGCATGGCCTCGGGGTAGATCCCCATGCCCTTCCAACAGGGAACGTGCAGCATGTGCAGGTGCGCCTCAAAGAGCCAGAGCCACTTGAGCTCGTCAATCAGCTCTTCCGACAGCCGGCGCGCCTCGCGGCAGACGAGGGGCAGTGTCCACGAGGCCCACAGCACCGTCTTGCGTACCTCGAGGTAGACGGTCCGGGAGACGATGGCCTCGCGCAGCATCGCGGCGAGGTGCGGAACGAGCGGATCCAGAGGCACCTCCATCGTCGTGCGCGCGCGTCGTTGGCGCGGCATGTGGCGTGTCGGCGCTCGGTGCGGTGTCTCAGCGTTGTGCGCACAGAGGCGCTGGCGCACAGGGCAAGCGGCGCATACGCGCGCTTGCGCCGTGCGTGGCCGACCATCGCATCGCTTGAGTGCCGCACGCACACGCGCGCCCGGTGCAAAATGGAATCCGATGAGGGAGACGCCGCGCTTGACGAAGAGGAGCCCGAGGTCACCACCACCACCACCAAGGACAACACGTCGTCGGCTACTGAAAGCGTCATAGTTCCCTCCGTAAACGGATTGGTCGCTCAGGACAGCATCGACGGGTTTGACGACTATGGAAATGTCTTGCAACCAACGGCGGGCGTCTTGCGCAAGCGCAAACACAATACCATTGATCCCCACCCACCCGAGCCGTGGGCCAACCCACCCAACACCTTGCCCATGCAGCCCTACTCGTTTGTAGGCATGGCCGCGCTCGATGTCAATCATCGCCCCGTTTCGCTGATGCTGCCCCAAGGCATCGCAGAAGTGGATGCACCGGTGCGCGAGCGCGTGCTTGCGCAGCTACACTTGAAGCCCGAAGACCCGAAGACGCCGCTGCGGGTGGCTTCCTTACCGCAGACGCGGCTATACCAGGACGGCTTTGAAGCCGCGCACCAACTGACCGTCTTGGAGAGCGACGAGGTGTCGGCGCTGATGCGCGCCGAACTGCAAGAGCTCACCAATGCGGCGCAACAGGTGGTCAGCCCCGACGACATGCTGTCGCCCCGGTCAATGGCCATCACCGTCTTGTGCACCGGGCCCTCAAACGCGCTGACGCCCAACCAGAAGCTGCTGCTCGATGCCGCCGCACACCTGGCGGCCGAGCCGGGCTCCGATGGCGAGCACGCCGATGCGCGCGCCGCAGCGCAGCTGCGCATGTCCTTTTTGCACGGCGATGTGGCCACGGCCTATGCCGAGGAGCACCGCAAAGGTGCCTACACGACAATCTGCCAATCCCTTCGCATGCCGTCCAATGAGCTCTGCATCACGTGGCCCGAGGCAATGCCCATTGGCGAATCCGGGTTTCACATTCGTTCCGAGTTTGCCGCCCTCACACACTGCGACACGGCCGAAGCGTACGCTGCGGCCATCGTGGACGCTACTGTCACGCTCTGGAGCGACTGCGGCGTCGTTCCCGGCCCGCTACGCCTGCTCGGGTCCTACGCGCACGGCGCCGCGGCCACCGACGCGTACGCGCGGCACCGTCTTGCGTGCGCGCACACGTTTTGGAGCAAGGTGGAGACGCATCATCCAGCCGAGCTTTCTGCCTACGCAACCAACGACCCAAAGTATTGTGGCGCGCTTCAGTGGACAAATCTTTGGGCCAGGATTGTGCCCAGGAACGAGCCACTCGACGGACCCAACGTCTCGCACGGGATTGTGCTCCACCAACAGGGCTGGCGCGATCAAGCGCGCGAGTACCTCAAGCGCGTCAAGACCGAGGAGAGCAAGGCGGGTGCCGATGGGGCGTATGGGCTTCGCGCGCCTATGGATTCGACCGAGATCGCCACCTGTCCACACGTCATGGTGGTCAATGCCGAGCGGCTCCATCTTGGTAATGCGCTCTGCTGCTTTGGACTGCGCGGCGTGGCCGGCCAGAGCTTTGGCGGAACGCTGCCGCGGCTCGTGTGGCGCTTGCTCCCAATCACCACAGCGCTCACCGAAGAAGTCTACGTGCTGCCGTGCCACGAGGAAAACGTCTACAATGCGCAGCAAGTGACGAATCGGGCAATCCGATCGACCAACCACCGTGCCAGCCACTTTTACAGCGCGTTCATAGGGCAAGACGGCCCGACCGCCCCCAACCTGCCTGCTGCAAATCCGGAGGACCGCGCGCGCACCGAGGACGAGGAGACCATCGCTCTCATGCTCGGCATGCCGCTCACGTGCAAGGCTTTTCGAATTGGCGACGTGACGAATGCGCTTCACGTGGACCATTCGGGAGCGCAACGCGTGGTGCCTGAAGGACTGGGCAACTTTCTCGTGGCCGCAGCGGCGGAGCTGGGCACCGAGGCGTCGATTGACGACGCCTTTGTATGGGCGTGGAAAAATGCTCGGCGTGTGACGGGCCTGTCGTCCGAGAATGCGAGCATGGCGACGCAAATCGAAGAGCTCGAACACGCCGTGCAAGCGTCCGTCGTCGCCGCGCCAGCGGCGGCACATGCACCTGCTGCTCGGCCACCCTCGCCTTCGGCGCCACCGTCGCCACCGTCGCCGCCCGCCGCTGCCCCCGCGCCGCCACCGCCGCCCCTCGAGCCCATGCGCTTCACCAATGTGCAGCGCTCTGGACTGCTGCGCCGCTGGGGCCGCAACGGCGACATGTCGGGCGCCATGTTTCGCGCGCTCAATAATCCCATCGTGGGCGTCTCACTCAAGACGGTCCTTGCCACGGTGGGCGATACAGTGAAGGAGGTGGATGCCACGGTCCAAAAGGGGGCCTATGAGTGGGCCAAGACCACCTGTTGCAAGAAGAAGTTTAGCGATCGCGAGCGCATCGTGCGCCTCTGCCACCACGCGTTGAGGCGATTCCATGGCGGACCGAGGCGCGTCTTCCTATTGTGGGCGGACGAATCGACAGACCCGTTGACGGTCGTGTACGAGATTGACTTGTCGCGTGCACCGGAGGAGGAGCTTGCTGTGCCCATCAAGACCAAGGCGCAGCTAAAGATTGACACCAAGGACGCCAAGAGCGTCGTGGTGCTCGCGTGGATTGGCGCGCAGCGGGCGTTGGCCGCCCTGCTGCCGGCTTGAGCTTGCGGTATGTGCGTGTGTGTGTGTGTGTGTACGCGCGTGTTGTGATTTGTAATCCAAACCGAATGCCCGGCGGAAACCGCCCCCCACCCGTGGACACGGACTCGCGCCATCAGCGCGAGTCGCGCGTCGTGCCGCCGCCGTACGAGGAAGGCGAACTCAACCTCTGGGATGCCGTCGACAAGGGGCTCATCGGCTCCTCCGACCTGGACGGGCGCATGATGCCCAAAACGCCGCTCGCCAAGACGCCACTCCCACCGTATCAGCGACAAGCGCGGCCCTTCTCCTCGCCAAACCTGCCGTCGCCCAAGAAGCCGCCCAAGCCGCCCCTCGGCGACGTCACCAACGTTGCCGCGAAGCAAGAGATTGCCATGCTCAAGCGGCACATGAAGCTGCAGAACGACGTCATCATCGGAATGTGCCGCCTCCGGGCCTTTGAGGCCGAAAATCACCTTCCGAGTTAGTGCTCGCTTTTGACGTTGGACCCAGCGTGAAGGGCACGTTAACAGCTCGCTTTTCTAAATGTGCCCAGAAAAAACAGTTTTGAATTCTAAAGTTATCTGCTTTTTTTGCATCGTTCTTACTTTTCCTGCGGCCCGTGCACAGCTGGCGGCAGATGGATCTCCGGGTGATCTCGTGTGATTTGCTCGAGATCCATCTGCCGCCAGCTGTGCACGGGCCGCAGAAAAAGTAAGAACGGTGCAGAAAAAGCAGATAACTTTAGAATTCAAAAGTGTTTTTCTTGGCTACTTTTAGAAAAGCGAGCACTTACTTCTTGAAGCTGTACATTCTGTAGTTGGAGCCGTAGACTGCTGTGCACGCCGCGTGCACCTCGGCGTAGGCGTCTTTCAGCAACTTGGTGGAGGCCATTTTGCCCGTCCAGTCCGTGACGCCCATGTCGTTCATGCACACCTCTGGATCAAAATCATTTCCTTGCACGAGGATCTCGTAGCTGAACACGTTGTTGTACTTTGTCTGGTGCACAGCCGAAAGCGCCGCCTTGACTTGCGCGGCGCCAAGGGGAGGGTTGGTCGTGCGATTGACGAGCATTCCGTAGCCGTTGAGATCGGCCATGCCGCGACTGGTGATGATGTAGGTGCTGGCCAGCGTCTGGCTGCTGCCGTAGCAACAGATGACGCCGCACGGTATGACGGCGCCGCCCATGGCCATCGACGGGCCGCAGCCGGTGGTGGCGACCACCGGCGGTGCGTCGAGCGACGGCGCCTCCAGCGACAGCGGCGCCTCGAGCGACAGCGGCGCCTCCGACGTGCGCAAGCTCATCGCGCTAGCTAGCCTGTTTGCCAAGGGGCTACGCCGCCCGGGAATATTCTAGACGCGTAACCTACTCTTGATAGGAGCTGCGCCAAATGGAGGACGAGGGCGTGCGCGCGCTCTATGCGCCGCGCGAGACGACGAGCGTCTGGCGCGCGCATGCGGATCCGGAGACGGCCGTGGTGGCCACGCTCGCGCAGATGGGCGACGTTGGCATTCCTACGCGCAGCTACAACACCGACGCAGAGATTGTCGACCCTGCGCGGTACAGCGCGAGCGGCATGGTGCAGATTCAGATTGTCAAGCGCAACGGGAAGTTTGTACCCGTCGTCGACGGACTTGTGCCGCCCACGCAGACGGACGCGAATGGCAACGAAAAGTATGTGATCAACCACCATCGCGGTATGCACACGGACGAAGAGACACAGTCTTGGGTCTTCTCGCCCTGCGCCGTGTCGGTATGCGTGGAGGACGGCCAGCCCTTGCCAGAACGCTGCATTGTAAGTGTTTGGCAACACGTTGCTCACACCAACGGGGTATCGACACTCGTCGGTGGCCGCGATCGACTCAAGCTTGGAGAGCGAGCGATAGAGCCGTTCAAGGTCTCTGACCACACAGCGCCAATCGTCTATACTCCCTATCCAATATTTCACGTGCGTCCACCGAGGATAATCATCAACGACATGTCCTCAATTATCTTGTATCGCGAAAAAAAGGGTGGCAAGGCGATCTGGAACATTTTCAGAGATCGCGCCGACATGGGGGACGACGGGAAGAAGTTTGCACTGCACCCATTCTTGCTGTCCGTTGGGCCACTCATGCTCACACACCTGGCAAAAAAATATTCGCCAATCTCGATGCAGGACTTTCTTCAGGCGGCCACTCCCATTTTTGGCCTCTATGAAATGTTCAAAGACACCGTCGACTTGTCATTGCAGGGCACGGGTTTCGAAAACGTTTGGCAGATCATGAAGGACGCTGCGACCAGCGCCGCGGACGCTGCTCGCGGCTACTTTGCCATGCCCGACGCCGACCCCGATATAATAGAAAGAGCTTTTCAGACACAATGGCGCGATTTCATCTCCTTTGCATCCGGTGCGTTTGGCATCTTGGCGCTTTGGAACGGCATTCCGGCCGCCGATGCCATCATTGCGATTTACGGTGCCGACGTGGTCGCGCAAATGAACTCTGTAAATGGTGTGGGGTTTGTCGACGCGGTAACGAATTCGTTCAACCTCCAGAACTTTGTAACAGCATCGGTGCAGGGTCTCAAGGCGTTCATGGACACTCGACCACAGCCGCAACCAGCCAAGCGTTACTTTTCGATTGCAGAGCTTGCCAAAACCATTGAGAGCCTTACTGCCACCGTCCCTCTCTCGAAAGAGGAGCTGGAGCGAGTGACCGACCGTAACACCCTCTCCTCGGAAGCAGTCGTGCTGCAGTGGCTCGTCGCTTCCGACCCCAAAAGCTCCAACGTTCTCTCAGACGTTAAAATACGCTTTCAAAACCGCTTTGGGCTGGGCGACGTTACCAACATTGTCGACCTTTCGGAATTCATTACCGCGGACTCGCACGGCGTGCAGACATATTTGCACATTGACATCGAGGACGCCACAGGAGACGCGTGGTGCCAAGGGCAGGCGTCTACGCACTTTGAGTTTCACAGTAACCGTCGCGACAAAAAGCTCTTGGGCCTTGCGGCGGCGGGAGGCATTAGAGACCTTGAACGGCTTCAAACGGCCATCCTCGCGTTTGATGTCATGCTCAGCAAGGAAAGCAAAAATATTGGCAAGTTTGAAAAGTTTGCGAGCTACTTTGACTACAATGTGTTTCAACCGTTTTTCATGGCAGCAATGGCGCACTGGAAGTACCTCCGCAGCAACAACAGAAACGTGGGCAGTGAGGCAAACATTCGCAATGCCATGAACGAGCAACGGGCCACTACGCTGCGCTTTGTGCGACAGAATTTGCAGACGAAGCTCTACGAGCGCTTCGTGGCGCCGCACTCGGAAGGCAGCAGCCTGCTCCGAGCGTTGACAGTGGCGGTAAAGAACCATTTCCTTGGCCAATCCCTCAAAGATGTACCCAAGCTCGTGCCTCCACCGGTTCTGCGCGAACTCCCACAAAAGGTGCAGTACCCAGTCTTCCTGTTTCCCACAAACTCCGCCACCGACTCCAACTACGTCGACGTCCAAATCGACACGGGTACTATGCGCGAGTATTCGTCTTTGCACGACGCGGTATCGGCAGGTACAAATGCATCGCGCTCGGCAATGGCCGCAATCGCTATCAAGCATCGCGAGTGGGAGACCATGGGTCAGCGCTGCCTGTTTGTACACGCATTTGGCGAGATGAGTGATTGGAACACCAAGGCCGCGCGGCATCGCCTCCGTGCACCATCCGAATCGTACTCGTTGGTGCTGCAGCTTCCGGGCGACATTCGTAATGCCGAGGCCGTTGCAGCCCTCGGGGAGGAAACCAAGCGACGCATTCTGACCCTCTGCCACAAGGGCGAAGCCGCCGCCGAGGCAACGACGCCGTTGGACCAGTTCAAGCTTCATAATACGGAAGAGGCACTCATCGCCATGTCGCTCTTTGCCGAGCTCTGGACCGATGAACTGCTCAAGCTACACGGGTGCACCGATCCGACTCTGCGCGTCGTCTCCGCGGCGGAAACGGCACAGGCACGCGCGGCTGCGCGGTGCGTCTTATGCGGCCAGTTTTTGCACAACGTCACGATGCAGGAGTGGTCGGGACTGGTGCCGATGCTAAGCGACGACCCCGCGCTGCTGGCCACACAAGCGGGGCGCGACGCGGGCCGCCTGGCGCGTCGGATGCAGCTCGCCGCGCAGCCCAAGACGACGCGCGGCGTGCTGAGCCGCGCGCTCGTGAAGCGCGTGCGCGACATCGGCGCGGCGCTGCGCCTCACGGGCAACCGATTGGCCGCCAAGCCCGACGCGCAGCTGCTGCCATCGGAGCCGCTGCAGGCGCTCTTCATGGACCCGGCCCACGGTGTGCGCGCCTACAAGCGCGCCAATGCGTTTGTGAATCTCGACCCGAGCGTCGTTGAGGCCATTGCGGGCGCGTACCCGTCGTCGCTGCTGCTGGTGTCAAACACGGAGGAGGCTTCCATTTCAAATCAGCTGCAGTTCACAACGCCGCAACGGCCTCCCGTTCCCTACGACGTCGCAGTCAAGGTACAGGAGCGCATGGCGGCGCTGCGCTTTGACTACCCCGATACGGTGCACCTGGACTCCTCCAAAACGCATCTGCACACGTCTACCGAGGACCTCACCAAGGCCATGAGCAGCCTTTCGGTTGCGCGTGGCGCGCAAAAGCTCTCCTACTATGTGCCCTATGGCCACGGCCACGCGCCGCCGCGCGTGGCCTACCCGCCCGTCCCGACGCCGATGTTTGGGTCGGCGCCCGTGTGGGTTGGCGACGCGATTGCGGCCATCGACGCGCTCCTAAGACCACCACCGGCAGAAGCAGGGGACGCTTCAGAGGCGAGCATTTTTCCCATCTTTCCGTGCGAGGCCAACGATGCCAGTAGGCCGCTGCCAGCGCATCCCGCGCTCATCAACGCCCATGTCTTGGGGTCGGGATTTGTGGACGTGTGCTTTTGGGCATCGGAACCGGAGCTGACTAATGGGTCCAACGATACGGACAACGACGATGATGAGATTCCCACGAGTGCCCCTTTTGCCCACGACGCGGCCACGCGTCACCTGCAACAGGAGGACGCACGCAAGCTCTCGAGCCGCGTGTCCACACTGGCCTGGAATTCTGAGCGCATCCTGCAGGCGCTTCTGCTGCTCACCGACCCGGGCTTGGATGCCTCTCCGGTGGTGCAGCTGATGCTGAGCAATGGCGACGCGCGGGTTGCCGTGCCCGAGCGAGGCGAGCCGGAAAAGATCCTCAAGGCGCGGCTTGAAAAAGAGCTAGAGGACGCCACATTTATGGCCAAGCGCGATGCCAACTGGCACCTTGCCGAGCTGCGCAGGACGATGAATCTGATCGAAGCACACTTGAGCAACCCGGAGATGTTTGCCGTGCCACCCGATGCCGACAACGAGGAGCCCCCACCATTGGAGACGGTTTCGGACCCAGTCAGCGCGCCTATGAGCGACACCAACGTGTCGAGATACTTGCTTGCAAACGTGGACCACCGCCTGCACGAGGAGATGGACACCGACGCCGCTTACTTGGCGTCGTTGCTTGAGTGGGCAGGTTACGCAGCGGCGTCGTGGGCCGTTCGAAAGGGGGCTTCAAAGGTGTTCGGTTTCGCTGAGCCCATCATTATCGATTGGTGGCGTGGCCCAACCTGGATGGCGGAGCTATTTTCGCGCTACACAATTCTAGGGGTGGTTGCAAAAGCGGCCGTTGCAAAAGCGGCGGTGACACTTGCCAAACATGCACGCTGGTGGAATCAGCGTCGCTTGACGGCCAGAGAAGCCGAGCGGTTGCAGCAGCGCGACAAGGGCGCGAAGGCCACGGGAAGCACGTCGACGGCCGTGTCCGCAAACTGCGCTCTGCCATTCCTGCATTACAGCGAGGAAAAATGGGAGAGCGTCTTCAAGCAAGACATGGAGACTAAAACGCGACGACTTGGGGAGCCCGTCGACTGGTTAGGGCTTGATGGTAAAACGTTTGCAAAGGAACTCAAGGAGGAGCTCAACCGTTTGCGCGATCCAAAACTCTACGAAATTGACGACTTGATCAATGGGATCGATTGTCCTCCAAGGAATGCGTGGGAGGAATGGATTGAAAATAGCGAAGTGATTGTACAGAGAGTCCTCGACGTCTTCTTGGACGACGCAGTTGTTGCGCTCAAGATTGCGATAACCCCGAGTTCCACAACGGCAGTGCCCAATCCAGTGGCGTCCAAGCGGCAAGAAGCGTACGAGAATGTTGTGCGCAACCTCAATGGTCTATACGGCAATGCGCGGGAGCCGTACGCCGAGGCCGTCAACCTCGTCTACTTGCGCCATTGCGCCGTCGTAAGCGCCCATCGGTACCGTGAGGCCAAACAAGCGCTGGATGATTACGAGCGCGCTCGCCTGGCGAGGGAGGCGGAGCACCAACGGGTACGCCAGGTCGTGCGCGCGCACACGATGGTTGCGGCTGTCATCGGCACGGCCATGGCGCGCAACGTCCTGGGCAGCGGCGCGCCGCATGTGCGCACCCTGCGCGCGCCGGACCAGGCAGAGCTCGACGATCAGTCGGTCATGCACGGCAAGCTGCAAGAGCTGCGCGCGACGCTTGTGGCCGGGGCGGGCAGCACCACGGCCCTTCGCCTGGGGGAGTTGTGTGCGATCGCACAGTCAGTGCTTGGATAAGGTCTGTCGTGTCAATGAGTAAGTGAGTGTGCACGAATGTCTAGCATTCCCTCCGAGGACCGAGGATATGATGATGCGCGAGCATCTCCCACTCCCGCGACTGGCCCAGGGCCAAGCCGGGGAAACAGTGGTGATGTGTCGCCTCCCCGAACAGTACGTCGAGTCTCAAAAACGTCGCCCCGGGTAGTCGGTGCGTCGTCGGAACCGCCAGACCCTCGAAAGGGATACCCTGAGCTTACAGCTGTCTTGAACGACCTCGTTGGTGCCGCTACCGAAGACCCGTCTGATCTGCTCAATGTCAACCTGCTTGTTGGGATTCGGCAGCACGTAGACCTTTTCGAGGCGCTTGGGGTTTTCAACGACGCAGACTCGCCCATCGGTAGGCTCTTAGAAGGCAAGTACGATTCTATCGTGACAAGTCTTGAGGCGCACATTGCGCATTACAGAGCAAAAGAGCGCGATGGTAAGCTTTCTTCCGAAGACTGGTTCGATGCGAGCAAGACGCTGCCATACGAGATGTTTTACGTCAACGATACGAATCGTGAGACGTTTATGGAGCTTGAGCATCAACTGGAAGAGACGTTGGCCAAGGGTATGCAAGGTGTCGTTGAGGCGTTTTATCGCGAGCTGGAGGGGAATATCAAAGACGGTCGTTTGGTGGCAGAAGCGCTGCAATCCCACACCAAGTTTGTCTCCAAAGCGGAGGAACGCATACTCGCGTATACAGTCGAACAAGCCGACGTGTATCTTATAGGACTGGACGGAGATGTGGTTGCTCCGTGGAGCAAGACCCTCAAGGATCCGTACGTAATGGAGCTGATGAAGAAGCAAAAGAAGTTTGTGGACAAGCTCGTCGACGCAGAACCCGACAGAAAGATGCAAAAGACCAGCGTCACGCTTCCGAGCGCGACGAGCATCGTGCCACGCGACTTGGATTGGCAAGGGTTGTTTCCCACCTCGATGCAAGCAGCGTCGACACTCCAAACACGTCAAGCGCGCCTCCGTGTGCTCCGGGACAGGCTTGCAGGCGATGATGATTCGCAGCAGCACGGTGCAGGAACAGGGAATTTCCTGCACCAGACAGATAACCAGGGCTATTGGGAGCTGGCCGTCTGTCTTGCCAAATACCTTGGCAACAGCGCCAAGCAGGACCCGCTGCGAGCCGTGCTCCCTCTTCTGCCTTACGGCATCAAGCTTGCGGGACTGGCGGCGGGAGGGGCCATTCCAGTCGGCGTATCCTCCGTTGCCACCGTGCTGGTGTACGCGGCCAAGAGCTTGTACGACAGCTACGAGAGCGGCGAAGACTCCCTTCGGCAGGGTCTTACCGATTTTATCAGCAGTTGGAGTGGAAACGCCAACCGCCGCACCCCTCTGAGCCTCAAGCAGCTGAAAGGGCTTGCGGCAGGGGCGTTGTCGACGCTTTGGATACCCTTCAGGTACAACAAGACGAAGCACTGGAAGTTGCTGAATGCTGCGGCAACCCTTCTTGGCCCGTGTGTCAAGCCAAGTCCCCCGGGCGTGTGCATTGGCCGCCCGGTGTGGAACATGACGGCCGGGGACGCATGGAACGAGTCCGAATTGCCCAGGGCGGTTCAGCTAGTGCACATGGTTCGCGTCGCCGCGGGCATGCACACCGACCCCGAAGAGAAGAAAACGGCGATTGCGGGCGCGATGCGCAACTTTTACACCGGCAAAACAATGCCTCAACTGAAAGCAATAGCCAACCAATGGCTGCCGCTTATCCCCTCGACCTTGGAGAATCCCGAACGCACGATCCAGGAACGGTTTACAGAGTTCTTTTGGATGGCCGGCGACACGGTCCAGTTGACGCTTGAGAGGATTATGCTCGGCCTCAACGCGCTGTCGGGTCTGTACAACTTTTACAGTGCCGAGTACCGGCCCGATCGCATACGCCTGTTCTTGCTCGAAAACGACCCACAGAACAATACGGAGATGCCGAATGCCGCTGGTGGCGCGCCCCAAATGACGCTCCTCAACCGGCAAGAGTACGCGCTCAAGGGCCTTCGGCGGGTGTACCTCAACCAGCGCGGCGCCAGGAATTGCGCCAACGACAATGGCGTCCAGGGCGCCTTTGCGGCAGCGAACCAACCCGCTCCAAACAAGACGCTGAGGCGGTGGCTAAGGGACGAGCATGGTACGTTTGAGACACAGAAGACTGATTGGATGAGAATCTACACCAACCGCAAGGCCGGATGGCCGGGACGGGCCCGGAGCTGGCTTGCTCAGAATGCCGAGGATGTGCTTCGCATCGTGACCAGCGTCAGGGCCCGCGACCTCATTCTCCGGCAGGGATTCCACGCAACGGATAACGTCATCAGAGCGTTCAGGGACACGCTCCTCCGGCACTGGTTCGACCCGATTCCTCTTCCTGTCGGCCTCGGCGGGACTGCTCCCCAACTGGCCAGCGACTGGCACGGGGCGTACGCGCAATTTAAGACCGCGCGTCGCCGAACGAGCACCGCCATTCGAAAATTCATCCGATGGGGAGTGGCGCAGCAGGCCCTGATCAATCCCAACCTGGACGTCACGCAGCAGTGGTACATGGTCTACATGATACTGAAGTGTCTGTACTTCAAGCTCATTGGCCTTACGATCCCAGGCAATGCGATGACGGCGCAAAACGATACCGTGCTCACTGCGGCTGAGCTGACCACACACCTCAACGAGATGAACACGTATTTCACGGCAGCCGTCTTGCGGACCACCGGCACTAATGCTAATACTCAAGCTGGATCCGCACTGATTACACTGCCGGAGTTTACGGGGCCGCGGTTTGCGGCACCAAACGACATCCTGACCAAGTTCAACCACTGCCAGCCCGGCGTGATGGCTCAAAACGGCGGCAATGGGCCCGATGACGAGCGTCCGGGCGGCGGTGGTGGTGGCGGCGGCGGTGGCGGCGGC
>Ga0233444_10003323_pt1 | contig 16067 bp, 15 predicted proteins | sample SI_124_October20_6_FD_182792 | JGI IMG/M metagenome (GOLD analysis project Ga0233444, IMG submission 182792) | Seawater microbial communities from Saanich Inlet, British Columbia, Canada - SI_124_October2016_10_MG | ecosystem: Environmental > Aquatic > Marine > Inlet | place: Canada: British...
ATTCCTATTCTTTTAAGGTTTTCTCCTCCAACAGATAAATATTCTATATTGGGATTTATTTTTTTTAAATCGCTTATGGTTTTGGATGCCAATTTATCTCCAGAGGCTTCACCTGTTAAAATAAAAATCTTTTTCACTTATATAATCTCCATAAAGAACCTTGATCTGTTAAAAGAAATATTTCTCCTGTTTTTTTTTGTATTTCTATATCTCTAATTCTTCCAATTTTGTCCTTAAAAATAATATCCTCATTTATAAGATTAATATCTTTAAATTTTATTTTTCTTAATGACTGGTCTTTAAGAGATGTAATTAAAGCATCTCCGTTCCATTCTTGAAATTCTTTACCTTTATAAATAACCATTGAACTTGCAGCTATAGATGGAACCCAATATTTAATAGCTTTAGTAAATCCAGGTTTCCATTTTGGACCAATTTTTGTACCTGTATAATTTGTCCCTCCCCATCCTAAAATTTTCCACCCGTAATTTTCACTTTTTTTTACAACACCAAACCAATCACCCCCTTTGGCTCCATGATTTGTTATATAAATTTTTCCATTAAATGGAGATAAAGACATTCCTTGTGGATTTCTAACTCCTATTTGATAAATTTCTGGTAGCCAATTATTTTTATATTCAAACTTAGGATTATTTAATGGTATTGATCCATCTAAATGTATTCTAATAATACTTCCAGGATGTTTTGTTGGATCTTGCGCTATCATACCTTCGCCTCTTTCACCAACTGTAATAAAAAGATAATTATCTTTAACTGCTAATCTTGAACCAAAATGATAACCAGAATTTATTGGTGGTTCAGATCTGAAAATATTTTTAAAATTTAAATCCTTATTTTTTAGTTGTGCCTTAGCTACTGAAGTACTTGATTTTCCGCCTCCTCTATTCTCTGAGTAAGAAACATATATTTCATTATCTTTGAATAAAACTTCAAGCAATCCCCCTTGTCCATCTTCTAATATATTTAGATTATGTGTTAATTTATTTATTTTTTTATTAGCTAAATTTATCCTTAGTAAATTTCCCGATTTTTCTGTAATTAAAATGTTTTCATTTGTTATGAATGACAAGCTCCATGGATTTTTTAAGTTTTTAATTAATTCTTCAAATTTCAGTTCATTAGAACTTAAATTTAAGAATTGAGTTGAATAGATTAAAAGAAAAAATATTATTTTTTTCATTTAACTAAAATAAACATTTTATTTTTGTTTGCATATTGAATACATTTTTTTTTATCCAATAGAATGTTTTTTTTATGTTTTAAAACTATTCCCTTGAGGCCAGCTTTTGTACATTGTTTTAATGTATTCAAACCAACTGTGGGTAAATCCACTCTAGTGTCTTGTTTTTTTTTGGGAAATTTAACTAAAACTCCATTGCCTTTATTTTCAATATTGCTAAGCATTTTTTGTGTTCCTTCTTTACCCTCAACAGCAATAACTTTATTATTTCTACTTACCGCTCCTTGACTGTAACTGTATGCCCCTGATTTATTCAATACTTTAATAGATTTATTAATATCTTTTTTATCTTGAGTGTTAGGTCTTGTTTTTGAATAAATACCTTTTTTCAAACTAAGCTCAGGAGTAAAAATTGTTGAACTTAATGTATTTATTTTTTCTTCTTTAAGTATTTTAATTATTGCTTTTAATATTGCGGCGTCACCTAATTTTGAACTTTTAATTATTCTTGGAATATAATAAATGCCTTTAAAATCTAGCTTCAATTTAGAAAAATTAGGTTTATCCACTTTCCCAGCAAATAAAACTTTATTACAATTATTTTTTTTCAATATACTTATTATTTTTCCAAATTGACCGATTGAGACTGAATAAGAATTTTTATCTTTCTTATAAATTTTAGTTTTTGTAAGATCTACTATTAGATATTTCTTTTTTTTTTTTATTTTTTTTAAGATTTGTTTTGGAAAATCTGTTTTTCCAAAAATAAGCCCAATCATAATTATTTTAACTTATCGGTGAACAAATTGGTCTTTTTTTATCTCTTTCTATAAAAGTTATAACTTCATTTACCAGTTCGTTATCTTTATGTTCACCATTAATTTTACCTAGGTTTTCATAAAAATTTTTTGAAGAAAAAATATCTTTATAGGCTTTATCTAAACCCATTATTTTTTTATTTTCATATTTTTTTCTTCTTAATCCAATTAAATTTAATCCTTGTAAATAATTTCTATTACCGATTGACAAGCCAAAAGGTATTACATCTTTTAATACTCCTGTCATACCTCCAATCATAGCCAATCTACCAATTCTTGTAAATTGCTGTACCGCTGAATTTCCTCCTATAACAACGGAGTCTTCTATTGTTACGTGACCTCCCAGTGGAACGTTATTTGCAATTATTACATTATTTCCAATTTTACAATCGTGAGCTATATGTGATGAAATCATAAACAAACAGTTATTTCCAATTGTAGTTATTGAACCACCACCTTCTGTTCCAGGATTTATTGTTACATATTCTCTTATGATATTGTTGTCTCCGATGACTGTGCTATTTTTTTCATTATTATATTTTAAATCTTGTGGCTGTGTTCCTATGCTAGCGAAAGGAAATATTTTTGTTCCATAACCTATTTGTGTGTTTCCTTCTAAATGTACATTAGAGATTAATTCAACATTTTCAGCAAGCTGTACATCTGGACCAATATAACAAAATGGACCAATTTTAACGTTCTTTGATATTTTAGCTTTAGGATCTATCACGCTTGATTGATGTATCATTATTTTCTATCTACTATCGTTGCTGACCATTCTGCATCTGCCATTCTTTTTCCATCAACTTTTGCTGTGCCTTTGTATTTCCACACTCTTCCATGAGATCTGACCGCCTCTATTTCTAAGTGTAACTCACAATCAGGTAATACTGGACTTCTGAATCTAGCTTTATCTACACCCATTAAATAGACTAATTTGTTAGCATATTCTTTAGGATCAATTCCATGTGCTGTTAATGCTGCTGCTGCCTGTCCAAAAGCTTCTACTATTAAAACACCTGGCATAACTGGTTGACCTGGAAAATGACCTTGAACATAAAAACCATTTTTTTTAACATACATAATCGCTGTTGCTGACTTTAGAGGAACAATATTGATTAATTTATCAATTAATAACATTGGTTCTCTATGAGGTAATAAAGCTTCTATGGCCTTTTTATCTAATTCAATTCTACTCATTATTTTTATTTTTCTTTAAAAAATGTTTTAATGAAACTGCAGGATATCCCATTATAATTTGATTGTCTTCAACATCTTTAACAACTCCGCTACCTCCACCAATTTTTACATTATTTCCAATTTTCAGATGTCCAGAAATACCAGCTTGACCTCCAATAGAAACATTATTACCAATTTTAGAACTTCCTGCAAAACCAACTTGGCCAGCAATCATGCAATTAGATCCTATTTCTACATTATGAGCAATATGAACCTGATTGTCCAAGTAAGTATTTTTTCCAATTACAGTATCGTTGACTGAACCTCGATCAATAGTACATCCTGAGGCAATTTCTACATCATCATTTATAATAACTCGTCCAATATGAGGAAATTTAAAATTTTTATCTTTCATAGGTATAAAGCCAAAACCTTTTTGTCCAATCTTACAATTATCTTGAATAACTACTTGATTTCCAATTAATGTATTTTTAATAATTGAGCCTGAACCAATAACACAATCATCTCCAATTAATACATTTTGTTCAATAATTACATTTGAACCAACAAATGTATTCTTACCTATCTTTACATTGTCTCCAATTAAAACATTATTTCCAAATTTTACTGTTTTGTAATTTTTATTATTAGGTTTTTTTAGTGATAAATCTGGATAGTCTATATCAGCACTAGGATAAATTTTTTTTAGAACTTTTGCTAATTCGTATAAAACATTTTTAACTATTATTTTCTCTAAATTTCGAGGTAAAAATTTTTCCAATTTTTTACTAGTTAAACATGCGGAGGCATTTGTTTTTAAGGCGTATGATTTATACTTAATAGAGTCGAAAAAAGTTAGATCGTTTTTTTTTGCAAACATTAATGATTTAACGTTATTAATAAGAAAATTATTTTTAAATTTATTCTCGGGAAAGATATTTTTAATCTTTTGTTTTTTTTTTAAAAAAAAAAAATTTGGATTCATTAAAATTTATTTAAGCGGGATATTTTTAAGCTTTTTGTTTAATATTTCTAAAATATTTTTTGTAATATCTAAATTTTCGTCAGCCAATAGTACATTTTTTTTATCAATAACCATTCTTATTTTATTTTCTTTCATGTATTCTTTTAAAATAGGATTTAAATTTTTTAAAAGTGTTTTTTTTGCTTCAGCTCTTTCTTTTGCTACAGACTCTAAAAGCTTATTTCTTGTAGTTCTTAGGGTGGATACTTTATTTCTTAATTCTGTTAGCTTTTTTTTATACTCATCATTACTTATAACTTTTTTTTGTTGTATTATTTTTTTTTCTTCTTCTAAGATATTTTTTTCTTTTTCTTTTAGATTGGCCGCCCCTTTTTCTAGTTTATTTTTTAGAAAATTTTGTGCTTTCTTACCTGCAATACTCTCATTTAAAATTAATTTGAAATCTAAAAAATGAGGTATTTCAGCAAATAATGTTGTTGCACTTAAAGAAAGGATAATAAAGATTAATAAAATTTTTTTCATAATTAAAATGTTGTTCCTAAATTAAAATTAAAAGACTCTGTTTCATCTGTGTCTGCTTTTGATAATGCTTGTGAAAAAACAAAAGAAACTGGACCGATTGGTGATCTCCAGTTTATATTAAAACCAGTTGAAGATCTTATTTTGTTACTATCATCTAGTTCACTAGTATAATCTACACTCCAAACGTTTCCAAAATCCAAGAACAGTGAAGCATCGGCATTAGAATTATCTGGTAATAAATTAGGTAAATTTGCCTCAAAGTTTAAAGCTGCTGCATAATTACCACCGATATGATCGTTGCCATCTACTGGACCAACTTTACCTTGTTCAAAACCTCTCAATCTTTTACTTGATAACCTTTTTCTTTTACTTAACCTTACGTCATCGTCATCAATCCCGTTTATAGCAGATAGATAAATTTTACCAGAACCAACTATATTTTCATTTAATTGTTTGTAAATGCTTGAAGATAAAGTATTCCCAATAAATTTTTTATCAGCATATATTGGTAAACTTTGGTTGAAAGAAGTGATGGTGCCGCTTGTCGGCATAAAAACTCTATCTCTTTTATCAACTGTAAAACCGTAATTTCCAGATAATTCGCTAAAATTTCCTTCTTGTTTTTTTAGTCTTGCTGAGGCGCTATCCAAAGTTTGAAGGTCATCTACACTTGCGCTCAATCCTAAGGATGCTTTTACATTTTTATATTGTTCAAAACTTGTTCCTACTGATGCAGACAAAATAGAATTTTCATAACCTTGGTCTGGTTTATCATTTTTTTCACTAGCTAATCTATAAAAGATTGAATTACCTAAAAAATTGTAGTTTGGGTTTCTAAAAGTTAGATAGCCACCTATAGAGTCCTGATCAAGTTGTATATCAAAACCTAGGGATTTTCCTTCTCCGAGCCAATTATTTTCTTTAATTGAAAATGCGAGAGTACCTCCCGAAGTTCCAATACCTGCTCCAGCACTTATTTCTCCGGTAGATTGCTCCTCAACTACGATGTCTATAATCTTTAAATTATCTTCAGATCCATTAGTAACTTTATAAGCTACATTTTTAAAAATACCTCTGGCTTTTATTTCGGCTATTGATTTTTGTAACGATAAATCAGTTAAAGGGTCACCTTCATCCAAAAGAAGTTCGCCTCTAATTACATCTTCATTAGTTGTATTGTTACCGGAGATATTTATTCTTTCAACAAGTTTTTTTTCACCTTCAAAAATATTAAAGACAATGTTTATTGAATCCGTTTCTACTATTTCTTGAACGTTGTGCTCTACGAATTGCAGATTATTGTCATCAATTAATATATCTATTTGGTCCAAAAGTTTTTTTATTTTAAAAGGAGAATAATAGCTACCTGCATATTTATTAAAAATTTTATTTAATGGAAAAAACAATTTTTTGTCAAAAACCTGATCAATATTTGTGGAAATTTTATTAATTGTAAATCTTTTTCCCTCATTAATAGTATAAATTAAATCAGCATTTCCCTGTTTATTTATTTTGGCTATATTAGATGAAACATTGACATCATAAAAACCTATAGACTTATAGTAATTAATTAATAATCTTTTATCTAGATTAATAATATTTTCACTTAAATTAGTATTTTTTGAAATAAATTTCCAAAACTTATCTTCTTCACTAGCTATAACATCTAAAAGTCTATTAGATCTGATATTATTGTTACCGATGAAGCTTATAGAGGATATTTTAGTTCGCTCACCTCTTTCAATTTCAATTAACAAATCTAAATTTGTTTCATCAATTTTTTTTATTTTTGGTTCAATCTTGGCAAAATTAAAGCCTAATGATGAATATAGTTTTTTAATTATTTCTATATCATTGGAAAGGTCAGCTTTAATAAAGGATTTTTTTTCTTTTAATTTTATTAATTTTTTAATTTCTTCTTTATATCCTTTTCTCTTCTCTCCTATTAAAATTAATTGATTAACAATTGGGTATTCTTTTACATTAATATTCAAGATTTGATTTTTTAATGACAAATCTACATTTTCAAAGAATTCTGTTGAATAAAGATTTTTTAAAATATTATTTAAATCTATTTCTGAATAATCTTTATTCGTTTTAATGTCGCCATAAATCGTAATGGTTTCATCTGACACTCTGTTATTCCCGTTGATAACAATTTTTTTTACTATTTCTGCTTGTGAGCTCGAAATAAATAAATATATGATTAACGCTACAAAGAAATTTTTTATCATTTAAATAATTTTTTTAAAGTCGTTTCTCTTGCCCATTTGTCAATATTAATAATTTGGTTGATGTTAATAGGTTCTAATATAGCATATTTTTTATAATTGCTATCCTTTAGAATGCCCAGAATAGTCTTTGATATACTTAAAAAAGATACTTTTTTCTTCAAAAATTGATCTACCAACACCTCGTTAACTGCATTAAAAATTATAGAAGAGGAAGGGAGCATATTAATTTTTTCTTTTAATTTGATTATTGGAAAATTATTTGAATTTACTTTTTTAAAAGTTAAATTATTTATAACTTTAAGATTATTTTTTTTTTCATAAACTGTTGAAATATCAAGTTTGTTATCAAATATAGCATTTGAAATTGGTATAATCATAGAAGTATCGTGATAAATAAATTTTATTAATCCGTTTTTTAAATGAATAATTGCATGAACAAGTGACTCTGGGTGAATTAAAATATCAAATTTACTATTTGGTAAATCAAATAATTTTTGAGCTTCTGCTGTTTCTAAAATTTTATTCATTAAAGTAGCTGAGTCTACAGAAATTTTCTTACCCATTTTCCATTTTGGGTGCTTCAGAGTATCTTTTGGTTTTACTTTTTTTAATTTGTTCGACGTATAATTCAAAAAAGGACCACCTGATGCTGTAATATAAATTTTTTTAATTTCTTTTTTCTGTTCATTTTCTATTAACTTTAAAATTGAGTAGTGTTCAGAGTCTATTGGTATAATTTTAGTTCTATTTCTCTGGCACTCTTTTTTTATTAAGTTCCATCCACAAATAATAGCTTCTTTATTAGCTATAAGAATTTTTTTACATAATTTAACCGCGTGCAAAGTTGGTTTAAGTCCGTTTATCCCGGGTATAGCAGATATAATTACGTCTGATCTTGCCCCCATATTTTTTTTAAAATCGTTTAATATTTTAGTTTTGCTATTTTTAAATTTTTTTTTTATTTTTAAGTAAGCTATTTTATCATTAACAATAAAATATTTTGGTTTATATTTTCTTATTTGTTTGGAAATTAACTTGTAATTTTTATTAGCAGTTAAAAAATTTACTTTTAAAAAAAAATTTTTTTTATCAATTATTTTTAATGTTGATAAACCAATTGATCCAGTTGAGCCAAGAATTGAAATAGTTTTTTTCATTTAACTTAATAATGCTAATGCAACAAAACTTAGAGGTATGCCTAAAAATATTCCATCTAATCTATCAAGCAAACCGCCGTGACCAGGTAAAAATGTTCCTGTGTTTTTTAATTTTGCTTTTCTTTTCAAAAAAGAAAATAATAAATCTCCAATTTGACAGCCTATGGAGTTTAATATTGATAAAACAATAATTGATGAGCTTATATTTTTTGTTATTAAAAAAAATAAAAATGAGATTGTTGTAATTGTAAATAATATTGATCCTATAGAACCTGAAATTGTTTTGTTGGGGCTAATTTTAGTTAATTTTGGACCCTTAAAAATTTTTCCAAATATATAACCGCCTAAGTCTGAAGAAATACAACCTAACAAAAAAATAAATAGTACTATTTTTAATTGTTCAAAATTGGAAAAAAAGAAAAAGAGAGAACAAAAGATAAATACATAAATAATAAATATACAGTTAAAAAAAAATAAATAAAAATTACTTTTAACTATTTTTTTCGAGATATTAAAAAATTCGATTAGAGAGAAACATCCAAACACTATTAAGCAAAAAAGCAAAAAATAATTAAAAAGAAAAATTAATATAATAATAGTCAATAAAACGAATGATGTTATTATTCTAGCTCGTAGATTATTCTCTATCATATTCCTCCAAAATTTCTTTTTTCATTTTTAAATTTTTTTATAATTCTCATCAAATCATTGGGATTAAAATCTGGCCACAATTTATTCAAAAAATATAGCTCTGTATATGCCAATTGCCATAACATAAAATTACTTAATCGTTGATGCCCACCAGTCCTAATCAAAATATCAGGATCTGGTAAATTTTTAGTATAAAGATTTAATTTTAAATTTTTTTCGTTAAGTTTTTTTTTGGTTTTTTTTGAAGCAAATATTATTTCATTTTTTGAGCCATAATTAATTGCTAAATTTACTATAATTTTTTTATTTCTCTTTGTAAGGTTTGTCGTTTTTTTTAAAATTGCCTTTATCTCATTTGATAATTTGCTTATTTCACCAATTATATTAATCTTTATATCTTCTTTAATGATACTTTCAATTTCATTTGAAAAGTAATTTCTAATTAATTTAAATAAATAGGTGATTTCTTTTTTTGGCCTTTTCCAATTCTCTGATGAAAAGACATAAAAAGTTACCACAGGTACTTTCAAATTAATGCAAGATGAAACTATTTTTTTTACCGTTTCAACACCCTTTAGATGTCCATAATTTCTACTTTTTCTTTTTTTAATTCCCCACCTACCATTGCCATCCATGATAAAGGCGACATGGTTAAGTTTGTTCATATTTGTATGATCTCTTTTTCTTTTTCTGTTAGAATTTTTTCAATGTTTTCTATATTTAAGTCAGTAAGTTTTTGAATATTTTTTTCATAATTTTTATTATTATCTTCAGAAATAACTTTATCTTTTAATTTTTTTTTCAAATCTTCATTTGCTTCTCTTCTAATATTTCTAATTGCTATTTTGCTTTTTTCACCCATATTTTTAAGCACTTTAATTAAATCTTTTCTTCTTTCTTCTGTTAAATCTGGAATTCTCAATCTCACAATCTGACCATCGGTTTGAGGGTTAATGCCCATTTCGGATTTTTGTATTGCGCTTTCTATTAGTGAGATATTAGCTTTATCCCATACTTGAATTGAAATTAATCTAGCTTCAGGAACACTGATGGTTGCAAGTTGATCTATAGGCATCATTTGTCCGTACACATCCACTTTAATTGTATCAAGCATGTTTGTATTAGCTCTACCTGTTCTTAGTGTTGAAATATCTTTTTTTAAAGATTGAATGCTTTTATCCATTTTAGATGAATAAATGTTCTCTTGAAACTCATTGCTCACTTTTTAAACTCCTTCTCCAACTTTGTATTTAACAAAATCTAAGACTTTAATTTCTTTTTCTACTGAGTTTTCTTTTAATATATCCAAAACTTTTTTCTTTGGATCCATTATCCATAATTGATTTAAAAGTGAGTTATCGTTTAAAAATTTTGATATTTTGCCTTTAGAAATTTTTTCTGCCATTTCAGGTGGCTTGCCGGAATTGGTAATTTCAGCCTTAATAATTTCCAATTCTTTATCTACAACAGTTTTGTCAATACCGTCTTTATCTATAGATAAAGGATTTGAAGCAGCAATATGCATAGCTATTTTTGTTCCAATTTCTTCATTTTTTCCTTTTACAATCCCGTCTAACTTCACTACAGAGATTATTTTACCAATATTTTTTTCTATAGCTGAATGTACGTAAAAATAGTTTGATCCAGCTGCACTATCAAAAAAACAAGTTCTTCTGATTGTAATTTTTTCACCTATTTTTGCAATAAGATTAACAAGATTATCTTTAACTAAAGTACCGTTAGTCATTTTTGAGTTATTTAATTTATCAATATTTGCTTTTGAATTAAAATTTATGTCTGAAAGCTCTTTACAGAAATCTATAAAATCTTGATTTTTTGCTACAAAATCTGTTTCACTGTTAATTTCAATTATAGAAATTTGACCATTTTCTTCTTTGACTAAAGCTAAACCTTCAGAAGCTGTTCTACTCATTTTTTTTGAAGCTTTAGCTATTCCTTTTTTTCTTAAAAATTCAATTGACTTATCTATATCTCCTTTTGTTTCGTCTAAAGCTATTTTACAATCTTTAAAACCAACGCCAGTCATTTCTCTAAGTTTTTTAATATTATCTAGTAAATCTTTTTTTGACATTTAATAATTTGGGGAATTATTTTTGTTTTTTTTCAGGTTTCTTATTTTTATCTTCTTTTTCTTCAGATCCCTTGATAAATTTTTCTGCATCTTTAATAGTATTTTTTAATAACTCACAATAAAGATTAATTGATCTTCTTGCATCATCATTACCTGGAATTGGAAAATCTATACCAGTTGGATCAGAATTGGTGTCTAGAACTGCTATAATTGGAATATTTAGTTTCTTGGCTTCTGCAATCGCAAGAGACTCGATATTAGTATCTATAACAAATATTAAGTCTGGTGTTTTTTTCATTTCAGAAATTCCACCTAAAGATCTCTGAAGTTTTTCTTTTTCTTTACCAAATTTAAGTATCTCTTTCTTTGTAAAACCTAAATTATCTTTAGAAAGCTGATCTTCCAATTTTTTAAGTCTCTTAATAGAGTTTTGTATGGTGTTCCAGTTAGTAAGCATGCCACCAAGCCATCTATGGTTAACATAGTATTGTCCTGTTTCTTTTGCTAAATCACTTACTTGTTCTGATGCCTGTTTTTTTGTTGATACAATTAATAGTTTTCCACCACTTGATATTACTTTGTGTAGGACGACTAGAGCATTTTTAAGAAAATCAACTGTTTGGGTTAAATCTATAATGTGTATTGAATTTTTTTCACCAAAAATATATTTCTTCATTTTTGGATTCCACCTAAGTGTTTTGTGACCAAGGTGCACGCCTGCTTCTAATAATTGTTTTATGTCGACTTTAGGTACGTTCATATTATTTTCCGGTTAATCCACCACAGTAATTCCAAATTAATGGACCGGTAGGGCTATGCCCTTGCAACTGTGTGCGAAATTAATCATTGATATATACAAACAGGCTGAAAAATCAATACTCTAAACTGTTATTTTTTCAACATAATCCTTATTTTTTAGAGTTTTAAGGTGCTTTAAATCAAATTTTCTATTATTCTGAAGCGAGTAGTGCGCTAGTTTATCATTATTTTTTATAATTAAACTTATCTCTGTTTCCCCTTCATCAGACAAAAGCTCGCTAATTTCATTCAGATCATAATCGTTTTTTAACTCAATTATGACTTTAGCGTATGGTTTTTCAATAACTTCATCGAGGCTCAATATTTTTCTGATATTAATTCTTTTTTTTGAAACTTCACCGGTAATTTTATCCTTTTGTAAAGTTAAAATGAAAGATTCGGACTCTTTCAATTTTTCTCTATTTGAAATAAGCATTTCTGCAAATAGAAAAAGCTCGAATTCACCTTTTTGATCACTAAACTTAACTATTCCATAAGGGGTCCCTTTGGCGCTTTTCTTTTCTTGAATAGACATGATTGTCCCAGCTACTAATCCTTCACTGCTGTCATCATTATAAAATTTTTGGTAGGGTTTTATTTTTAATTGACTAAAAATCTCTTCGTACTCATTTAATGGATGATCAGACAAGTAAAAACCCAAAGATTTAAACTCTTCTGATAGAAGCTCTTTTTGTGACCAAGGTGTATGAGGTAAAAAATCAAACTCCCCTTTTCTTTGATCTTGGTTTTCAAATAAATTTGTTTGATGGTTTTCCTTATCATCATTTATATTTTTTATTTTTTGAATTATTTTAGGAATCGAGTTTAAAATTTTACTTCTGTCTTTATCAAATTCATCAAAAACTCCTGCTTTTACAAAACCTTCTAATTGTAATTTATTTACGTCCCTTGAGTTTACTCTATTAACAAAATCGTTAAATGTTTTAAATTCTCCATTTTTTTTTCTTTCTTCTACAATATTTGAAACAGCTTCAAATCCAACATTCTTAATTGCTCCAAGTCCGTAAAATAGTTTTCCTTCTTTAGCTTTAAACTCTGCAAAAGATTTGTTAATAGATGGTCTTACTATTTTTATGTTTAATCTTTTTAATTCTTCAACAAATTCTCTCAATTTAGATGTATTTGTTAATTCAGTTGACATTGTTGCTGCTATAAAATCTTCTTTATGATAAGTTTTTAAATAAGCAGTTTGATAAGCAATTAGTGCATATGCTGCAGCGTGACTTTTATTAAAACCATATTGAGCAAATGGTTCAATTTTAGTAAAAACGAAGTTAGCTACATCTTTTGCTATTCCATTTTTTAAAGCTCCATTGATAAATCTTTCTTTTTGCTTATCTAATTCTGCTTTTTTTTTCTTACCCATTGCTCTTCTTAAAATATCTGCTTCCCCAGCAGTAAAACCTGCTAACGTCTGTGCAATTTGCATTACCTGTTCCTGATAAATGATTATCCCATAAGTAGGTTTTAATATTTCTTTTAATGTTTGATGAATATAATCAGGTTCTTTAATTCCGTTTTTACAGTCATTATAAATCGGGATATTGCTCATAGGACCGGGTCTATATAAAGCTACAAGTGCAATAATATCATCAAATTTATTTGGCTTCATTTGTTTGATTGCATCTCTCATACCCGCACTTTCAAGTTGAAATAATCCTGTTGTCTCCCCTGTTGATAATAGTGAGAAAATTTTTTCATCGTTTTGATTAATTTTACTAATATCAAGTTCTATATTTTTTAATTTTAATCTTTTTACAGTTTTATCTATTACGGTAAGTGTTTTTAGACCTAATAAATCAAATTTTACCAATCCGGCATTTTCTGATGAATACATATCATATTGAGTTGAGGGTAAAATTAAATTTGAACTCTGATCAATATATAAAGGAAATTGTTCTGCTAATTTATTTCCTGCAATTACTACTCCGGCTGCATGCGTTGCCATATTTCTATTAAGACCTTCAAGTTTTAAAGATAGATCCAAAAGTTTTTTTACTTTTTTGTTATTTCTCACTTCTTCTTTAAATCTAGGTTCTCTATCAATTGACTCTTGTAATGTTAATGGTCTTGATGGATCGAATGGAACCATTTTGCATATTTTGTCTACATGGCCATAAGGCAGACCTAAAACTCTGCCTACGTCCCTTAAAGCCATTCTAGCTTTTAATTTCCCAAAAGTTATTATATGTGCAACTCCACCTTTGTACTTAGATTTTAAATATTCAAATACCTGATCTCTTTTTTCCTCACAAAAGTCTATATCAAAATCAGGCATCGAAACTCTATCTGGGTTTAAAAATCTTTCAAAAATTAAATCAAATTCTATTGGATCTAAATCAGTAATATCTAAACAATACGCTACCAAGGAACCTGCGCCTGATCCTCTTCCTGGTCCTACTGGTATTGAGTTTTTTTTTGCCCACTTAATATAATCAGAAACAATTAAAAAATAACTAGCGTAATCCATCGAATTGATAATGTTTATTTCATGTGTCAATCTATCTTCATAAGTGTTTTTAATTTGATCAATAGATGAGCCTAAATTTTTTTTTAATATAAAGTTTTTAATTCTATTTTCTAAACCTTCTTTCGCTTGCTTGGTTAATTCTTCTTCAGGGGAATTACTTTTTTCATTAGCTATAGTAGGTAATATCGGTTTTGATTTTCTTGGTTTATAATTAAATCTTAAGTGAAAATTGTAATTATTTTCTAAAGCCTCTGGTAAATCCGAGTAAATATTAGCAAGCTCTTCCTCATTTTTCAGATAATGTTGATTACTATATTTAAATCTATTTTTGTCATCAACAAAGTTTTTTTCACCAATACAAGTTAATGCATCATGCGCTTCATACATGTCTTCTTTTAAATAAAAAACCTCTTGAGTTGCTATTAAAGGTATTCCTAAAATTTTAGAGTAACTTAATAGATGGTTTTCAAAATTTTTTTCTTCGCTTTCATCATGCCTTTGAATTTCAAAATACATTCTGTCATTAAAATGAGGTTTTAAAGACTTAATAATTTTTTCAAAATCTTTAATTTTATTACTGTAAAATAATTTTCCAAAAAAATTGGAATAATTTCCAGTTAATAAAATTAAATCCTCATTATTTGTTATCAAATCATTAAGTTCACAAGATGGATCTACTTGTTCTGTATTTTTTAGGTAGCTTAATGATGAAAGTTTTGTTAAGTTTTTATAACCTTGTTCTGATGTAGCATATAAAGTTACTTTACCAATTGTATTATTATATCTTATATTTATTTGAGTTCCTATAATAGGTTGAGTACCAACTTTAGATAATTTTTCTGAAAATTCTAATGCTCCACATAAATTATAGCTATCTGCAAGGCCTAAAGATTTAATTTTATTTATTTTACAATATTCTGCTAATTCATCTATTTTAATAGCGCCCTCACAAATCGAATATTGAGTATGAATTTTTATGTTATTAAAACTTTTGTCACTGACGTGCATTAACACGTTTTATATCACCATTTGAAATAAACAACTTGTAATCAGCCCTGTTAGCAAGTTCTCTATTATGAGTTGCAAAAATTATTGTTTTTTTTAGTTTTTTAAATTTTAAAAATAATGAAAATATTTCTTTTGATGTTTTAAAATCTAAATTACCAGTTGGCTCATCAGCTAAGATTAAATTTGTTTCAGCAATTAAGGCTCTCCCAATAGCTACTCTTTGCTGCTCACCTCCTGAAAGCTCTGCGGGAAAATGATTAGCCCTGTTTAAAATTTTTAATTCTTTTAAAATTTTATTAGCTTTTAATAAAATTTCTTTTTTATTCTCTCCTTTAATTAGCAATGGCATCATAACATTTTCTAAAGCTGTAAAATCTGTTAGTAAATTATTATCTTGAAATATAATTGAAATATTTTTTCTTCTTATTACATCTTTTTGATTTTCATTTAAATTATTTGTGTCTTTATTGTTGATTAAAATTTTTCCTTTCGAAGGATCATCAAGTAAAGCAAAAAGGTGGAGTAAGGATGATTTTCCAGAGCCAGATGGTCCAACAAGAGCAATAAGATCTCCGTGTTTTATTTTAAGATTTAAATTATTAAAAAGAGTAATATTTCCGTTTATATGTTCATAAGTTTTTTTAATATTAATAGCCTCAAGTAAAATTTTATTCATATTTTAGAGCTCTAAAAGTTTTCATTTTTGAGATAGCCATTGCTGGTAAATATGATGCAATTGCTGAAACGATTAGCGATAAAATGAATATTATCAAAATTGAGAGTAAATTAATTTCGCTTGGTAGTTTTTCCAAAAAATAAATATCTGGTGGAAAAATTTCTAAATTAAATACTGATGATAGAATAATTCTTAATTTTTCAATGTTATATGAAAATACAATTCCTAAAATAATTCCGCTTACTGTTGCAAAAA
>Ga0233444_10003325_pt1 | contig 16066 bp, 17 predicted proteins | sample SI_124_October20_6_FD_182792 | JGI IMG/M metagenome (GOLD analysis project Ga0233444, IMG submission 182792) | Seawater microbial communities from Saanich Inlet, British Columbia, Canada - SI_124_October2016_10_MG | ecosystem: Environmental > Aquatic > Marine > Inlet | place: Canada: British...
TAAACGGTACTACCCTACTAAAAGCTGAAACAGCTGAATCTATGCATCAAAATCAACTTGATTCACTCAAATTTAGACCAGGACTAGAATTTGGTTATGGGTTTGATATTGCTAAAAATCATCCTAGAAAACCTGATGGAGCTTATGGATGGGGTGGTGCATTCAGTACCATTTTTTGGATAGATCCAGTGAATGACTTAATTGTTATTCAATTAAGACAAGTATTGTCTTCTCCATTTAATAATGATATTAATGCTAAATTAGAAAAGATAGTATACAGTGCAATAGCCAATAACTAGTTTTACTGATTTCTTATACCAAAAGAGCCTCATCTTCTAGATGAGGCTCTTTTGGTATTTATAAATAAAAAATCTATTACATGTTTGTAAGCCAATTTTTTGCATCAACTTCTTGATTTATAATCTCTTTTAATTCTGAAATGTTTACGCGTTGTTGCTTCATTGTATCTCTATGACGAATAGTCACTGTATTATTTTCTAAAGTCTCATGATCTACAGTTATACAAAAAGGTGTTCCAGCAGCATCTTGTCTTCTATAGCGTTTACCAACAGCATCTTTCTCATCATAGAAAACGTTAAAATCCCATTTTAAATCTTCTATAATTTCGCGAGCTACCTCGGGTAATCCATCTTTTTTTAATAAAGGAAATACAGCTGCTTTAGTAGGTGCCAACACAGCAGGAAGCTTTAATACTGTTCTAGTTGTATTGTTCTCTAATTCTTCTTCAACCAATGAATTTGAAAATACTGCCAAAAACATTCTATCTAATCCAATAGAGGTTTCTACCACATATGGGGTGTAGCTTGAATTGTCTTCATGATCAAAATATTGTAATTTTTTTCCTGAATATTCTTCATGAGCTTTCAAGTCAAAATCTGTTCTAGAATGAATTCCTTCCAATTCTTTAAACCCAAATGGAAAGTTAAACTCTATATCTGAAGCTGCATCTGCATAATGAGCTAATTTATCATGATCATGAAATCGATAATTCTCATCTCCCATTCCCAATGATTTATGCCATTTTAAACGGGTCTGTTTCCAATGCTCATACCATTCTTTTTGAGTACCTGGTTTTACAAAAAACTGCATTTCCATTTGTTCAAACTCACGCATTCTGAAAATAAATTGCCTTGCAACAATTTCATTTCTAAATGCCTTACCAGTTTGAGCAATTCCGAATGGAATTTTCATTCTTCCTGTTTTTTGAACATTTAAAAAATTAACAAAAATTCCTTGAGCTGTTTCTGGACGTAAATATACTTTCATAGAACTTTCTGCAGAAGCACCCAACTGAGTGCCAAACATCAAGTTAAATTGTTTTACATCTGTCCAATTTTTAGAACCTGTTAAAGGATCTGATATTTCTAATTCTTCTATAAGAGCTTTTACATCTTTTAGATCTTCTTTTTCTAAAGAAGCTCCCATTCTTGAAAGAATTGTTTTTATTTTTTCTTGATACCCAAGAACTCTTCCGTTAGTAGATAAAAACTCTTCTTTATTAAAAGCATCTCCAAAGCGTTTTGAAGCTTTAGCTACTTCTTTATTAATTTTACCTTCAATTTTAGCACAGTAATCTTCAATTAAGACGTCTGCTCTGTATCTTTTTTTGGAATCTTTATTATCTATTAAAGGATCATTAAAAGCATCTACATGACCCGAAGCTTTCCATGTGGTAGGGTGCATTAATATAGAGGCGTCTAAACCAACTATGTTTTGATGCATTTGAACCATAGATTTCCACCAATAATCTCTTATATTCTTTTTTAATTCTACTCCATTTTGAGCATAATCATATACCGCACTTAAACCATCATAAATTTCGCTAGATTGAAAAATATAACCATATTCTTTTGCGTGTGATAATACCTTTTTAAACTGATCTTCTTTTTGTGCCATAATCTTTGCAAAGATAAAGGAATAAAGAAGTTTTTCAAGAAAAAGAGACCCTACTTTATTCAATAGAATAAGTAGATTTTATTTATTTTTAATTTTACCAATCAAAATACCCCTCAAAAATGAAAATAGTCAAACATCTTTTCAATCTCTTTTATCCATCTACCTGTATTTGTTGCGAACAAATCTTATTGGATCAAGAAAAAATAATTTGTATTGAGTGTAGAGCAGATCTTCCATTTGTAGAAAATGGAGATTTTAGATCAAACCAGTTGACACTTATTTTTGAAGGTAGAGTTCTTATTGAAAAAGGAGCTTCATTTTTATATTATCATCCTAGTGGAAAAGTGAAAAAACTAATTCATGAATTAAAATATAAAAATAATCAAGAGGTTGGTGAGTTTTTAGGAAAATGGTTTGGGGAGAGATTGCTTAAAAGCACTAAGTTTAAGGATATAGACTTTATAATACCTGTACCTCTGCATATTAAAAAACAACAAAAACGGGGCTATAATCAGTTAACCAAGTTTGGTGATAGTTTAAGTACTGTCTTACATACAAAATACCTTGAAAATGTTTTGATAAGGAGTTCTACCTCAAAAACTCAGACTTTTAAAAACAGAATGGAAAGATTTGAAAACCTTATGACTAATTTTAGTATTACGGATACTGCATTACTAAAAAATAAACATATTCTTTTAATTGATGATGTAGTAACCACTGGCGCTACTCTTGAGGCTTGTTGTAAAGAATTATTAGGAACAGAAAATATAAGAATTAGCATCGCTACGATTGCACTAACTGAATAAAAAATTAACAAAATTCTGACATTACATTCCAAAAAATATATTGTTTATTTGTAATAAAATATCATTCTTGAGAAAAATACACTTCCTTTTATTTGCATTCCTAGTATTATTTTTTTCGCAATGTGCAAAAAAAGGAAGGCCAGGAGGTGGCCCAAAGGATGAAGATGCTCCACTCTTTGTAACCGCTAATCCTCCTTATGAAAGTATCAATTTTGATAAAAATGAAATCAATATCTATTTTAATGAATACATAAAATTAAAAGATCTTAATAAACAACTTATTATTTCTCCTCCGTTAAATCCTGCTAATCCTTCACTAATTTCACCTCAAGGAAGTCCAAGCAAGTTTATCAATATTAAAATTCTAGACACTTTAAAAGAAAATTCAACCTATATTTTTGATTTTGGAAATAGTGTTCAAGACAATAATGAGTCTAATGTATTAGAACGATTTAAATATGTGTTTTCCACAGGAACATATATAGACTCTTTAACTTTAGAAGGCAATGTCAAAAACGCTTTTAAATCTGAAGATTTAAAAAACATAAAGTTATTATTGTATAGATTAGACAGCTCTTATACTGATTCTGCTGTTTACAAAAGAAAACCTGATTATGTAACAAGTAGTTTAGATACATCCAATTATAAATTTTCAAACCTTCGTAAAGGAAACTATTTATTAGTTGCATTAAATGATGAAAGAAGTGATTATTTATTTAATCCTAAAACCGACGAAATAGGTTTTTTAAAAGATACTATTACATTACCAAGAGATAGTATTGTAAAAGATGTTATTTCAATTTTTAAAGAAGAATTACCGTATAAATTTAAGCGTGGAAAAGAGATTAGTAAAGGAAAACTTATTTTAGGATATGAGGGTAAAGCTTCAAAAATAAAAGTAGAGACACTCTCTACAGTTCCAGATAATTTTCAAGTGATTACTTTTCCTGAAAAAGAGAAAGATACCATAAACCTGTGGCATACACCCATTAAAAGAGATTCATTAATTTTTAAAGTGAGTTCTAATGGGATTTCTGATACGGTTACAATTAGATTAAGAAAGAAAGAAATTGACTCTCTAAAAGTTACACCAACAACTAGTGGTGTGTTAAATTTTAAAGACACACTTTTCTTTGCTACAAATAACCCCATTATAAAAATAGATACGTTGAACATCTATTTTGTAGACGGAGATACTATCAAAATTCCTTACAAACCTTTTATATCGAAGAAAGAAAGTAAGATTGGTTTTCTTTTTGAAAAAAAATTAGAAACTAGTTATAAGTTAAATTTATACCCTGGCGCTTTAACAGACCTATTTAAAACTAGTAATGATACTCTCAATTCTTTGTTTAGAACCCGAGGCATGGATGATTATGGAGAAATTTCACTCTCTATTAAAAATCCAAATAATACACCTGTTATTATTCAATTAACAGATATAAACGATAATACTATTGCACAAGAAAGCACTTCTAAAAGTAATATAATTTCTTTCAAATACTTAACTCCAAAAAAATATAAGATTAGGATTATTTACGACACCAATACCAATGGCAAATGGGATACTGGTAATTATCTATTAAAATTACATCCAGAAAGTGTAGAATACTTTCCTGAGATACAAGAGGTAAGGGCTAATTGGGTAATGAATGAAGAAATAAATATTAAATAATTTTTAGCTCAAAATATTTATCTCTTTTAAACTTACATAAAAAATCATAATAAATGCTGTGATAATTCCTCTTTATGTTATAATTTTGCAACACCCTAATTTTTATGTTCTTAAGATTATTCAATTACATTATTAACCCTAATTAATAATTTATGATTTTAAAACAACAACCTCATTACATTTTTTTTTATTTAAAAAATGTTTTTCAACTCGTATTGATCCTATTTTTTTTTAATGTTCATTTTTCAACATCTCAAAACCTTACTCAAGATATAGGAATTCATATGGGTACTTCTATTATTCATACTGATTATGGTGAAGGAAACAAATCTGACGTAAATAGATTATCTGTAAGCTTCTCACATAATTTGTATTTTTTTGACAAAACCTACCGAAATAAAAATATTACCAATCACCTAGCGATTAGAAGTGAAATTAATTTTGTTACCATAGCAACTTTAAAACATATTGGAAGTTATGTTTCTAGAGATGATGAATTAGCTATTCAGTTGAGAGCTATGACAGGTTCAATCAAATTAACTAATATTGGTTTTCAAGGTGAAATTTATCTAAAAGATTTAGAGAATTTCATCTATTCTAATGATAATTCTAAATGGAATCCTTATGTGAAAACTGGAATTCAATTCACTTTATTCAAGAACACTTTAAATTCTTCTTTGGGAGATTGGACTGAAGACAGTTCTATATTACCTGAAAAATGGAGAGGTTCTTCTGATACTTCAGTAGGAAGAGGAAATGCTTTTTCCAGCACTCTTGGGTTTGGTACCCGTTATAAAATTTCAAATAAAATGGATTTAAACGCTCAATTAGACTGGCAGTTTTTATTTTCAGATGCTTTAGATGGATTGCAATCAAATTCAGCTGAAAATAGGGATAATGATTGTATATCTAAATTTCAATTGGGAATTATTTATCATCTATAACTTTATAAACAATAGTTATTTATTTAAAGTTCATTTATTTCTATACTAGTTTTCTCAAAGACATAATAACCCCTAAATGAAGAGACTCATGAAAGTTGTTAAAAATAATTGCTTTCTCCATGGTATCAATTACAAAGCCAGTACTAGTTTTATAGGATGAGTATTCTGAAAAAATAGAGGATTCATAGTCTTCTTCTAAAGTTTTAGGGAGCCCTTTAAATAATGTTATTACCTCATCAAATTCTTCTTGAGTAAATGCGTTAGAAGGTTTTGATCCTTTTTTATAGGCCGTTATTAGGTCATCTGAAACCAAACAATCTTTTCCGGAAAGTTTATAATGCAATAATTGCTGAGTAACTACTAAATGAGCAATATTCCATGCAATATGATTATTAAACCCTTCAGGAATAACATGCATTTGATCTAGGCTTAATCCTGAAATATAATGTAGAACTATAGCACGTGTTTTTGTTAGAATATCGAATTGTATCTTCATTTTTTTAATGTAATTTTATCAAATATAACTCATAAAACATGAAGAAAGTATATTTTTTACAAACTTGCGATACCTGCCGAAGAATTTTAAAAGAAATTAACTTAGAAGGCTTTGATAAACATGAAATTAAAGCCAATCCTATAACAGTTTCTCAACTAGAAGAAATGTATTCTTTCTCAAATAGTTACGAAGCCTTATTTAATAAAAGAGCTAAGAAATACAAATCCATGGGCTTAAAAAATGAAGTGATTACAGAAGACGATTATAGACAATTTATTTTGGAGGAATATACTTTTTTAAAGCGTCCAGTCTTTTTAGTGGAAAATGATATTTTTATTGGAAATAGTAAAAAAGAAATTGATCGCTTAAAAGAAAAGATTGGCTAATTTTTGCTCAAATATGTTTTTAATCTTAGAACAGAATTCTCTTTTATATCCTGCCAAAATAAATTTATGTCTCCAGAGTGATAATTCTTAATTGGAGACATAAAAAGCCTCATTGGAAACTTAGGATTACTAGACCAAACTAAACCATCAGAAATTTCTATTTTAAGTGCTTGATCATAGATTTTTTTGTTGGTGTATAAAAAGCCTTTGTGTTGTTCTAAAGTAGTTACTTTAGAATCATCCCAAGTTATTGGATTGGTTGTTACACTTCCATTATACCAATCTTTATCATCTTTAGGGTAATATCCTTTCTTATAAGTATTCCATGATACAAATCCACCAATTTCATCTGGTTTTGTCATCGGCTTGATAGTTTTAAATAAATTTGGTTTAACACCAATTCCTGGAATGTAAGCAGCAACTAATTGTTTTTGTAGTTCTTTTTTGTCAAAAAAATCAGCAATTAACCTCATGGTATGCCTTGTTCCTTGACTATGACTAAATAATATTATTGGTCTCCCTTTGTTATATTTACTTAAGAAAACTTCAAACGCTTTCTTAACATCTCCATAAGCTAATTCTAAAGCAGCTTTTCCTCCTTCATTAAACATTTTAAAAGAACGAATATGCGCTTGACGATAAAAAGGGACATAAACTTTACCTGAGACTGCTAATGCTGAGGCTTGGTATAAAACTGCTTTGTTTAAAACTTTATCATTCTGTTCTAAATCATCTATAGGTACATTCCATCGAATATCTTCTTTGTCTGTATTTAAAGTTGGATACACATAAAAAACATCTGCTTCTAATGTATCTAACTGACTAGATGCAAACTCTTTAAATTCCTCTGTATACTTTGAGGGCAACACTGCCCAAGAAGACTCTAAATTATAATTTGGATTTTGTGGAATATCTTTAGAATCAAAACTTGGAATTACAAATGTAGATTTACATGCAGTTAGTGATATTAGCAGTAAAAAAAACAAAAAGATATTTTTCATTCTATTTAGATTTATATTCTTCATAAGATTTCTCTTCAACTAAATCAGATCCAGTAAAAACATTAATTTCTTTTTTTACGTCAGAACGATCATCATTAACATAATATACTGCCCTAGCTAAATCTATAAATAGTTGACCAAAGTCATTAGCTCTTTCACATTCTCTAATATCATCCTCAATTTTCCATAACTTCTTGTTTACCTCTAATAAGTTTTTATGGAGTTTTTTTAATTGATCACTGTCTTTACAAGTACTATAAATCGCATCAACATCAGGAGTTAATGTATTATATTCATGTTGAATATTTATGATTTTATTAGCATCTTTTATTTTATTAAGTTTAATTTCTAGAATGGTGTATTTGTCTATAATTTCTCCGTTAGAAACCTCTATTTTCATATTTTAATTTTTGAAATTTTTAAAAACTAGTACATTGGTTTAAATACAAATTCTAAGATAAGAATTTTCGTTCTACTATAGACATAAAACGTTCTTCTACCTCTTCTTTATCAGTCCAGTCATAATCTGGCTTTACCATTTTATTAATAAACTTTTTAGCTTCTTTCTGAGTTTTAAATGAGTTTAATTGAGAAACAACTCTATTGAAATCCTCTTGACTTCCTCCAAATAAATTTTTCACAAAGGCAATTCGATCATTTAATCCAATTTGGATATCACCTTGCAATTTATCATTTAAAGATTTTTTTTGTGCATTTTCAAATAAATCTGAAACCACATCTGCAGAAATGGTATCTTTAAGTTCATCTTCTAGAGTTGGTAAATCCTCAGAAACATCTGTATTTTCTTTAATTTCTGGTTCTAGATCATCTTCTGTTTGAGAAAACAAATTATCAGTTTCTAAATCAAAAGATTTTTTAATTGGATGGTCATTAGTCGTTTCATCAATTTGCTCATTAGACACGATCTCTTCTATTAAAGAAGAATCATTTTCAACTACTTGCTCAATACGTTCAGAAGAATCTATGACTTCTTCTTGTAGTGTTTGTTCTGTAGCATTATTAGGCAACTCCTTATCAATTAAATTTGTAGCATTCTTAACCATAGCAACTAACTCTTCTTTTGAATGATCTGGATTTGGAGTATTATTTATATACTCTTCAACAAATGCTAAAACAGCTAATTTTTCATATACTTCATGCGCCTTAGTTTTAAGAGCAAAAACATCTTCCTTGTTTTTCATTTGTAAAATACTGTGAGCTAAACTGGTAAGATCTGCTGCGAGTTTTTTGTGCATAAGTTGTTTTGTTAAATTATTATTTAATGTCATTTTTCAATAAATTTGCATACATTGTAACTAAATGAATAACAAACCTACTGAAGCCTAAAATTACAAAATGTTTCTTGAAAATACAGTAAATCATACAGAACAATTTGGTTGGATAGAAGTTATTTGTGGCTCTATGTTTTCTGGCAAAACAGAAGAGTTGATAAGGAGACTTAAACGTGCTCAATTTGCAAAACAAAGAATTGAGATTTTCAAACCAATTATTGATACTAGGTATGATAATGAAAGTGTGGTATCTCATGATGCAAATGAAATTCGATCAACCCCTGTTCCAGTTGCGTCAAACATAAGGTTACTTGCCAATGATGTTGATGTAGTTGGCATAGATGAAGCTCAATTTTTTGATGATGAAATTGTAACTGTTTGTAATGATTTAGCAAATCAAGGAATCCGAGTAATTGTAGCTGGTTTAGATATGGATTATAAAGGAAATCCGTTTGGTCCTATGCCCGCTTTAATGGCAACTGCGGAATACGTTACCAAAGTACATGCTGTTTGTACTAGAACAGGGAACTTAGCCAACTACAGTTTTAGAAAATCAGCCAACGATTCTGTAGTATTTTTAGGAGAAACTCAAGAATATGAACCCCTAAGTAGAGCCGCATTTTTTGAAGCACAAATTTCTAAAGTAGAAAAAGAAACTACACTAAAAAATTCTAAAATTAGTCCTAAATAGTTTTATGAATAACCATGTTACAGTTCTAGAGATTGATGGAAAAGCATTAGAACACAACTTACATTATTTTAAGGATAAACTACATCAAAAAACAAAAGTTTTAGCTGTTGTAAAAGCATTTGGATATGGAAGTGATGGTGTTCAGGTAGCTTCATTTTTAAGTGATAAAGTAAATTATTTTGCTGTAGCCTATGCACATGAAGGAGAGGCATTAAGAGATGCAGACATAGCTACTCCAATTTTAGTCTTACATCCACAAATTAAAAATTTTGATCAAATTGTTTTAAATCAATTAGAGCCTAGTATATACAACCTAAAAACATTAACTGCATTTCTAGCATACGCAAAAGATAAAGAACTCATAGCCTACCCTATTCACCTAAAGTTCAATACAGGATTAAATAGATTGGGATTCTCTAAAGAAGAAATTCCCTCTATTATGGATTCTATTAGAAAGTCTAAGCATGTAAAAATTAAATCTATTCTATCTCATTTAGCAGCCAGTGAGGATCCTAAGGAACAAGTTTTTACTTTAAACCAAATCAGTAATTTTAAAAAAATTATTCATGAGCTTTGTGGAGGTTTAAATTACACACCCATGGCTCATATATTGAATACATCTGGCGTTATAAACTATCCAGAAGCTCAATTTGATATGGTTAGAATTGGTATTGGTTTGTATGGTTTTGGAAATAATAAAACAGAAACTTCACATTTAAAAAATTCACATGTTTTAAAATCTACTATTTCTCAAATTCATTTAGTCAAAATGGAAGAAACTGTTGGATATAATAGAGCCTTTGTAGCAAAAAAAAATACAAAAATTGCAACAATTCCTATTGGTCATGCAGATGGCTTGTCAAGAAAATTAGGAAATGGGAATGGATCTGTAACAATCCTAAATCAGAAAGCTTTAATTGTTGGTAATGTGTGCATGGATATGATTATGGTTGATGTTACTGATATTAAGTGTAAAGAAGGAGATGATGTTTTTATTTTTAAAACTCAAGAAGATATCCTAGCAATTTCCTCTGTATCAGAAACCATCTCCTACGAAATATTAACCATGATTTCTCAACGAATAAAAAGAACACTAGTCTATTAATTTTTTTGAACTAACTACAATGATTTTTTTTCAAAAAACTCATTACCAACTCATAAAAAATATCAGGAGACTCTGCATGTAACCAATGACCAGCATTAGGAACGGTCTGAATAGATACTTCAGGAAAATGTTTTTTTATTAATGAAATATCATTATTTGTGATGTATTGAGAATTTCCTCCAGCCAAAAATAAAGTTTTCTTGTGAAAAGATTTAAAAGACGGTAGTGCTTTACCTACTTCTTCATTGTTTTTTGTAAGTGCTTGCAGGTTGAAACGATACCCTAATATCCCTTTTTCTTTCCAATAGACGTTTTTTAATAAAAATGAACGAACACCCATATCAGGTATTAGTTCAGCGATTTTTTGGTCTACTAGTTTTCTTGTATTTTGGATGGTAAAATTTACTGAATTTAACGCTTTTAAAATATCATTATGATGTGGTTGATAATATCTTGGTGAAATATCAGCAACGATTAATTTATCTATAAAATTTGGATACTTCACTGCAAATAACATGGCAGTTTTTCCACCCATAGAATGACCTAACAATACTATCTTTTTTAGATTATAATGTATTACATATCTGTATAAATCGTCAGCCAAACAATCATAATTGAAATTAGTTGAATGAAAACTTCTACCATGATTTCGCTGATCTATTAGATGAACTTGAAAAGCTTTAGCGAATTTATTCCCTAATGACTTCCAGTTGTCACACATACCAAAATATCCATGAAGAATAAGTAAAGGAGCTCCTTCTCCAATAATTTTTGAATGTAATATTTGCATGTTATTGAAGCCTATGTAAATACATATTTACTACATTTTGAAGTCCTAAATACAGACTCTCAGAAATTAATGCATGACCAATAGAAACCTCGGCTAAATTGGAAATATTTTGTTTAAAGAATTCTATATTATCTAAACTTAGATCATGCCCAGCATTAATACCCAATCCAAGTTCATGGGCTAATATTGAGGCTTCAGCATATGGTTTTATGGCCTTTTCATTGCCTTTGTCATATTGGCTTGCAAAATACTCAGTATATAATTCTATTCTATCTGTTCCGGTTTTAGCAGCTGCCTCTATTAATTTAAGATCTGTATCTATAAAGATTGAAGTTCTAATTCCAGCATTTTTAAACTCACTAATCACCTCTTTTAAATAAGATTGATGCGCAATAGTATCCCATCCTGCATTTGAGGTAATTTGATTGATATCATCAGGAACTAATGTTACCTGAGTTGGCTTTACTTCCAGAACTAAATCCATAAATTTACGTATTGGATTTCCCTCAATATTATACTCTGTAATAACTTTGGGTTTTAGGTCTTTAGCATCCTGATATCTTATATGCCTTTCGTCTGGCCTTGGATGTATAGTTATTCCTTGTGCGCCAAACTCTTGAATATCTGTAGCAACTTGTAATAAATTAGGCACATCTCCACCTCTTGAATTACGTAATGTTGCTATTTTATTAATATTTACACTTAACTTTGTCATTAGTTTCAAATAAAGTACAAAAGTACGGCATTTAATGATTTTAAACTATATTCGTAGGGTATGAATGTAAAAGAATACATACTTAATGACATAACAGACTTGACTCTTAAGAGTTCAATAAAAAATGCCATTGATATTTGTAAAAGACTTCCCATCACTCATGTCCCTATTGTTGAAAATGACAAGCTAATTGGATGTTTATCTGAAACTGATTTTCAAATTATCGAAGATGAAACCTCAACCATCTCAGAATATTCTCATTTAATTGACTTCTTTTATGCTGATGAAAATACAGCCATGTTAAACCTCATTAAATTATTTACTAATAATGAAACTAACATACTGCCTGTCTTAAATGATGAAAAAAAATACTTAGGTTACTTTGAATTGAGTGATATACTAGATTTATTTTGCACTAGTCCTTTTCTAATTAATGAAGGAATTATAATTGTTGTAGAAAAAAACAAAAAAGACTTTTCTATCAGTGAAATTAGCCAGATTATTGAAGTTAATGGAGGGAAAGTTCTTGGTCTTTATCGTTCATTGGACATCTCCGACAACTCCCAGGCTACTATCAAAATTAACTCTGAAGATATTAACGAGATAATCCAAACATTTAGAAGATATAATTACAATATAGTTTCAGAACACAAAGATGATTTTTACCTTCAAGATTTGAAAGACAGATCCGATTATTTACAGAAATACCTAGACATGTAATGATAAAAAAAGTAGCTGTATTCGGTCAAATTTACTCTGTAAATGCAGAAAAAGAGATAACCATTCTTTTAAAAGCTTTAGAGAAACATAATGTAGTTGTTTTTTTTGAAAAAAACTTCTATGATATTCTTAAACAGCACAATCATCTCACAAAAAAATTCGCAACATTTACAAGTTTTAATGATTTAAATAATTCTTTTGATGTTTTTTTTAGTATTGGTGGAGATGGAACTATTTTAAGAGCTATAACATATATACGAGATTTAAATATTCCTATTTTAGGAATTAATACTGGTCGTCTCGGTTTTTTAGCAAATATTAAAAAAGACTCCATAGAAAAGTCTATTGATTTATTGATTGCAAAAAAATATGAAATTCAGGAAAGGACTCTGCTAAGCATAAGAACAAGCCCAGAGGTTTCATCTATAAGTGAACTCCCTTTTGCTTTAAATGAAATTACCATAGCAAGAGAAAACACAACTTCTATGATAGGTGTAAAAACCTTTCTAGACAATGAATACTTGACTAATTATTGGTCTGACGGGTTAATTATAGCAACACCTACAGGATCTACAGGGTACTCATTAAGTTGCAATGGACCTGTTATTTCTCCTAATTCTAAGAACTTTATTATTACACCAATAGCTCCTCATAATTTTAATGCTAGACCTATGGTGATTCCAGATGATACTCACATTCAACTAGAAGTAGAATCTAGAGAAAAAAGTTTTTTAATATCATTAGATTCCAGAATTACTTCTGTTCCAAAAGAAACAAAAATTTACATTGAAAAATCCCCATTCACAATTAAGAGTATTATTCCTTCAAACCAATCTTTTTTTTCAACATTAAGAACTAAACTTTTATGGGGAGAAGACACAAGAAACGAATCTAATATTTAGCTAGAAAAAAACAATAAAAAAACAAAAATCTAGTTATTCAAAAAGACTTGCCTATTAACTTTATAAAGCAAATAGAATTTTTTATATTTGCGAGCTATTTTTAAGGATGAAAAAGCGTTTAATTTTGTTATTATTTATTTGTGTTTCAAGCAATTGTTTATCACAAATAAACGAAATTGGTTTTTTTCTAGGTGGAGTTAATTATGTTGGAGATGTTGGGCCCACTAATTATATTAGACCAAATAATACTGGAGGTGCTATTTTATATAAGTATAACTTAAATCCTAGGATAGCGCTTAGAGGAAATTTCAGTTATTTTTCCCTTTCAGGAAATGATGCTGATTCTGAAAATAAAATTAGGCAACAAAGAGGTTTTAGTTTTAAAAACTCAATAAATGAATTTGCAGTGGGTATAGAATATAATTTTTACGAATACGATTTGTCTTCTAGAGACCATACCAGTACTCCATATATTTTGTTACAAATGGCAGCAGTAGATTATGAAACTCCTAGGTTGCAAAACCCTGATAACAGTTATAAATTTACAAGAAACACATCTGTTTCCATTCCTTTCGGAGTTGGATTTAAAACCAAAGTTTATGGAAAAATTGCATTTGCAATTGAAACTACATTTCGTTACACTTTTACAGATGAATTAGATTATTCAACAAATAGATTTTCAGAATTAGATTTTGGAGGTACTTCAAATGATTGGTATATGTTTTCTGGAATTTCTTTAGTATACACATTTGGTAGGCCTGCCTGTTTTGCAGACCAAAGATAGAACTATGGATAAAAAAACACTCATTAACCCTGATAGGATACCTAAACACATTGCCGTGATTATGGACGGCAATGGAAGGTGGGCAAAAAATAAGGGTATGAATCGTATTTTTGGTCATAAAAATGCCATAACTGCTGTTAGAGAAACCATTGAAGCTGCTGCACAAATTGGGACTAAGGCCATTACATTATATGCTTTTTCAACTGAAAATTGGAACAGACCTAAAGTAGAAGTTAATGCTTTGATGGCGTTACTTATTAAATCCCTAAATAAGGAGCTAAACACATTGCAAGAAAATGAGGTTAGGTTTAATAGTATTGGAAATATTAATAGCCTTCCTAAGACTGCACAAAAAACATTAAATGAGGTTATCCTTAAAACTAAAAACAACACCAGAATAGTATTAACACTAGCTCTTAGCTATGGAGCCAGGGAAGAAATTGTTAATACTATTAAAAACATATCTAAAAAAGTTGTTAATAACGAACTTACACTCGAAGAAATAGATGAAAAAATTATAAATAATCATTTATATACGTTTAATTTGCCCGACGTTGATTTAATGATAAGAACTAGCGGCGAAAAAAGAATAAGCAATTTTCTTCTATGGCAAATGGCTTATGCCGAATTATATTTCACTAATATACTTTGGCCAGATTTTAGAAAGGAGCATTTTTATGATGCTATTATAGAATATCAGAATAGAGAACGAAGATTTGGAAAAACTAGCGATCAGATTACAATTACAGAATAGTATTATTTATAATGCAATTTTTTTTACAATTATACTTGTTTTATTAGCGATCCCCACTAAAGCACAAGATACTAATAGCTCTTCTGCTACAGTAAAAAATGATTCTATTACAGTACAAAAAAATATTGTGTACGAGAAAGGCAAGGAATATATTCTTGGAGGAATCTCAGTAACTGGTTTACAAAAATTCACAGAATCTACAGTTAAAGTTTTTACAGGACTTAAAATAGGACAACCTCTAAAATTACCAGGAGATAAATTAACAAGCGCTATCAAAAAGCTATATGAAAGTAAGCAATTTAGAACGGTAGAGGTTTATCTATTAAGAGTAGATGGCAACACTATTTATTTAGAATTTGACGTAAAGGAACTTCCTCAGCTAAACCAAATTAGTATTGCAGGTATTAAAAAAAATAAGTCAAAAAATTTAAAAACTGAAGCTGAACTGAAAACAGGAGCCATGGTTACAGATAATTTGATTGTAACTACTAAAAATTATATCCGAAAAAAATATACAGATAAAGGATTCTTAAAAACAAAAGTAAATATAAATACTAGACTAGATTCATCAGACATCAACTCTGTAAACATGAGAATTTTTATAGATAAAGGGTCCAAAATAAAGATTAAGAATATTAATTTTAAAGGTAACGAAGCTCTAGAAGATGGTAAGTTACGGGCTGCAATGAGCAATACCAAAAGAAAATTCTTAGGAAGGTTTTGGAAAGGGTCTAAATACATAGATGATGAGTTCAAAGAAGATCTTGAAAGCATACTAGACACTTACAGTAGACTAGGGTATAGAGATTCTAGAATATTATCTGATTCTATTTCATGGAATGATGACAATACAATAAATATAGACATAGAACTCGAAGAAGGTAGACAATATATATTTGGAGACATTTTATATGTTGGAAATAAAAGCTACACAGATCAACAACTAAATACTCTTTTAAAGATTGAAAAAGGAGATGTATACAATGGAGCTGTATTAAAAGAAAGAATTACAGGTGATGGAAGCCCAACCTCAGAAGATATTCAAACATTATATCAAAATAATGGATTCTTATTTTCGTCTGTTAATG
>Ga0233444_10003331_pt1 | contig 16041 bp, 18 predicted proteins | sample SI_124_October20_6_FD_182792 | JGI IMG/M metagenome (GOLD analysis project Ga0233444, IMG submission 182792) | Seawater microbial communities from Saanich Inlet, British Columbia, Canada - SI_124_October2016_10_MG | ecosystem: Environmental > Aquatic > Marine > Inlet | place: Canada: British...
ATTATAGATTCAGAAGAGTTTTCCCTAAAATTACTTGGAGAAGAATTAATAAATTCAAATGCAGATAAGTTTACTATCAAAGAGTACTTATCATCAAAAGAAAGTTCATTTAATTTTAACCCAATTGGATTTATTAAAAAATATACTATTGGATTATTTTTAAATAATGAAAAAAGTGTAATTAACAGTGATGTTCTTAAAAATTATAATTTTATAAGTGAAGAAGATTATTATTATCTTCTAACATTTAGAGAAAAATTTAATATAGATCTAAATGAAAAAGAAGGATATATTAAAGTTATTGCAATAGATGAGAATCCTTTAATTAGTAGTCAGTTTGTAGAAATAATAACCAAAAGTTTACAGTCTAAAATAATTGAAATTAGAACTAATAAAATTAAAGATAGATTAGAATTCTCAAAAGAACAATATAACTTAAAACAAGTTGAATTTGATATTTTGCAGAAAAAACTAGCAGAATTTAAAGATTCTAATAAAACTATTTCAACAGCTCGATTTATGTCCGAATTACAAAAATTAGAAAGTGAATTTCAGTTGCAACAAAACATTCTATTTACCTTAGCGTCTGAGTATAACAATAACAAGATTAAACTTAATACAGACACTCCTATATTTTCTGTTATCGATGAGGTCTCTGTTCCTAATATAAGATCCGAACCTAAAAGAGGTCAATTAGTTATTATTTATACATTTCTAGGATTAGTTCTATCATTCGGTTTTGTTTTAGGTAGAGAACCAGTAAGTAATTTAATTAAAGAAATTAAAGGTTAAGTTTATTTATTAATACTTCTAACTGTCCTTTTCAACTAAAATTTTTAAGATACCAAGAGACAGTTTTTTCAATATTTTCATTGAATTTTTTTGATGCGCTCCATCCTAATTCTCTGTATAATTTACTTGAATCTATTGCATATCTAAAATCATGACCAGGGCGATCCGATACATAATTTATAAGTTTTAATGAAGTTCCTTTAGGCCTATCAAGCAAGGAATCTGTGATATTGATTAGCTCACGAATTAAATCAATATTTTTAAGCTCATTAGAACCACCAATATTATAGGTCTCCCCTATTTGACCTTTATGAAATATTAAGTTAATAGCTTTTACATGATCATCTACATAAATCCAATCTCTAATATTTTCACCATTACCATATACGGGAATCGATTTATTATTTATTATATTTTGAACTACTAGTGGAATAAGCTTTTCATTAAATTGATTTGGTCCAAAATTATTGGAACAATTAGATATTACTATAGGTAAGCCATAGGTGTCTCTATAAGATCTAACAAAATGATCTGAAGATGCTTTAGATGCTGCATAAGGTGAATGAGGATCATATTTAGAATTCTCACAAAAAAGCCCATCTTTACCAAGTGATCCATATACTTCATCAGTAGAAATATGATAAAATAAATTATTCAAATAATTACCCTTCCAAGACTCTTTAGCAGCTTGTAATAAATTTAAAGTTCCCATTACATTGGTTTGAGCAAAAGAAAATGGATCAGTTATAGAACGATCAACATGAGATTCTGCCGCTAAATGAATAACACTAGATATATTATGTTTATTGAAAATTTGAGTAATTAATTTAAAATCACATACATCCCCTTTTATAAAAGTATAATTCTCTTTATTTTTTATATCAGTTAAATTATCAAGATTACCCGCATAAGATAGAATGTCTAAGTTGTAAATATGATAATTAGGGTAACTATTTACAAAAAAACGTACAACGTGGGAGCCAATAAACCCTGCTCCACCTGTTATTAGTATATTATGATTCATTTTGTAAAATTTTAATACACATTCTTAAACTATCTAAATAATTCATTTGATTAATATCAAACGTGTTTTTAATTTTAGAATTGTCTAAAAGTGAATATTTTGAACGTTTGGCTTGTTGAAAATATTCGCTTGTAGATACAGCAACTATAGGAATATCAAAACCAAAGATCGATTTAATATCATTAGCAAAATCAAACCAGGAAACATTACCAAAATTTGTGTAATGATAGATACCTGGCTTCCAGTTATTAGCATTAATTATTCGTAAAATAACCTCTGCTAAGTCTGCTGCAAAAGTAGGAGAACCGACCTGATCATTAATGACATTTAATTCACTTTTACTTTTCATTAAATTAATCATTTGTTTAACAAAATTATTGCCAAAACTAGAATAAAGCCATGCAGTACGTATGATAATTGATGATGGATTATTTTTCAGGCAAGCTAGGTCTCCAAATAATTTAGTTTTACCATAATTATTGACAGGATTAGCTTGAATATCTTCTTTAACTGGAATCAATGAGGTTCCATCATAGACATAGTCTGTCGAAATATGTATTAACTTACAATTATTATTATAACTCCATTTCGCTATTAACTCAACTGCTTTATGGTTTATAGTATTCGCATTTTCAAAATCAACCTCAGCATTATCCACAGCAGTATATGCAGCGCAGTTTACAATTATATCTGGAATATATTTATCTAAAAAAATATTAATATTCTTTAAATCAGAAAGATCAAACATATCACTATCTGAAAACAACCAATTGAAATTATAATTAGATGATAATTTATTTATTTCACAGCCTAATTGACCTTTTCCACCTGTGACTAAAATTTTCATTAAAATGGATTGTTAATATTGTTAAATGTAGGTAGATTATTATCTTTTTCAGAAACAATAATTTCTTTTTTATTAATTTTCCAATCAATCTTCAAGTCTGGGTCATTCCATAAAATACCCGATTCAAAATTAGGATTATAATAATTATCTACTTTATAGGAAAAAATAGCTGTTTCACTTAATACGACAAAACCATGAGCAAAACCTTTGGGAATAAAAAGTTGATTTTTATTTTCTTCTGAAAGTAAGGTAGTTTTAAAACAACCGTATGTTTTAGAGTCCTTTCTTAGATCCAAAGCCACATCTAATACCCTACCTTTTAAACATCGAACTAATTTTGCTTGGACATATGGTGGCTTTTGAAAATGTAAACCCCTTAAAACACCTCTAGAAGACTCTGATTCATTGTCTTGAACAAAATTTATATCACCAATTAAGTTATTTATGTTTTTTTGATGGTAAGACTCCATAAAACAACCTCTATGATCTTTAAAAATAGTTGGTTGTAATACTACTAAATCATCAATCATTGTTTTAATTAAATTCATTTAACTTTAAGATTTAACAAATACTGACCATATTCACTTGCGTGTAAATTTTGAGCTAAAGTCTTTAATTCTTCATAGTTTATATATCCATTATTAAAAGCTATTTCTTCAATACAGGCCACTTTTTTCCCTTGACGTTTTTCTATAGTTTGTATAAAATTTGAAGCCTCTAAAAGAGAGTCTGGAGTTCCAGTATCAAGCCAAGTATATCCACTACCCAAAAGTTGAACATTTAGATTATTATTTTCTAAATATATATTATTAACAGATGTTATCTCTAACTCTCCACGTTTACTAGGTTTAATATTTTTGGCTATTTTCACTACAGAGTTAGGATAAAAGTACAAACCAATAACAGCATAATTACTCTTTGGATCTAATGGTTTTTCTTCAATTGAAGTTATTTTTTTAGTTTCATCAAAACCTAAAACCCCGTATCTATTAGGGTCATTTACATAATACCCAAAAATAGTAGCTTTTTTAGATTGTTTAACTTCTTCAACTGCATTAATTAACATCTCATTAAAACCATTTCCATAAAAAATATTATCTCCAAGTACCATACAAACGTCTTCAGAACCGATAAAATCTTCAGCGATTGTAAAAGCTTGTGCTAAGCCTTCAGGTTTTGATTGCTTAATATATGAAAGCTTGATCCCTATCTCAGTACCAGAACCTAGCAATTTAATATAATTAGGTAAGTCCTCTGGTGTAGAAATAATAAGAATATCTGTAATCCCAGCTGAAAGCAGAGTAGCAATAGGATAGTATACCATAGGCTTATCGTAGATACACAATAGTTGTTTTGAAACACTTTTTGTGATTGGGTACATTCGAGTACCATTACCCCCTGCTAGAATTATTCCTTTCATTCTATCAATTTTGAACAACTTTAAAAATTAAAATATAAAAGTAATGAAACTTATATAAATCAACTTTATAAAATTGAAAGATAAAAAATAATATAATTAATAAATCAGGTTGATAAAATCGGAAAGAAAAATGTAATGAAGGTAATATTACATAAAGAATTCAAAAAACTACAGCCCGTAGTCTTTTCAAAAATAAATCGATCTAACCCCTTAAAAACAAGCATTTTAACTTTTATATTTTAAATAAATAACGTATATTAAAGTATAATAACTTGTTATAAATTAGCTCTTTTTTTGTTAAACTATAAATATATACAAGTTATATTAATGTTAAATAATTAAAATAACATACGTTATATGCACGTTAATTTCTATAAAAACCCCAAAATAAAGACACATAAGACAGCTGTAAAAGTAGAGGAATCCGTCTTATTTTTAGACTATTTAGAACATTTTATTTCCAATTCAGCCACAAAAAGAGTTCAAGGATATGGAACCGTGGGTTTGGCTCACAATACGATTCGGACGTATAAATCGCTTTTTCGAATAATAAAAGCCTACGAATTTGAGAAATCTGAGATGCTGTATTTGAATACTATAGATAAATATACCGCTGAATCTTTTACTCGTTTTCTAAAAATAGACCAGCAGTATAGTGATAATTACTGCGGGCAGCTCTTAAAATTATTGAAGATTATTCTGCGTGATGCTGAAAAAAGTGGTTTGGAAGTACATCCTTATTCCAATTATATAGAGTCTTTTAAACAGAAAAGTTCCGATCGAATTCTTCATATTTTAAATCCAAAAGAGATAAAAGCTTTAAAGGAATTACAGCATATCCCAGCAGCATATACAGATAGTTATAGGTGGCTATTAATTGGTTTGTGTATTGGGCAGCGGGTATCAGATTTGTTAAAATTAACCCCTAGTAATCTTAGAAAAGCACCTACTGGATTATATATCGATATTATTCAACAAAAGACAAATAAAGCTGTGACGGTTGGCGTTGCAGATCCACTAATTATTGAGATTCTGGAGAATAAATTTTCAAGGAAAGTATCTCAAGTGATCTTTAACAAACAGATTAAAGCACTTTGCAAAATGGCGGGAATTGATGAATTAGTGTCTGGGTTTAAGAATAATCCAAAGACTCGAAGGAAAGAAATTATTGAGGCACCTAAATACGCTTTTGTGACCTCACATATTATGCGTCGTTCTTTTGCTTCTAACTATTATGGAAAAATAGAAACGCCGCTTCTTATGAATATTACTGGGCATTCTAAAGAGAGTACTTTTCTAACTTATATTGGTACGCATCAAAATAAAGATGCACTAGCCGATTTATTTATGCAGCAGGTAGGAGATATTTGGTAATTTTATTTTTTTATACCTAACTGAATTAGTTTTCTTTTGTACCAATCTTTATCAGTTAATACATTAAACAACCAAATTCGATACTCTTTGTATATTAAGCACTTAAATAAAATATTTAGTCTTTTTTTTATAAAAAGATAAATTTGAATCCTTTTGTGTTTTCGATTTGTTGCTTTTTGACTGGTGAACTGACTATTAAAAACACTTAAATAGGAGTCAACTTTAGTGTTAGGGTTATATTCTAAACTCTCTACTTTATTAAAAACCTCATAACAAGCTGCTAAAAAACAATTTAAGGGATGACTTAGGGTATCTAAAGTATTCACTGCTTCTTTTGCATTTGTTTTTTTAGACAATAAAAAAACATCATAGGCATTTCTCAAAGGCATTGTTTTATAAGAAAAGCCATCATCATTAATTTGATTTGCAATAATAGATAAATTTAGTTTGTTTGCATAACTCAAAACATTAACCTCGCTTATAACTTGACTGTCTTTCTCTACAAAACTATAATTAAATTCATTGGTGTATTTTTCTAATAAAAGCTCTTTATGAATTTCTATAGCTGCAATGTTATTCTCTTTTTGAAGTCTTCTATAATGTTTTGTCGAAAGAAAATGATATTTGTTCTTACTTGTATCAGAATAACCAGACTCTCTTAAAACTAATATCGCTTTTAGATAGTCTTCTTTTGAGAAAATAAAATCAATGTCTCCCACCATACGTTCGGCAATATCATCATAAATATCTGCTAATAAGTTACCCGTTCCTTTTAAAAAAATTGGGGTGATATTATTGGCTAATAATAGGATGTTTAGTTTTTGTGCTTGTTGAAGGATTTGGTTATTCCGCTCACGGTTTAAATCAGTTATATGATCCATATAGCTCACCAACTCTTTAGGCAAATATTATAAGAAATCGACTCGTTTTAAATTACAATACATTGCCGGAAACACAAAATGACCTGTACTTACTTTTACTACAGCATCCCAGTCTATATTCGTTGTTTTTAGCATCAACTCTATTTCATCTCTATTTTTTTCTTCCAAAGAAATGGTCAAACATTTGGCAATAAAATAGAGGGTTTCTTTATAATTCACTTTTGTTATGCTAAATATTATTTGGTAGGATCTGGATCTCTATCCATAAAACCTTGCTTCTCTATTTCTTTTAATTGTTTAATAGTAAATTGATCTCGAACAGATTTTGTTTTCGGAAAGATATAATTAGAAAGAGTTACAAAAAGTTTTACCCGCTCTGTTTTTGTGAGCTTTTCTTGGTTTATGAGCAGATCATCCAGCACTTTTTCATAGAGTATTTCCATCTTTTCTTTGATGGAAGGCCCTTCTTTTTTGGCAGGTCCTCTTTTGGATTTTTTACCAGCTTTCTTGGCTGAATTTTGATCGAATGGCATGCGTATTAAAATTAGATTACAAACCAAATGTAAAGAAAAAAGTTTACTTTCTTAGCAACCAACTACTAGACTGTATCTTATCACCCAATCCATCAACTAAGTTAATTCCCATTTGATCACAGATAGGTCTTTCTGGAATGGTATTGTTATTTTGATCCCCACCATTTGCGAAGCTTAACTCATATTCTGAACCAAAGTCTTCAGCAATTTTCTCAATGGTTTTACATACCGTTCTATCTAGATCAATTGATAAAACACAATGATCTACAGATTTAATATTAGATACGATAAAAACACGTTCTTGCTCTTGCTGAAATTCTTTAGATCCTTTTAATGCCCTTTGATGATCATTATTTACAATTACAAATAATTCATCAGCCTTAGCTTTGGCATTGTTAAAATACTCAATATGTCCTTTGTGTATTGGGTTAAAGTAACCAGATACAATCATTCCTTTTTTCTTACTCATTTTCTTTTTTTATTTCTGAAAAATCATACTATTGTTTTCATAATTAATAATATTTTTAATGATGGAATTATTTAAACTATAATTTTATGTTATTCAAAATAATATTCACCAACTTACTGTAGGAATTTTTTTTGGAGTAATTAATTAAATATGAGCTCCATAAATTATGGTAATTAGTATAATTCTCAATTATTTTTTCTGTTTTAATTGAACATTCTTTCGAAGATGAAAAACAAAATAAGTCTAAAAAAGACTGATCCATTTCTTTTGCTAAATGAGAATTGAAGTCTATTAACTGCATGGTGCCTGTAGCCATTATTTCTGGAAATTTAGCGTTTGAACTATCAATTTCATTAATGTGCATTAAATTAATAACTACTTTAGATTCATTTATAATTTCATTTTTTTTTTCTAAAAAAATAGGTGATTCAATATTAATATCAAGGTTTAAGTTTTTTAACATTTGATCAGTAGTAGAGTGATAACCCCCAAAGAATTTTATTTTGTAGTCATTTTTTAAATGTTTTAAAAAAGAATTAATAAATAATAATCTGTAAGGATACATACTCCCAATAAAAGTAATATCCCATTTTTTAGTTACTTGATTATTCAATTTCATAATACTTAAATCAACAGCTTCATTATATAAAACTACATTCAACTCTGATTTATTTAGTAATTGACTATACATAGTTCTGCATTTAACTAGATACAAATCAAATATAGATGCCAAAATATGTTGGTTTCCTAGTGTTCCCATATGATCAGGATTTATAGAAACAATATAAATACCGTTAGCTTTAAGTTTATTCCAATACTCTGATTTAATGTCTTTATATGTTGTAATTACGAAATCAGGATTGAGTTTAATTATATTTTTAATTTGACTTTTTGCTATTAAATTATACTTAAATGGAATTACTCTCATTAAAAATCTTAATATTTTAGTTTTGTACTTATAATAGTCAATAAGTATAAGATTATTATTAGAATTTTTAAATGAATTACTTAAATGAAAGCCAAAACTATCTAAATTATTATTAGAGATTAAAACTATTTTTTTCATTGTTTTTTATAAGTGTTAATTGTATTGTTTGGAATAACATTAATATTAAATACATTTTTACCAAATTGTATAAAAAGAAAGCTATTGTACCTAAAACTGAAAAAGAAAATAATCTAAATGAAAAAGCAATTATAAATGGATACAATAAAACTTTATAAGAATCATTTTTTATTCTCTTTAAAATAAAAAATAAAAAATAATTCATTATGAATGTAAACAAAACAACTCCAACATAACCAAATCTTCTAAACGAGTCTACTAAACCAGGTAAAGGCCAGTGCGATTTTTCTGAAATTTGAAAGCCATAATAATTCTCCAACACTTCATCTTTGTCATCATTATTTTTTTTTGAAGGCAGTAGAAAAGCAGGAATAGGTATAGTAATAATTCTTTCAAAATTCTCAAAATAAAATTTTCTACTATAAATTTCATCATATTCAATAACTCTATCGATTGTAGGTTCGTAAGCTCTCTCAAAAAGCAAATATTCCATAGGAAGAGAAGATTCAACAAATCTATTTTTGGTAATAAAATAGAGTGATAAAGTAATAAATATAATAGGTAAAATAGATTTTTTGAATTTAAAATTGCCTTTAATAGAATAGGCAGAGATTATAATCAATGCAAACATTACAATATAGGCTCTATGCCCACCTAAAATCATAACTAATACAACAAATAATATATATATAATAGATAAATAACTAGTTTTCCTGAAGGCTAAAATAAAAGTTGTGATATACAGAATATCAAAAAAACCCCTTATCCAGTAGAAATTTGAGCTAGAATCTATTTCATTTCCATAAAGATTTCTAGCATCTATCCCACCCAATAAAATATATAATATAAGTATTATAAAAGTAAACCATTTAAAAGTTTGAAAATTTGGTAAGTGTGGAAAGTTTATTTTAGAATAATTAGTTTTCTTAAAAATGGAATTAAATAGAAAAAAAGAACTAATAAAACAAGTATACAGGTCTAATCTAATATTAGCTATATTAGGTTGTAGATCATAATAATCTTTGAATACATTAAAGACTATAAAAGTTGATAAAACGTACACAATATAAGTAGAAATTAGCCAGAGCTTTATAGGAATAGCATAATAGAGATTCCATTTACGTGTCATTAAATACAAAGTAGCAATACTTAATAGAATAAATTTTAAAATCATTTTACTTTATTAAAATACATTAAAATACCCGAAAATGAACCTACTATTAATCCAATATAATAAGATGAAATTTTATCGATACCTAAGAGAGTTAAACACATACATATAATAAAAGTGACAATGAAAAAACATAAATAAACATTCATTAATAGATTATATTTTTTTCGACTGTTTAAATATGTATCAATAAATGATAAACTTCCCGAAAATAACACAGATAGAGAAATCAAAAACAAAATTATTCTATTATTATAAATAAATTCTTCACCAAAAACGTATCCTATGATGTAAGGGCTAAATAGAACAAATACTAAAATTAAAACCGATGACGTCAAAACAAAATTATAAATATATCTGTTAGGGTATACCTGTTTCTTAAACACAACTTTTGAGTACTCAACAATAAAATAGGCACTAACAACTGAAATAATTCTTAATAAAATATCTATATTTAAAAATAATGCAGCTAGATTTTTTGTTGAATCTTTATCCAAATATATTTTAATTAAATGAGAGCTTATATACATAGCAACTGCTACAAACATTAATCTAAGGAAATATATAAAATCTTGTTTTTTATAAATATCAGTCAACATAATAATCTTGTTATTATAAAATTTAATTGTAGTTAAGATTGATATTAAAATAAATAGAACACCTGCGAGGAGAAAATAAGAATAAAGGTCTACGCTTTTAAAAACTATGAAAGATAAACATAAGATACAAAAATTTAAAAAAGGAAACAAAAGAGTATAAAACAACCAGCTTTTTGAAGAATACAGATTACTTATGGTCTTTTGTAAGTTGTTCATATTAAAAAATAACAAATATCCAAAAGAAAATAAACCTACAGCAAAACCATATATGTAGCCAAAAATAATACTTAAAAAAATTATTATAAAAAAATATAAGATATTAAATGATAAATGTGGTGATAGTGTTTTTGATAAAATCGGTTTATTAAGGGCTACAAATGGCTGAAAGAATAAAGAATTCGGAATAATTATCAAAGCTATTATAATAGTATATTCAATATATTCTTCAGTATTAAAAATTTTTGTGAATAAAATTAAAAAGACAAAATTGAAAACTGATGGTAGTATTACTCCAAATATAGTTTTATAATTCATTGTAAAATTTATTGATTACTGAAAACCTGAAATTGAAAGTATATTCATTAGATTTTGTTCCCAAATAATCTAAAACTTCAGAGTACCATTCAATATATTTTGTGTTGTCATATTTTTTATTGCTTATTTTATTTATTAGAACTGCTAGATTTTTTCTGTCTTTTAAATTATATTTTAGTTCATTGGTATCGTAAAAATCTTCTGCTCCTATATTATCATTCAATATCATTGGTGTTAAACTTTCTAAAGAATCGGTAAAAGCATTAGTATGAGCATCTCTAAGACTTGAGAATATAGAAAAATCTGATCTTAATAATAATTCATCTAATTCTTTATTATTTAAAAAACCAAGAAAATGAATATTTGAATAATTTTTTATTTTTTCCTTTAGCTTGTTAATCTTATTTTTTTTGCCATTGCCACATATAAACAAATTAACATTTTTATTATTTATAATTTTCATTACATCAATAATGAAGTATAAATTCTTCCTAATTGTCAAATCCCCAATCCACACTAAATTTAACTTAATTTTATCTATTGATTTAATTTTTAGACTTTTAGAAACTTTTAATGCACTTATACAAGTATCAGAAAGAGTAATAACCTCTTTGTTATGAAATTTTAAAATTGCTTTACTCATTAATCTGGATCCACTTATAATTTTGTAATTAGAAATTGCTTTCTTTATTTTAAAGGAGTGTCTAAAATAAAACTGATTTATAAAATTAAAAAAGTATATTAAAGGAAATGATTTAAATGATGAACAACTTGCTAGTATTTTTGTGCTTATATTTACTGCTCCCTCAATTGGACCCCAAAGGACAGGTAAGTTTAAATTTAAATAATCTAAAGAAATACAATCAAAATTTATAGTATTAACAATATGAATAAATTTAGTTTGAGGATTTCTCTGTATTTCTTTAACCACTTTTTTATGCCATAAAGCATGAATAAATCTTTTAACTATAGGTGTATGCAGTAAAAAACTGTAAGTATGGTATTTAATAGGTTTTAAAATCAGGTTATCAAATTTTTTAAAATTATCAATTAAAATCTCTTTATTTCCTTCAAAATCAGCAAAATAAACGACATAATTGTTTTTTTTTGTATCACACTTTAAAACAGTCAAAAGATATTTGAATGCAGCAATATTTTCACTTTTTTTAACAGGATTAATTGACCTAAAAACTAATGCTATCATTTAATCTATTGTAATAATTAGTATACACATGTTTTTTTATTTCTTTATCTAAATCTCTTCTATTAACTTCATTATTTATAGCTATATTTATTGATTCTATCCAAAGATCTATTGAATTATTATCAATTGGCAAGTAATTCAAAGAACCTAAATTTACTTCTTCACATATATTACTAGAACATATACAGTTTGCTCCTGATAATTGAGCCCATAATAATGTTTGACCGTATGATTCATGAACACTAGGAAACAAAAAGAAATTAAATTCTTTATAAATATCTAAATCATTTTCTAAATATTCAATTCGAGAAACACTTCCTTTTAAATTATATTTGTTGTTTAAATTAATATAATCGTTTCCACCCCCGATAAATAAGAGTGAATAATTCATATCTAACTGATCTAATTTTTGACAAATTTTATAAATATAATCTTGATTTTTTGCTGATTTTATTAATTTCGAGGAGTGAAATCTACCAACATGTAAAATTTTAATTTCATTAACTTGCTCTTTGACAACTTTATAAGAATTTAAGAAATTAAAATTTTCTGGAGTATATGAAACTACTTTAAATTTTCCATAATAATAATCTTGCCCTGAAATCTTTGATATTGCGATCTTTTCTTGACCAAACACAAAGACATTCAACATTATTTTAATTAAAATCAAAAGCATTTTGACTAAAATATTTGAAGCGGCAGAAATCAAAACCCCATGACTAACTGGAATTATTGAAATTTGGCAAATAATACTCCAATAAAATAAAATATGAGGTTTTTTAAAATCTGCATGAGCGAAAATCATTTTAATTGTGTCTCTTTTTGACCAAACTTCATTAAGGTTTATAATATAACCTTTGTAATTATTAAATTGTGAGGGAACTTCACCCAAGAATACTAAAAAATGTTGATTTTTTTTAAATGTTTGACTTTTTATAAGGTTTAACATTAAAGATTCAACTCCGCCAAACCCATTGCCATTTAAAGCGTGTATAACCATTCTCGTAATTTATTAAATGTTTTAGTGTAATTAGCTAATACATATTCATAACATTCGTCAGAGGATGGGGGTTTATCTTTAAGTTCAATAATATTGCTAATTTTCCTTGCCAAACCTTCAACAGTTTGATCATTTACAATTAAATCATTAGAAAGATTAGTTAATATTTCAGGAATACCTCCAACAGGAAATGCGACAACCGGTGTTCCTAATATTAGAGAATCAATTATACTAATTCCAAATCCCTCAAGCGATCTCGTTGGCATTATAGAAATATTACTATCTAAAAGCTCCTGTTTTAATTCATGGTCTTCAAGTCGTCCTACCAATTGTATTTTATCATTTAATTTTAATTCAGTAATTAGTTTTTTTAGATCAATTGATTCTGGGCCAGTACCAACAATTTTTAAAGAAAATTTACTTGAAGTAATTAATGCACAGGATTTAATTAATGTATCAATCCCCATTCTTTTTTGCAGTCTCCTAACACAAAGCATTTTAAACTCGTCCCTGTTTTCATTTCTAATCTCTTTTTTTGGTAATTCAACAACCGAGTAGGGTACTATCTTGAAATTTATATTTTTGTAGTACTTTTCTAAAAATAGGTTTTTAAAATAAATAGATAAGAAAACATAGTTATTACATAATGAAAAAAATATCATTTCAAATAACCATATTAATTTAACTCTAAATTTATTTGCTCCTTCAGCTTCACTTTCTAAAAATGCTGGCCCGTGGAAATAATGAATATGTTTGTATTTGTAATTAGAAAGTTTCAAAAAAAATAAGCTAAGAATAAATACAGGTATATTATGAGTAATGATAAAAATGTTAGAGTTTTTATTTTTATTTAAAATGAGTAATAAACTTTTTAATAAATTATAGTTTTTAATGAATAAATTATCTGACGGTTTTGCATAATGAATGTTTTTTGATTCACTTTTGTTATTACAAACCTCAAAATTATATGTTTCAAAGTTAGTAGTTCTAAAGTATTTTACTTGTTCACGAACAACTGCAGCACCACCTCCTTTTCTGGTTTCCCAGGATGTACTTCCAATATTTAAAATTATTTTCTTCATTATATTAATTTAAAGTCTAGAGTCAACTTGATTTCTTGGTAAAAACCCTTTTAAATCATAGACAACACTATTTTGTTCTTTTTTTAAAGATTCAATATCTATCAATGAAAATTTATTATGCGGAACCGCTAATAAAATTCCGTCATATTTTTCTAAAATCTCATCTAAAAGGTTTATACCATACTCTTTTACTTCCGCAGGATCAGCTTCATAATCATAAGTATGAACTTCTAATCCAAATTCTTTTAATTCGTTGTGCACATCCACTACTTTAGAATTTCGAATATCTGGACAATTTTCTTTAAAGGTTACTCCTAATATCAAAATTTTAGAGCCCATTATTTGTTTGCCTGCTTTGATAAGCATTTTGATCATCTTGTTTGCTACAAAGGTGCTCATATTATCATTTACTCTCCTACCACTTAATATCACTTCGGGATGATAGCCTAAACTTTCTGCTTTGTAAGCCAAGTAATAGGGATCTACGCTAATACAATGTCCTCCAACAAGGCCTGGTTTGTATTTAAGAAAATTCCATTTGGTACCTGCAGCATCAAGAACATCTTGAGTGTCTATACCCATTTTGTCAAATATTAAAGCTAATTCATTTACAAATGAAATATTAACATCACGTTGTGCATTTTCAATGGCTTTACTAGCTTCTGCTACTTGCATACTTGCTGCTTTAAAAGTACCTGCAGTAATAATTGAACTGTATAAATCGTCTACGAAAGTTGCAATCTCAGGAGTTGATCCTGATGTTACTTTTTTAATGGTGGTTAAGGTGTTTACCTTATCTCCAGGTACTATCCTTTCTGGTGAATATCCACAGTAAAAGTCCGAATTGAAAACTAATCCACTTACTTGTTCTAATAAAGGTACACACACCTCCTCTGTGCATCCTGGATATACAGTGCTCTCATAAATGACAGTATCTCCTTTTTTAAGGATCTCGCCAAGCATTTTTGAGGCACCTCTTAATGGATTTAAGTCAGGAGTTTTGAACTCGTCAATTGGCGTTGGAACTGTTACAATAAAGATATTACACTCTTTAATATCATTAATATTTGCACTAAAAGTTAACTGATCAGCACTTCTTAATTGCTCTAATGAAGCTTCATTGGTATGATCAATTCCTTTTTTAGTTCATCAATTCTACCTAAATTGATATCAAATCCTAAGGTTGGATATTTTTTACCAAACTCAATAGCAAGAGGAAGGCCAACATAGCCTTGACCAATAATTGCTATAGACTTAATTTTATAGTTTATCATTTCTTATTTATCTTTTTCTTGTTTCACTTGCTTTCTAAGCCCACTCGAAGAGAACCGGTGATCTCTAGAGTTGTAATAGATCTCGATTCCTTTTTCTTCGCAATAACTTCTACCTGTATAGTTCTTATCTTTATACTCGTCGCCAATAATTCGAACATCCAATTTAAAAGAACGTAAGATGTCTTCTAAATCTTGCTCAGATACATAGGGTACAATTTCATCTACATGTTTGGATCCTTTTAGTTGTATATAACGCTCTATTATAGACTGTGAAGGCTTATTTTTCTCAGGACGATCAATAGAGGGGTCTAATTGCAGGCCTACGATTAAATGATCACACTGACGTTTGGCTTCTTCCAACATCTTTACATGCCCGGCATGAAAAAGATCAAAGGTTGAAAAGGTGATTCCTACTTTCATACTTTATGTTTTTTCTCGACTACCACCGGTAGTCAGTTATATTGTTTTTTATGATTTTAAATTTGTGTTGTACTGGTTAAGCTCCACATAAAAAAAGTGAAAATTAAAGTCTTCTAAAGAGCTTGAAATTATTTAGAGCTTACAAAGTTTGATTAATAAAATCATGCCCATAGTTTAGAATTAAAAAAAATTATTGATGATTTCCCACGGCTCCGCCCTTTCCTGTCACAGAAACAATGATATTTAATAACATAAAACGGTGTAGGGTTATGTTATACAGCCCTATTTTTTAGTTTTATTATTATGTTCGTTTTAAGAACTTCTGCCCAAACAGTATTCAAACCTGTTTTA
>Ga0233444_10003332_pt1 | contig 16039 bp, 13 predicted proteins | sample SI_124_October20_6_FD_182792 | JGI IMG/M metagenome (GOLD analysis project Ga0233444, IMG submission 182792) | Seawater microbial communities from Saanich Inlet, British Columbia, Canada - SI_124_October2016_10_MG | ecosystem: Environmental > Aquatic > Marine > Inlet | place: Canada: British...
ATGTTAAAGAATCAGGTGTCGCTTCAAAAACCGATGCAACCCTACAAAACTTCCCGCTACCGGTACCTTCAACAGATATTATGTCTAGGCCACTGATTAATTCATGTATTATTTTTTCTTTAAAAATCATTTTCGTAAAAGTTTAATCCTCTGAAATCAATACTTGTAAAGCTTCTAATCCAACTTTGATCTGGTTTCGTTGCTTCTCTTTTTCCCAAAACAAAATACCGTCAGCATTTGAAAATTTGACAATTATCGGTTTCAATTTGATTTTAAGATTCGCGTCATTAATCCCGTCTATTTTTTTTAGTAAATCTTTATTGTCATATTTGAAATTTTCAAATCTGTCATTTGCAATCTCAATTGTGCCTTCGACTAAGGCATCTAGATGCCTGCAAAGGAGATCATGAATTTTCTTATATAGCTGCAAAAAATTTTTTTCATTCATCAATCTGTCTATATCATAAAAAAGATTTTCAGAAATCTTTTTTATGAACTTAATTGAACTATACACATCACTGATATTTTCCCTGTCATTTGTTACAAGAGTTTCATCATAGTCCCTTAAAACACCTTCTCCTCTAGCTTTGATAATTTGACAAACTTTCTCTCTTGGATCTGTAGCGTCATCCCTCCACCACCCAGGATGTGTTAGTAAATGTAAATAATTGTGGTTTCCATTACTAACAACGTCAAACATGTTTTCATGTCTCCAATATCCATTTGAATCACTACAATATTTATATGCTTTTTTTAAATTATTTGAATACGCATTTTTTAATCCTGCATAGGTATCCCTATCATACAAGAGAATTTCTTTAGTCGGATTATGAAATGAGAATGCTGTGGGTTCTACACCTAAAAAATCTTTGACAATGGTCTTTTCAAGACATAATTTGTTTTCAAGTTCAGTTTCCTTTTTTATACCCCAATACGTTGCATCAAAGTGTATTCCAATAGAATGATTTAAATCAATTATTTTCCACAAAGTAAGAACCGATTTTTTTTCAAACACATTGTAAAAGTCTGAATGAATATTTATAAAAAACGTGCTTTTGAAGGAAAAACTATGTTCTATTGATGCAATTTCAAGCGCCGAAGGAATGGATAAATCAATATCATGTCGTAAAAGAACTGTCTTTTTCTTTTCGTCATTAATAATATTTTCATCATAAAAAACAGACTGGTAACCCTTTAGATTACTCATGAGATACTTATAATTTGATAAGCTGAGATGATTATTTTTCATTAAAATAAAATTCAAAGTGTCGTAAAATTATAACGGAATATTTCATCAATACTATTTTTTAAATCTCCCCGAATAACAAGCATCTTCCTCATGAAATGAAATAATTTCCATTTTATTCTCAAATATCATTTTTTCAAAATCAGACTTTGAGTATCTCTTTGCATTTGAGGGTGCATACCAATCAAAATTGGTTGCATCACACATTTCTTTCCCCCAATCTTCGCGCCAAAAACATTTTAAAAAATTCCAATAAATAAATCTTTGTATATCATAAGTCCCGCCTTTGATCCCTAAAACGGGTATGTCGGGCGATTCAAACTTTATATCTAATTCAGATAGTCTCTTACCCAACTCTGTTAATTGTGCTGACATTTCCCAAAGTTTATCATTGGGAATGTCAAATGTGGCTTTTCTAAAATAATCATCAAGAAGCTCTCTTGGTAGGGCTTTTTTTCGATACACATAACAAGCAAATTCACCATCATTTGAAACAATCGAGCTCAAATCTTTAAATGTATGATCAGGGTTTTCGGTATGCATTATAACCTGATCGCATATAACAAAGTCAATTGTATCTATATTTATTTTGGTGTCTGCTATATCTGATTGATAAAAAAACAAATTAGGTATTTCTTCATAATTTTTTGAGGCAATTTGAATCGATTCAGAGATATCAATTCCAATAACAATAGATTCAGGAGCTAATTTGGCAAGCCATGCAGATTTATACCCTAAACCACACCCGGCGTCCACTATAATTTTTTTGTCAGATAAATATAATTTCAAGGCCTCTTCATCAGAAAAACCATATAAGTCTAAAAACCATTCTTTTTGAAATGAGTATAATTCTTCTTTTTGATTACCATCCTCAACTTCTGACCATTTTTCTGAAAAAACATCTTTGGTTTGCTCCTGAGCAAAACCTAAGGGTCTTGAATCTGTCTTAGTAAAAATAAGATTTTGATATATTTCTATTTTATTTGAAAAAAGCTTCTCTAAATTCATTTTGAAATTAATTTAGCTGGATTACCTACGAGCTTTGAATTTTCAGGAAATGATTTGTTGACAAAACTATTTGCTCCTACAACACTTCCTTTTCCAATTTTTACCCCTTTTTGAATAACTGAATTGGGACCTATGTAGCAATTATCATCTATGCAAACATTTTTGTATATATACTTTTTTTTACCTCCGGAAGTAGCCCAATCAACAGTGTCATGTGTGTAAATTTGAACTCCTGCAGAAATTGAACAATTGGATCCTATTTTGAGCCCTCCTGATCCATCCAAAATAGTAAATGGCCCTACCCAGGTGTTATTTCCAACTTCAACATTTCCATAAATATGGCTAGAATCATGAATGGTCGAACCTTCTCCAAATCCAATTAAAAAAGCCTTTTTCTTGCGATCAATAAGCAGTTCATTGAAAGGGAGGAATCTATCCCATTTTTCTTTTTTCTCCTTTTGCAAAGAAGTGTAAAAAAAGAAAATAATTTTTTTAAGTAGTTTCATTTTTTAAAAAAGTTTTGCACCACCATTCAAAGTTCATAAACGACCAGATCAATAAACGATGGTTTTTGTTTTTATATAAATGCTCATGAACTATTTGTTTAACATAATCTGGATTGATGTATTTCCTAGAAAGTGTTGAAGGGTCTAATAATAACTCCTTAATATACGATGCATTTTCACCTCGATACCAGTTTTCGTCAGGGGCAGAAAAGCCCTGTTTTTTTCTGTTTAAAACCCGTTTTGGAATATAGGTTTCCATAGCTTTTCTTAAGAGGTTTTTTCCGTCATCGTACTCGCTATAGGCCTTTTTTTTGGCTTCGATGTTTTCATCGAATTTTTGAATTTCATTTTCCAGATTCCCCAGTTTGTATTCCACGGGAACTTTCATAGCAAATTCAACTAAATCATTGTCCATAAATGGAAATCGCTCTTCGAGGCCATGTGCCATAGAAAGTTTGTCGCCAACTATAAATAGAGATGACAAAAATGTTTTTATTTCAAAGTAGAGAGAGTTATTGATATGATCCTGCGGGGTGTCATATTTTAGTTTATCGTTAAAGGTAAATACACGTTCAAAAACCTTCCTTGGCGCGTCTAAGTTTATTTTTTTTAGAACCTCGGGCTGGAATAGTGCTCCTTTTTCTTCTTGTGGAACCAATCGCTGCCAGAAATCATAATACTGATCGAAAAAATCAGATTGACTGATCGAGTCAAATACCTTGTAGTACCGCCACGGATAGCCTCCAAATAATTCGTCTCCGCCCGTCCCCTGCAAACATACCTTAACAAATTTGGACGCCAAACGCGATATATAATAATTCGGATAGGACATTCCAACTCTTAAATCCTCCAAATGATAGACTAGTTTTGGCAAGGACCAACGAATATCACCCGCATTCATGACCTGCTCAAATTGTTCCGTTTTTAAGTGATTGGCCATAAGTTCTGCATCCCGTCGTTCGTCAAAATTGGCTTCTCGACCCGTGACTTCATTCATGTCAAATCCACAAGTAAACGTGGCCAGCCTATCCACTTCTTTTGATGCAACTGCTGCTATTGAACCTGAGTCCATGCCCCCAGATAAATATGCCCCCACTGGAACATCAGAAACCATTTGCCGTTGAACTGCTTGTTCAAAAAGAGCTTTTGTTTTTTCTTTAGCTTCTTTAAATGTTAAACTATCGTCTGTCTTGGAGAAATCATAGTCCCACCACGAATTATGTTGTACAAAGGTGGTGTTCTGATGTATCGTCACTCGATTGGCTGGAGGTAGCATGTTTACCCCTTTGAAAAGCGTATTGAATGAAAAAATATTTTGAAACGTAAAGTATTCATTGAGTGCATCTAAATCAACATCAATAGAATAGTCTGGGTGCTCAATAATGCCCTTAATCTCTGAGGAGAAAACAAGCGTTTTTCCGTTGAACCAATAATACAGTGGCTTGATTCCGTAGCGATCTCGACATAAATACAATTGATGCTCTTTCGTATTCCATGCGGCAAATGCAAACATTCCATTGAATTTTTCGATATAGGTGATCCCTTCGCTGGACAGTCCCTCACAAATGACTTCTGTATCCGTTTCAGAATCAAATTGATGGCCTTTTTCAATGAGTTGCTGCCGCAATTCTTTAAAGTTGTAGATACACCCATTAAATACGACTATCCATTGTCCATCTTTTGAAGCCATTGGTTGCTTACCTTTTTCAGAGGGATCTAAAATAGCCAAGCGCTTGTGCAATAATCCAATAGCATCTTTTACGAACTGGCCCTCACCATCAGGACCACGATGCGCAATCTTTTGTCCCATGAGGTTCAAAAGATCTGAATCTACGGCCGTCCCATCAAGATTATAGATACCTAGGATTCCACACATTTAGCCAATATTTTTTATACAATGAATAACGTAATGAAAATCTTCTTTAACCATACGATTGTGCAATGGAATGGAAATGGATTTGTCGTTGGCAGTTTGTGCGCATGGGTAATCTGATGGAGCAATGGCATATCTGTTGGCATAAAAGCCCAACATATGTACGGCATGAGTTCCTGGACGGGTGGATATACCTGCTTTTTGTAATTCTTCCATGATGGCATTCCTAGAGATGGGCGCTTTTTCCTCGTCAATCAACAGAACAAAACTTTGCCATCCGTGATGATAATCAGAAGAAAACTTTGGTACTTGAATCCAGGGGATCACCTTTAGTTCATCAATATAAAATGCTGCCCAATGTGCACGTTCTTCAATAAAAGTGTCCAATTTTTTAAGTTGTACTTCTCCAATAGACCCCTGCAAATCGGTCATACGATAGTTGTATCCCAAAACATTAAAATCCGGGAGAATGTAAGGTTTTGGTCCATGGTGCCGTTCTTCTTCCGAAATGGAAGCACCGTGATTTCGAAGTACCTGTAATGCCGAGCCCAGTGTGTCATCATTGGTTGTAATCATGCCGCCTTCTCCGGTGGTAATTGATTTACGCGGGTGAAAGGAAAAACATCCCATGGTGCCCAATCCACCTGCTGGTGACCCTTTATAGGCTGCGCCAGCAGCACATGCCCCGTCTTCTATAAGTGGAATATCACCAGCAATGGTTTTAATGTCATCCATCGGTGCGCACAGTCCAAAAAGATGAACGACGATAATAGCCTTTGTCTTTGGCGTAATTCTCTCGCGAAGCTTCTTTGGATCCAAATTGAACGTGTTTGGGTCAATATCGCAAAAGACAACTTCTGCCCCTTGATAAAGGACAACATTGGCGGTAGAGACCCAAGTAAATGCAGGAACAATGACTTCATCTCCGGGTTTAATATCCAAAGCAATCAATGCCAAATGTAATGCCGTTGTTGCGCTTGTCACTGCAATGGCGTGCTTCACGTTATGTCGCTCGGCAAAGGCTTGTTCGAAAGCTCGGACTTTAGGTCCGGAGGTCAACCAACCCGTAGTAATGGGCTCTTTGATGGCCAGCCATTCTTCTTCTCCTGTTACAGGTAATGAAATGGGTATGTTTCTTTTTTTCATTTGACTAGTTTGATAAATGATTTTCAATAATATACGAGGCTATAGCCAAAGAAGCCGTAGCGCCTGGGCTAGGCGCATTGAGCACATGAACTTGACGCCCTTTCTGGATGATATTAAAATCCATTTGCAAAGTCCCTTCTGGAGAAATGGCCTGAGCTCGCACCCCTGCAGGTCCTCGTTCTAACATGGACGCATTGATTTCTGGAATCATTTTTTGCGCCTTGGTAATAAAATCTTTCATAAACAATGATGATTTGAATTCGTTGACTGAAAAACGAAAATTCTGTACAATAAAACGCAGAAGCCCCGGATAGGTAAGACTGTTGAAAGTGTCTTTTAAGGAGAAACTAGTCCGATGATAGCCGTCTCGTTTTAAAGCCAAAACAGCATTGGGGCCCACCTCACGGCTTCCATCCATCATACGTGTAAAATGCACCCCTAAAAAAGGGAACTGTGCGTCGGGAACTGGATATACCAAGTGGTTTACCCTATCTTCGAATCCCGATTTGAATTTTAGATATTCACCACGAAAAGGAATAATCTTCAAAGGAGAGGTTTCTTTGGTCATTTGACGAAATATAGTGTCACTCCATAAGCCGCCACAAACCACAACACGGTCAAAAATATGGACTTCATTTCCTGTTTGAATCTGAACTTCTTTAGCGGTTTCCTCTTTTATGGATGTAATAGGCGTTGTAAAATGAATAATCCCATTGTTCTCTTTAATCTTTTGAACCAGTACTTGCATAACGGCTTTATAGTCAATTATTCCCTCCTCTGGAACCAATAAGGCTTTTTGTGCTCGTACAAATGGTTCTCTCTTTTTTAGCGCAGCATGATCGAGATACGACAAACCCGAAAGTCGATTCCTATGACCTCTTTGCGCCAGTATCTCTAATGATTTTTTTTCCTTTTCGGAAGTAGCCACAACTACCTTCCCGCAAACATCATGTGGGATATTATTATCTTTGGCAAAAGCAATCATTTCCCGTATGCCTTGAACCGAAAGTTTGGCCTTTAAGGATCCGGGTTGGTAATACAGTCCGCAATGCAATACACCACTATTACGCCCTGATTGGTGTTGTCCTTCTTGAGATTCTTTTTCGAAAACGGTTACTTTGGCCTGCTGCAGGCTTAACTTATACGCCACTGCCAAACCAACAATACCACCACCAATAATCGCTATGTGTTTGTCTTTATACACTGAGTTATGGTTTATCGACCCCTGTAGCTATCCGCCAGTCAATTAGTTTTTGTAATCCTTCTTTCAGTTCATACTGATATCGAAATCCCAATTCTTCTTCTGCTTTTTGCCGGGATCCGATTCTGTTCTTTACCATAGCACGCGAATCATCTTCAGAGTAGGGATTGTATTTGACTTTTAAATCTGAATTTTTCAGTTCTAAAATTAAGTCGCACAGTTCGTTAATACTAGTTTGCACCTCAGTACCAACGTTGTACATTCCAAACTCCTGTTCGCTCAATAAGGCTTTTACATTAGCCCGAGCCACATCTTCTACGTAAATAAAATCATAGGCTTGGGAACCATCTCCATTGATTGAAGGGGCTTCATTCGCCTCAATTTTGTTGAGCATGATAGGTACCACCCCCGTGTAGGCGGCTGTCTGATCTTGATGTGGACCATAAACATTCATATAGCGCAACGCTATAACAGATAAACCATACCGATCATTAAAAGCAGTACACATGGCCTCGCCTGCAATTTTAGAAGCCCCATAAAAGTTTTTGTTGTTGAAAGGATGAGCTTCTGTCATAGGTAATTCTAGCGCATCCCCATAGACCGAGGCAGAAGATGACCATATTAATTTTTTAATATTATTCTTCACACAGGCCTCAAGTATATTAAACGTTCCAGCAATATTTACATCAAAGGCTGTACGAGGATAATCCTTACAATGTAATAACCACATGGCTGCTAAACTAATGACATAATCCATTCCCTCCATGGCTGTGTTGAGAATATCAATTTCGCGTATATCACCCCCAAAAGGAAATATAGAACAGCGCTCGTCCTCCAATTGTTCTTCCAAGTAGGAGGCATTCCCTCTAGCAAAATTGTCGTAAACAACGACTTTATTAACTGGTTGTTTTAATAATTCAGAAACGACGAAACTTCCGATAAAGCCCGCACCTCCAATAACTAATACGTTTGATTTTTCTAGTTTCATAGTGTTGAATTTCTAATTTGACTTACAATCTCGATAGCATTTTTTGCATCGGCCAAACCATAGCCTTGCCCAGCAGATATTTTCTGATAACTTACTGTATGTAAGTCAGTAAATCCTTTGCTAAACTCGATTTCTTCCCCTTCAATCGCAAGAGTTCTAAATGTTGGAAGTCCCTTGTCTTTGGCTGTTTTGGGCAAGTTTTCTGGATTGATACTTAAGTACCAATTGACTTTTGCACGAGTAAAGGTCAATGTACCCGAGTTGGTATCGGGGGTTTTTTTGGTGACCGAAAAATCTTGCATGGAACCAAAAATCCACTGCAACATATCGAAAAAATGTACGCCAATATTTGAAGCAATACCCCCTGATTTGGCCTCATCGCCTTTCCAAGAGGTATAATACCAGTTTCCCCTAGAAGTAATATACGTCAAGTCTATGGAGTACACTTTGTCTTGAGGTCCATTCTCTATTTTTTCCTTCAATGCTATAATGGCTTCGTGATGTCGCAGTTGAAGGACTGTATGCACTTTATTATCATATTCATTCTCCAACTCAATCAATGCATCAACATTCCATGGGTTTAATACGAGTGGTTTTTCACAAATGACGTCGGCACCAATCCGTAATCCATAACGGATGTGGGCATCGTGTAAATAATTGGGGGAGCAGATTGTGACATAATCTATTGGTGTTCCCGAGCGTTTGAGTTTTTCCAAATGACGATCAAAACGTTCAAATTCTGTGAAAAAATCTGCTTGGGGAAAATAACTATCCATAATCCCTATGCCATCATATGGATCGTAAGCCGCAATTAGATTATTCCCTGTTTCTTTTATTGCTTTCATATGTCGTGGGGCGATGTAGCCCGCAGCACCAATTATGACAAAGTTTTTCATAAAATTCTTTGAACGCTGTTATTTTTTAATTCATATTTTTCTTCTGATTCGGGACAACTAGCTTGTCCACTGGCATCAAATTCCAATCGATGGCCATAGGCACTTACCCACCCTATTTGTTTTCCAGGATTGCCCACCATGAGGGCATAATCAGGAACATCTTTTGTAATCACAGCTCCTGCGCCAATCAAACAATAGGCGCCAAGGGTATTGCCACAGACCACCGTAGCATTGGCACCAATACTCGCGCTTTTTTTTACTAAAGTTTTTACGTACTGATCCCGCCGAACGATCGCAGACCTAGGATTTATAATATTGGTAAACACCATAGAGGGGCCCAGAAAAACATCATCTTCACATATGACTCCAGTATAAATGGAAACATTGTTTTGCACCTTTACATTGTTGCCAAGGGTAACATGAGGTGATATCACTACATTTTGGCCAATATTGCATTTCATACCCAATGCAGCTCCAGACATAATATGTGAAAAATGCCAAATTTTAGTGCCCTGGCCTATAAGGCATCCTTCATCAATAAATGCACTTTCGTGTCTAAAGTAGGTGTCATTTTTCATAGTTGAAATCAGTTGTTTTTTGGTTAACTAAAACGCCGTTTTTTAATTCATAAATAGCATCACAATTCTTCAACGTAGAAAAACGATGGGTAACTATAATTACCGTTTTCTTCCCTTTTAGGGCGTCAATGGACTTCATGACCAATGCTTCGGTATGCTCATCAAGTGCACTAGAAGCTTCGTCTAAAATCAATACCGAAGGATTTCGGTACAACGCTCGTGCAATACCAATCCTCTGTTGTTGTCCCCCTGAAAACTGCACCCCACGCTCTCCTACATTGGTATGGATTCCGTCTTCTAGAGTATCAACTAAAGCCTTAAGCTGCGACTCATCAATCACTTGATTTACTCGTTCAACGGAGATTTCTTTTGGATCAATTCCATAAGCAATATTCTTCAGGATACTAGTATCTGACAAAAATGTATTCTGAGAAACATAGCCGATGGTATTACGCCATGCTATTCTGTTTTGACTGGTTACTTCAGTGTCGTCAATTTGCAAGGAACCTTCGAAGGGGTATATCAAGCCGGCAATAATATTTATCAAAGTACTCTTTCCTGACCCAGAGCTTCCTATTATACCTACTGTCGTGCCTTTTGTAATTGACAGTGAAATATCATTTATTACGGGTGAGGGTTTATTTGGATAGGTAAAACTGACCTTATTTACTCGAAGTTTATTTTCTAAAACAAGTGAAGGTCCAGTGCTAGAAAACAGTTGATTTTCTTCAACGTTTATTTGTTCTACCAACTCGTTGTAGATAATATCTACACTCGATTGATAATATTTAATTTGTTGTAGCGAAGACAAAATCCGATTAATAGATGGAAGCATTCGAAGCGTAGCCCCAACAAAAACTCCAAGGGTGACCAATAAATTGTCTACAGAATATCCAGAACTTAAATAGCCCCAAATAAAAATAACAAAAGCAAGGACGATAAGCACTTCTAAATAGTAACGGGGAAGTTGATTGAGCGTCAAATTTTTGGTTGAAATATCAGCTTTGACGGTTAACAATTGATTATAATTATTCTTAAAATATGAAAAGCTATTGGTGATGATGAGTTCTTTTACACCACCAAAGCCCTCCAACAACATCTTTGTTATATTCTTGTCATTACTTTCTCTGATTTTCCCCCATCGAGCTGATAATTTTTTTGAAACAGAATAAAACAGGGATGAACTTAGAAAAAAGAAAATCATCATCACTGTTGTTCCTAATGGCTCGATAATAAGTAAGGCAATCACAATGGATATAATAATGGACGTTTCAGTAATAAAATAAATCCCCGCCATCAAAAACACATAGAAATTGGATACTTCTACTTGAATGGTCTTTAAATAGTCCGATGTGTTTTCTGTCGTATGTTTTAAATAGGGGTATTGGATAAACTTTGAGAACAATCGGTCGGATACGGATGCGATTAGATTTGAATTTATTTTATTCTGATAATAGTTTGTTATTAATAAAAAAATACCCTTGACGATATAAATAATCGTCAAGGCCATTAGCGATATTCGAATGAGTTCTTCTGTATTTGTAACTTTAAGAAAAGTTAATATGGAAGAAAATAATGGATTTTGCAATAAGATTTCAGGGTTTAATATTGCCGATAGAACCGGTAGTAAAATACCTATACCAAATACTTCAAAAAACATTCCCATCACTATAAATAGAAATAAGTAAACTACCTTTTTACGGTCGTTTTTAGGAAGAATCAAGTAAATTTTGTGAATCATAGATTTTTCCCAATTTGATGTACATGGTCTCCTTTGTAATTTTCAATCCCGCCATTAAACACAAAGTGAGAGGAGTAATCCAATGAACTAAATTCGTCCCAAGCGGTAATAATCGCAATGGTATTTGCTTTTGACAGCACTTCTTCGGCGGAATTACACAAATGCACGTTACCCATATTCGTTGTAGTGTCCAATACTAAGTCCTCGCAAATTTGGTAGTGTGAGACTTTGGGATCATATATATACACTTCAATCCCATCGGCAATAAGCGCCTGAGTGACGGCTATCGCTGGGGACTCTCTGCTGTCATTGGTATTTGGCTTGAATGCCCAGCCTAGAATCCCAACTGTTTTCTCTTTTTGGTCACTATAAAAAGAATCTATAATTTTTTTTGCAAAACGATTCTTTTGATATTCATTGATTTTGATAACCTGATACCAATACTCCGCTACTTCGTCTAAATCGAAGTATTTACATAAATAGACCAGATTCAAAATATCTTTCTTGAAACAGCTCCCTCCAAATCCAACAGAAGTATTAAGAAATTTTGGACCAATACGATTATCCATTCCTATGGCTTGCGATAATTCATTAATATCAGCACCTGTTTTTTCACATAAAGCCGATAATGAATTAATTGATGATATTCGTTGAGCTAACATGGCATTAGAAGCCAGTTTAGACAACTCAGAAGACCAGACATTGGTAGTCAATATCTTTTCTTTTGAAATCCATTGAGTGTAAATTTCAATTAAGGATGCAACCGCTTCTTGTCCAGAAGGAGTTGCGTCACCTCCAATTAATACACGATCTGACTTGAATAGATCTTTAATCGCTGTTCCTTCTGCTAGAAATTCAGGATTGGATAAAACCTCAAAAGAAACGCCATTACCTTCTTTATGTAAAATTTCTTTAATTTTTTCTGCTGTTCGAACGGGTAAGGTTGATTTTTCAACAACTATTTTTTTTGTTTTCGCCACTTGAGCAATCCTCTTGGAACTTGCTTCCACATACTGAAGATCTGCTGCCATCCCAGCACCCTCCCCTTCTGTTTTGGTGGGTGTATTGACGGCCATAAACACCATTTCCGATTCTTGAATAGCAGCGTCTATATCTGTAGTAAAAAATAAATTTCGCCCTCTTGCTTCACCAACGACTTCGCTAAGACCTGGTTCATAGACAGGTAATTGGTCTAACGGACCATTCCAAGCATCGATACGCTTGTTATTAACATCTACCACTGTCACCTTTATGGCTGGACACTTTAGAGCAATTACTGCCATGGTCGGACCCCCAACATAGCCTGCACCAATGCAACAAATGCTCTTAACTTTCATATAGTAAAATATGTTTTTGATTAGAGTTAAATGTTGGTGTCAAATAAAAATGAACTTTCCGATCAATTGCATTTTCAATTTTTTTCTCTAACTGTGTGATATACTCCGTATTAAGAGCTTCACCCACTAAAAAAACTTCTATGGAGCCCGAGTCAATCCCTCGTGCATAGTCCCCTACCAATACGATTTGCTGAACAGCTCCCATTCGTTCCAATACAGTAGAAACAATATCTTCTAGTCCCAAATGTTTCATCACCACTTTATGCAGTACATCAAATAACGGATGTTGAGTGTTGGCTTGGTACTGGATTTTATTGTTAGATTTTGACTTTTGGAGATAGCCTGCGGCATGCAAATGATTCAACTCTTTCCGGATTGCATTTGTAGATTCCCCCATCTCTGAAGCCAAGCCGTTTAGATAACCTTGGTTGGCTTGACTGACAAAAAATTTTATCAGCAAACGTAACCTTGTTTTAGATGTAATTAATTCTTCTAGCATAAAAGATTTAAAATATAGTAACAAAAGTACTTAATTTTAATTAAAATTTTAGCTGAAAAATTAAATTTTAAAGACTTGCGCAATATTGATCTAGTGTTGATTGCGCTTGGGGATAACCACTGTCCCTTGAAGTTTTAAGTAAAGGGCATGCTCCTGGTGGATCTCCGAATTTTAAAAAGATCAAAGCTTTTATATATTCACATTTTCCATTTAATGGATTCATGTCTTTAATAACAACATCGATTTGCTCAAGTGCTTTTTCCAAATCTCCAAGTAAATAATAAGAAGTAGCAGCATTTTCTCGATAAGAATATTCCAATGGATCGGCAGAGATAGCTTTTTCAAATGCTTTAACGGCTTCAGTATGATTTCCCTGATTAAAAAAATTTAAGGCTTGGTTGGAATTTGCAAGCCCTTCTTCGATCCGTTTGGAGCCAATGGAAATAAGCTTGTAAATCTGATTGATATTAGAATCTCCAGAGAAAATATCTTTGGCTTGTTTGGCTCGGTAGGATTGTAAACTGTCACCAGGAGAAAAAAGTTGACTAGCTGCGATCAAATAATTTTGCCATTTGGATTTAGAATTATCCTTAGTCATCAAATCAAAAGCTTCAATAAGGCCTTGTTTATCTTTTGTTTGAATCAAAGTATTAATATAAGTACTGGCATGTAATTCATTAGAGGGTAAATTTTCGAATGCTATTTTTGCAAACTTTTTTGCCTTTTGAAGATCCCCCTTTTGAGAATAAATCTGACTCATTAAAATCTCGCTATATCTTAAATATGGGTTAGCTTCAAGACTTTTCTCTAAATATTCTAAGGCCTTATCATACTTTTTATAATGATTATAATACCGAGCCTTAATAGCATCCATAGGAATTGTTGTAACTGTAATATTAGGCATTTGGGGAACAAAAGACTCAATTTGATTCAATGGAATGTTAAATTGATTTGAATTAAAATCTTGTAAAATGGTCATTTGAGCTTTAAGGGCTTTGTAAGTTGTATTCGCAATAGATACCGAGGGTAAAATTAAAAACAGGCCTGCCAAAGGGACTAGAAAAGACATGGCTTTTGTATTGGTGCCAACAAAATCTTTTTTTTCAGACAGTTCTTTATTTTTTTGAAAATAGAAGTTAATAAATGCAAGAATTATTGCCCAGGTACATAAAACTTGTGGTCTAGCAATAGGGAAGTTAAGATTTGCATCAATAGTGTAGATCCCCAAAGCAATTAGTAAAATAGCTGCAAACACTAATTCTCGCTCAGGAAGTTTCTGAGCTCTGATAATACAATAGCAATAGTAAACAGAACTTAAAAAAACTCCTAAGTACAGCAGAAATCCAATAATTCCGAGCTCGGCACCGATTTGAATAAAATCACTATGAGCATGGTAGGGAACCACATAACCCTGAATTTCTTTTTTGTCGTAGTCGATCGACTTAATCTTCCAATTGCCAATTCCTGTTCCAAAGATTGGATTGGATGCCAAATGAGTCAAAACATCCTCATAATATCGCAAGCGTTGATTGATTGACCCATCGTTTGTGCTTACTGATATTGTTGAAGCTCTATCTAATGCACTGACCGTTTTAGAGTTGGAAAATAAAACTTGGTTAAATAAAACAGCGGTCAAAAGGGGTATAATTATATTCAATGTGCTTTTTACTTGTTTAAAGTCATCATTCTTTTTATACAAGTATAATTTCATAATTATAAACAGTATTGCATTCATTGAGACAGCAATAAATGAAGCTCGACTTGAAATCAATGTCAAACAAAAAATAGAAGCAAAAATGATTAAGGGTAGTGCAAATTTTATAATCTTTTTTTGTTTGAATTGCAAAAGAAACAACGCAAAAGGAATTTTTACAGCAATGGAAAAGGCTGTGATATTCCTGTTGGCCGTTACTCCTTTCAAATTCCCTCCGCTGATAATCCCAGTACTCTGAAACATTCCCATGGCCTGCTTTAACACTTCATAAACTTCTATGGCTAAAATGATAACTAAAACCCATGAGAACAATTTGTCTTTATCTTTAAAATTCTGAATGAATAATGCCAGATACACGTACATAAAAAAGGTATTGGTATGCCGAGCCATATTGACCAAAACCTCCGTGGGATTAATCGCATAGAAATAGGAAAGACCTGCCCACAGAAAAAATCCAAAATAAAATAAGGTAATTGAACTATTTAAGACTTTAGGAATTTTATATTCAAAATCTCCTGTGCGAAATAAAACATATAGTGTTGAAGCTAGGTTTATAATTCCAAGGGTGAGCCACTGGGGTGCAATTTTGTCAACTGCTTGCCAATTTGGAACAAATCCTATACACAAATAAGCTACAATTAATACAAAAGGGATGGGGTTAAGAATTGAGGTGTTTTGTTTTGCCATGATATAAAAACTTGGTTAAAATTATTTAATTTTTCTCTTTTTTTTTGATTTCTAGCAAAGAGTTATTGTTATATCTTTGAAAAATGCAAGGTATAGCCCTATTTATCATCGCTCTAAGCAGTAGCATCCTTACTTTTTTTATCCAGCGAATCTATTTACTGAAAAATAAAATCGACCCCATTGTCGGGAGGTCTTCCCATAAGGGAATTGCAACCCGAACTGGAGGAATTACCGTCTTCTTTTGTTTGGTCTGCATTACTCTATTTTTTTATATCAAAGGTGAAGAGCCTTTTGATTTTTCAATACTAATCCCATTGGGCATAATGTTCTTAATTGGGATTTATGATGATTTTTATCAAGCGGATTATAAACTCAAGCTCTTGATGCAGATCATTGTTGCCAAAATACTCATCGATCAAGGGTTTGTCATAAACAACTATCATGGCTTTTTTGGGCTTTACCAAATTCCTTGGTGGTTGACACAGTTAAGCACCTTATTTGTTTTCATTGTGGTGGTCAATGCCTTTAATTTTATAGATGGAATCGACGGCTTGGCCCTTACAGAGTTCGCGAAATTGATTGTTTTATTTGAACTGTTTTCAGTCCAAGCAACGCCCTT
>Ga0233444_10003333_pt1 | contig 16037 bp, 9 predicted proteins | sample SI_124_October20_6_FD_182792 | JGI IMG/M metagenome (GOLD analysis project Ga0233444, IMG submission 182792) | Seawater microbial communities from Saanich Inlet, British Columbia, Canada - SI_124_October2016_10_MG | ecosystem: Environmental > Aquatic > Marine > Inlet | place: Canada: British...
TCCGGTGTTGTGAGAGCGTTTGAATCGGATGCTGCTAATACCATTGATGGTGCTGGTTCTGGTTCAGCAGGTACTGTTGAAGTTGCTCTTGTAGATGGAACTCAATTAGTTGGTTCTATTTTTGTAGATGGTTTGGCAAATCCAGAAATTGAAAATAACTCTGGAGATCTCATATACATAGAGAACAGAAGACTAATTACCAGAGCGGCTGATCAAATTGAGGATATCAAGTTAGTCATCGAGTTCTGATTTATTAATTAAATTCCAACCAGACGGTAGTATATTACAATGCCACAGAAGACTAATCTTAATTCTATTCCCTATTTTGACGACTACGATTCGGGGAAAGACTTCTATAAGGTATTATTCAGACCTTCTTACCCTATTCAGGGTAGGGAGTTGAATAGTATTCAATCGATTCTACAGAATCAGATTGAAAATTATGGCAAACATCAGTTTAAGCAGGGAGATCTGGTTATTCCTGGTGAGGTTGGTCTGAATACAAAATTAGATTTTGTAAAACTATCATCAGTTTCCGAAGTTGCTATCAGTATTGATGGCGAGATTGTGTATCAGAAGTATGATATTTCTGATTTAGTTGGACAGAAAATTTCTGGATTATCTTCTGGAGTGTCTGCTTTAGTTCTTGCTATAACTAAAGCGACAAACAATAGTAATGACACAATTTATGTTAAGTATCTTACAGCAGGTGATGGCGGAGACGAAGAAACATTCCGTCAAGGCGAAACTCTGGAAATTGTCGATGGCGTTAATAGCCCTCTGCTTGTTGTTGGTACTGATGGCAGTGTTCTACCTACAAGTATTTCTGTAACTAATCCAGACACAGGAGAGGTGACGTTTGTTACTAGTCCTGCCATGGGATATGGTTCTGCTGTTAAAGTAGAAGAAGGTATCTACTTTGTCAATGGATTTTTTGTTCGCAATGATGCTGGTCTTATTCTTGTTTCTGGATATACCCAAACACCATCAATAAAAGTTGGTTTTAATGTATCAGAGTCTGTAGTAACACCAGAAAAAGATTCTAGTTTATATGATAATGCTGCGGGATCTTCTAATTTTGCATCCCCAGGAGCACATAGATTACAAATTCAATTAGAACTTGTAAAATACGAGTATAACCAAACTCCCGATAAGAATTTTATTCAACTGCTTTCCATCAAAAATGGTGTTATAGAGCGTCAGGTAAGAAAAGTTGATTATAGTCTGATAGAAGAGACTTTAGCAAGAAGAACATACGATGAGTCTGGTGATTATATTGTTGATAATTTTGATGCTGAAATCCGAGAGTATTATCAGCAGGATGGCAATTTAGGAATTTATTCATTAGGTGTTGATGGAAATGTTAATGGTTTAACACCATCAGAAGCATCAGAAAAACTAACAGTTTCTGTTGGTCCTGGAAAAGCATATGTCCGTGGATATGAAATTGTTAATAAGGAAACAAAATATTTAGAATTAGATAAAGCAAGAGATACATTAGTTAGAGATAACATTAGTATTAAAACCAATAGTCTTGCTAGTTTTAATATTACTAATGTTTATAACAGTGTACCACTTAATGCAGAAGGTTCTGAACTTACTGCATATCCAACAATTTTCCTGAATTCAGTATATAATGATGGAACTATTGGAGCAAATAATTTAGAATCTTCTACTAATTATCTACAGACTTTAGAAAGAAGAGGTAAGTCTTTTGGTAAAGATGATGCAATCAAAACAATTTACTTGTTTTCAGATTTAGATCTTGGTCTGATTGACGAATCGAGTATTGAACCTAATACTCCTTCAGATCGTGCAGACCTTAAGAACATTTATTTTGTTAACACAAGAACATCTACCAATGCTGTATCTACAGTAAAGAGTGTAGAGACTATTTCATATGCAAAAGTAACAAGACCAGAAGTAGGTGATGTTAATGCTCAATTCTTACAACTAACTGTTGCTGGAAGAAAAGATTATTTAGAAACTATTTTTATTGAGTATGATGATAATGTAAGTACGAGAAGACGACTTCTTTACAAAACAGAATCCGATGCCCAACAAGAAATTAATGAGATTGGATATATTGTTGACTATGATCAGACTATCACTCCGTTAGTTGGCGTAGCAAAACCAAAAGATTTTACTCTTTTAAAAAATGCAACGGGATTCAATCCTGATACAGATGTAGTTATTTCTAAAGGAAGGTTGTCTTCAGGAGAATCTACTTATAATGGTATCTTCAATCTCGCATATTTCAACCCAGTATTTTTTACTAGGTTATTAGTTGACTCTTTAATTACATCAGACTTTAGTCCTGGTAAATATATTGTTGGTTCTGAAAGTGGTGCTTACGGAGTAATTGAAGGTAATAGTAATGGATTCCTATCTTCGGGCAGAAGTTTATATGTAAAAACTTTGTATGGTAATTTTAAATCTGGAGAAACAATTACCAACGAAGAAGGTGGTATTTTAAGAATTGCTAAAGAAAATACTATTTCTCACTTTGTCGTATCACGTCAAGGAACCGGATATTCAAATACTGCAAAAATTTCCATCGATGGAGTTCAATATGAACCATCAGAAGTCTTTGTTGGTTCATATCAGTCATCAGATATTTCTGTGGGTGTTAGTGGCGGAACTCTATACAAAGTAGAGATTGTAAATAGAGATGCAGTTTCTTTGGATTACGTATCTCCCCCGGTAATTGAATTTACCGGATCTTATACTATTGAAGCACAAGTTTTGCCAGTGCTGTTTAAAAACACAGTTCTTAATTTTTCTGCTAATAACGTTAAATCATTATATTCTGTTTATGGTTCAGGCAATGTATTTACTGCAGATATAGAAACAGTTGATCCTACTTATGCAACATCTACACCAGTAACACAATTTACTTTCTCTGGAACCAAAGGTTATAAATTCCTAGAATGCACTGGATTTGGCGTAAGTGCTGGAGCATTTCTAGTTCAAGGAGATGCCATCCAATTCAGTGATTCTACAGGGACCATTCATAAATTTATTGTTGATTATGCAACAGACGGTCAAGGCACTACTAAATCAAGAATTTATTTAAACGGAGCTCTTCCAGAAAGCGTAAGTGCATCTTCAGTAGTAAGATTACGTCCTACTATTAATAATTCTGCTATTTCTTCATTAGTATTTCCTACCGGAAGTAAGGAAGTAAGTAGTTTAATTAGTACTACAGAAGATACTAAAATTGAATATTACACAAGAAGAGATTTTGTAGCTACTGGATCTAGTAGTGGTGGTACTATTACATTTGCTGCACAGTTAGATTTTGGTACTCAAAGATTTGTTGAGTTCAATGAAAAAGATTTTGTTGTTACCGTTTTAGATAAAGGCGATTCTGATAAAGTAGAAACTGGCGATGTCGTTTTCTTGAGACCAGAGTATGTAAATATTTTAAATACTACTGATCAAACTTCTGGATTATCATCTGGTAGTATTACTATTGGATTCCCGAGTAATTATTTCGGATCAAATGTTTCTAACTTCCCCAAATTAAAATTAACTGCTACAATTCAAATTTCAAAAGGTAGACCAAAGTTAAAAACATCTATTCCAGATAGAAGAATTGTTATCAGAACATCTGGTGATAGAGTTATTCCTTTAAGAGGAATTAACTACGATGATGAGAGTACCGAGTCATTCAGTTATTCCGATGTTTATGCTATTAAGTATATCTACGAAGGTTCTGCATCTTCGCCGCCAACAGTTGATGTAAATGGTAATTTAGTTGTTGGTACAGATATCACAAACCACTTTACTTTTGACGATGGTCAAAGAGAAACATTCTATGATATTTCTAGAATTGTATTGAAGCCTGGATTCTCTACTCCTTCAGGTCAACTAGTTGTTGCCTTTGACTACTTCCAACATTCTCAAGGAGATTTTTGTACCGTTGATTCTTATATACATGAAGCTGGTGTACCCGCAGATAAAATTCCTTCATTCAATAGTACTGTATACGGTATTGTAAATCTTAAAAATGTTATTGACTTTAGACCTAAAGTTGATTCCAATACAATTATTACTGGTTTCCAAGATACTTCATTACTATCACAAGCAGATTATATCAGTTTTATTGGTGATGGTGGTTCTGTTTCAAGTACTCCTTCATCTAGCAGACTGCTTCCATACACGATGAAGTTTAGTGAGTCTCAATATCTGGATAGAATTGATGGTATATTCTTGAACAAAAAAGGAGAGTTTTTAATTAAAACTGGAAACTCTTCACTGAACCCATCAAAACCAGAAATTATTGAAGATGGTATTCCTCTGTATTATGTTTATATTCCTGCGTTTACCAAGTCAAGTAAAGATGTAAGGATTATTCCTGTCGATAATCGTAGATATACGATGAAGGACATTGGTAAACTGGAGAAGCGTATTGAGCGTCTTGAGTATTACACCACGTTGAGCATTCTTGAGCAGCAAGCACTAAACATGCAAGTAAAAGATGTTTTGGGTATTGACAAAACAAAGAGTGGTTTTGTGGTTGACAATTTTGAAACTCATCAAGTTGGTAATGTCAAGTCTTTAGATTACTTGTGTGCTATTGATCCACAGCAATCTGTTTTACGTCCACAATCTAAAGAAGATAATTTCACTCTTGTAGAAATTAATAGTCGCGAAGATCAAAGATCATTGTCAGGATATAAAAATTCTAACGACGTAATTACATTGCCATACAGTAATGTTTCTTATGCTTCTAATCAATTTGCAACTAAAACTATTAATCCAAACCCATTTGTTATTTTACAATACGTAGGTGACGCTGCATTAATTCCTAATATCGATCAATGGTATAACACAACGGTTGCTCCATTAGTAACTGAAAACAATACTAACCTGTTTTCTATTTTCCTCGGCAAGTCAGATGTTAGATCGGCATTTGCCAGCATTTATAATTCTTTTATTATTAATTGGGTTGGTGTTAACAAGACTTTCTATAATATTAACAGTTTTGGTGAGAGCAATAGCGATATTTCTAAATCAACAGTAAACTCTGCTAGTGTTTCGAGTTCTTCTAATGTAAGTCCTCAAAACAATGAAATTGCTAAAGGGGTAGGTTATAAAACAATTAATGGGACTAATGTTGCTAACTCGTTGAGATTTTTCGCAAGGTCAATCCCGGTCAAGTTTGTTCTTAAGAGATTAAAACCCAAGACACAATTGTATGTCTTCATGGATAAAAAATCTATTGGGCGTTGGGTCAATCCAGACTCCAGATTTACTGGGATTGCAGGAAACTCGTCAACCACATTTAATAGTTCTTTAACTACTGATGAATATGGCAATGCAAGTGGAATTATTTTAATACCTGCAGGTCTTGCTCCAAAAATGAATACATCATGGACAGGTGATGTCAACACCATGCAGTATGATACTACAACAGAAGAACTATACTTCTCTACCGGTGCCAAGAACATTAGATTTACAACTAGTTCAACTGATAGTGATAAAGATTCTGTAGATAGTTACGCAGAAGTTAAGTTCTATGCAACCGGTATTCTCCCGGAGAATCCTGCTTCTATTATCTCAACTGCCCCCGCCATTTTCAAGGCAAATGAAGGCGTTCAGACAATTGATAGTAACACTGAAAACAAAGCTAGACCGAATCCTCTTGCCCAAACTTTCCGAGTTGAGAACTTTGATGGTGGTATGTTTGCTACTGCAGTAGATCTGTTTTTCTCCAAGAAAAGTTCTACTATTCCTTTAAGAGTCTATCTGACTAATATTGAGAGTGAGAAACCAAGTAAGTATATTCTGCCTGGTTCACAAGTTACTTTATATCCTGATACCTTACTCAAGGTATTCTCTTCTGGTAATATTACCATCAATATTGGAGAGTATGTTACTGGTTCAAGGTCTCTTGCTTCTGGTCCTATCGCGAAAGTATTAGATAAGAATAATTTTGAGGTGGTAGCATCAAGTAATGGAGAAATTGATATTACAAATGAGCAAGTATACACTTTTGTATTAAGTAACCATAATGGTAGTTCATTCTTTGCTAATGAAGATATAGTTCTTACTTCAGTTACTCAATTCAATAATTCTAATAATGCTACTATTGGATTAAAGATCGCAAAAGACTCTGGCAAAGTTAGTGCCCTTAATGTTACTACTTTAGGTTCCGGATACGAAGGTGCTACTATCACCGTAGAAAGTCCTCAACTTCCTGGCGGAAGTACCTCTACAGGTTCTGTAAAAGTTTCTAACGGTCAGATTTACTATGCAGCAGTTGCTTTAGGTGGCAGAGGATATACAGAACCACCTTCTATTGTGGTTAGAGGTTCTGGAAACGGTGCTACAGGCGCTATCATCGAGTCTAAACTTATTATAGATGAACCTGCAGTAAGAATGGGTATTGCTTCTGATACAGGAGATTCTGTTAGATCTACAACGCCTACCAGATTCAATTTTGATTACCCGGTATACTTGCAGAATAATACCGAATACGCAATCAATATTGAGTGTGATGATACCGAATATGAAATCTGGGCTTCACGATTAGGAGAGACTGATATTTCTTCTGGTTTAGTTGTGAATGCTCAACCTCTACTTGGATCTGTATTCAAGTCACAAAACACTGATAACTGGAGTGAAGATTTATTTGAAGACATTAAGTTCAGTATTCATAGAGCAGAATTTGATATCTCTAGGGTTGCAGAATTAAATATTACTAACGCTGATATCGGATTCGAGAAATTAGAATCAGATGCATTTGAAACTTATGCATTAGCTAATAGTACAGCAACATCTGCATTGTTTAAAAACAACAGCAATATTGTTAAGGTTTATCATAGAGATCATGGATTTGAAGGTTTGGGTAATTCCAAAGTATTCTTCCGTGGTGTAGATGACTTTGCTGGGTATAACGAAATTGATATTGAATCATCCTTATATACTGTTGCTAATTCTGGTATTGATACTTATACTATTGTTGGTCCTTCCAGGGCAGCTGCTACTGGATTAGGTGGAGGAAATAGTATTCTTGCATCTTATAATAGAAAGTACGAGAAACTTTATGCACAAATTCCATATTTACAGTTATCAAACACAAAGATTGATAGTTTTGTTAGGACTACAAATGTAATTCCAGTAGATTCTTCTACATCAACTTATGCCTCATACGATGTTACTCCTATGGAGACTACTTTCTTGAATGAGGAGCAATATTTCTTAAATCAGAAAATGATTGCTTCGAGTATTAATGAAGTTGTAAATGATACTGGCAATTCTTTACAATATAAAATTAATCTTTCTTCAGAATCTTCTCATCTTTCTCCTGTTATTGATTTACGCGCTGCATCGGTAAAAACTATATCTAACCGTGTAGACAATGCCACAGGTTCTGAAGATAGATTTGGTAAAAAGTATCAAGTTGTTAAAGTATATCCAATATACAAGTTTGAAGTTGCTGGTAACAACGATGGCGTTGGTGGTGATGATATTGCAGTATCTCTCGGACAAAATGTTACTGGACAAACATCAGGAGCAGAATCTGAAGTCTTGAGGATTATTAATAATGATGTTTATGTTAAAATTAAAAATTCCCTGCAGTTTACAGTAGGAGAAGAGTTATTCTTTAGTACCCAATCTGCTAGCGGCGGAGATTATGAAACATTTACTGTTACTGTTGCTAATACCGGTGTTTTTGAACAAGTACCTACTTTTGTTGTTGGAGCAACTGTAAATTCTATCAACCCATCCATTAGAAGCGAAAAATATGAAAATAAAATTAGTGGTAAGGTAATTTCTTGGGACTCTAAAACTAAAATTTTAACTCTAGAAAATGATAAGCAACCCATTAATAATAACTTCACAAATAAAATTACTTTGGGTAGTGATTATGCAAGGCAAAGTCAGACATCAGATCAAGTTACTGATATTTTCAGGGTAGGTGATTTACTTGACTTTGATGGATCATCTTTTGAAACCACTAAATTTGCAGAAGTTAGTGACATGTCATTTAGTCAAGGCGTTGACTACGTTGCAGAAAATGGTTCTGTCAATACTTCTGGTGCTTCAAAATATGTCACTAAAGAAATCTTTATTAATAATCCAGCATCTTCTATTAATGTTTACTTAACATTAAATGTCCAAGATGTAGAAAATGTTAAAGTATTCTATAAGATCAAACCTGCAGCGTCACAGCAAAACTTTGATGATATTAACTGGGAATATTTTAATGGTACTGGAGATTCTGACCAATCCAATGATATTGCTACGTCAGAAAATAGTATCTCCGGTCAATTTGAGAAGCAATCTTCTTATCAAGAATTGAGATACAGTGAAGAGGACTTAACAGAATTCTCTTCCTTTGCTATTAAGATTGTTATGAAGACGGATGACCCTGCATATATTCCCAAGATTCAGGATCTACGAGCAGTAGCTTCATTCTGATATGCAACGTTATATCAAAGTTGAAGGTCAAGATGGATTTGTCAGAGATGTAACTACAGGGGCAATTGTTTCAACTGCCCCTAAAAATACACGTAAATCTTTTTCCAATGAATTTAAAAATGTAGTCTCGGAACTAAATACTTTGAAGGAAGAAATGTCCGAAATCAAGTCCCTCCTTAAGCAGCTAATCAAATGACATTAAGAAACGTACCAAAGAGTTTTACGCTAGAAGAGCAGCGTCAAGAGGTTAATGAAATAGCAGTAGATTTGGATACCGCTGTTGATGGCGTACAGACATTTGGTGGGGATAAAACATTTACTGCCGATGTAACATTTAGTGGCACTGTTAGTATTGATACTGCTGGAACGATTTTCAATGAGCAATCCGACCTTGTTGTATCCGCAGTTGAGGATTTAGAACTTCGTGCTCAAAATAGTGGAAAAAACGTTTATATTGCGGCAAATGATGATGTAATTATGAGCTCCTCCTTTGGATCTGTTCTAACAAAATCTCAACTGGGATCTAAATTAATTGATAGTGATGCGGTTGCTGGCGACGTTTCTCTGTCATTTGTAACAACTTCAGGACCTAATGGATCACAAGAAAGACTTGTAACCACTAATGCTGGAGTATCAGTTTTAGGAGACCTTGAAGTTGGTAATGAAATACATTCTTCAGATGGTGCATTATATTTAAAAACTGCGGATCAGATAACCCCTGGTCAGATGGTTACTGAAGCGATCTTTGGTGGATCAATGTATGTACCATACGGTTTCAGTACATATCCTATTACTGAATTTCCTAGTGGTAATATCGACGAGACATCCACTAATGCTGGATTTAGTGTAAGCAGCGGTGGACAGATTTATATTGCTAACATTAGCGCACAGGCTCTTTGGAAGGGTAGACAAGTAGGAACTGCTGGACTCACATCAGAAATCGATGCTGCTGGCAATGCCGAATTTGCTGGAACTGTAACTGGTGGTGCTTTTGCCGGACCTCTTACTGGTAACGTAACTGGTAATCTAACTGGTGATGTTACAGGTGATCTAACTGGTAACGTAACTGGAAATGCTTCCGGAACTGCTGGTAGTACTGGAGTCCTATCGGCAGGTGCTACTGGTGCTGATCTTACATTAAGTGGTAACCTAACTTCGGCTGGTACAGTAACAAGCACAACTGCAAACAATACTTACGCCTTTGAAGTTAAAAATGGCAGTACAAATATTGGTGGTTTGTATAGATCTGGAACTTCTGATACTAGGTTAATCCTTAAAAATGTCAGTGGTACTACCATAGTTTTAAAAGGTTCGGACGGCAGCATCACTGCGGATAGCATCACTACGACTGGCTCGGTCTCATTTGGGAATACCCTCGACCTCCCTAACGCAAATACTTATATAACTGGCGCTGGACATAACGTATTACAAGTTGATGCAACAAGAACATACTTCTACGGTGGCACTAACGGAGTTCAACTTCGTAAAGCTGATAACAGTTCAGAAATTGTCACTATTGATGATGACGGCAACGCCACATTTGATGGAGACATCGATACAGCAGGTACTCTTACATTTACTGGTCAAACTAACAGTGCCACAGGCACTGCATCTAGCGATGCTCTTGATCACTACGAAGAAGGAACTTGGACACCAACTCCATACTATCAAAACGCAGGTGATCAATCAGCAGCAAGCTTTACTACTGCCAATGGATATTACACCAGAATCGGTAACATTGTTCATGTAAGTGGTTATGTCGTTTGTTCTGGACCATCATCTCCAGCAAATGACAATGTAGGTATCAACAGTTTTCCATACAATAATGCATTAAATGTACCTGCTGTTGGTACAGTTATGTTTGAGAATAACGGAATTGCTGATGTACATATTCGCATCGAAGCAGGTGCATCTCTTGTTACATTATTAACTACAAGTGGTGGCGGAAACCTTGGGGATGAGTTGGGGACTTCTTGGTCTGCATCATTCCAAATTACATATCGTGTTGCTTGATCATACTAAATACTAAAATAGAGGAATAGTCTGGTATCATGCCATTAAGAAACGTACCAATTACATATACTATTGACCAACAAAGGCAAGAAATTAATAATCTTGCTTCTGATGTCAATGATATTGATGTCACCTTCGATGAAAAAGTTGATGACAGAATTGCTGCCTTGGTGCAAGGTGGTGTTGGAACTGCGGTTACTTATGATGATGCCAATGGATCTTTATCAATTGATCTCGCATTCAATGAGTTTTCCACATCTTCTATTTTAGAAGGAACAAATTTATATTATACAGATAGTAGAGTAAATACCGCTATTGATGCAAGAGTAAATCAGACCTTTGTTAACGGATTAAACATCACCAATCTTGGTCCCCAAGATTCTATTACTCTTACTCTTGGTCAGACTACAAAAACTCTAACTCCTACTAATTATAATAATACAGAATGGGATACTGCATATGGATGGGGTGATCATAGTGCTCAAAACTACATATCTACATATTCAGAAACTGATACGTTAGATTCAGTAACTGGTCGTGGTGGTGTAACATCGCATGATGTTACTGTTGGTTCGATAAAAGTAAATACTATTACTTCTAAAATATCATCAGATAATTTAGGTATTACCGCTGGTAAAGTTCTTTTTACAAATGATGTTTCTGTAGGATCTTTTTCTAATGGTCTTGCAAATGATTACGGTATTAATTTTGATAAGACTGGTGAATTAATAATCAACCATTCTTCTACTGGTGGTGGTTTATATTTAAAAACTTCCGGTACTAATAATTTTTATGTCGATAAAGACGGAAAGATTAATGGTGCTCTAAAATTTGTTACTGCTGATGGAACATCAGGACAATCATTACAGACGGATGGTAATGGTCAATTAGTTTGGGGTTCCGGTAGTGGTGCTAGTGTAACAGTTTCTGATGACGCTCCTGGCGGTGCGAGTGGTGGAGATTTGTGGTGGGAAAGTGATTCCGGTAGATTAAAAGTCTACTATGATAACGGTGTTAATCCATCTTCTTGGGTAGATGCATCACCTCCATTAGCAGCACTAATACCGGCAACGGATGTCAGAACTAATACTGGTGCTGTTACTGCTGCTACAGGTAATTATTTTGCCGATACTAATGGTACTTTTTCAGCAAGTTTAGATGTAACATCTTTAACAAAAATTAAAATTAATATTGTTCTTGGACATCTTACTGGAACTGCAGTTGCTGAAGGATATGTAATCCTGGAAAGGGATGTTAGCGGAACTGCTACACAATTATGTAAGGTGTGGACAGATGGTTCTCCGAATAGTCCAATGGCGTTTAATTTTGTAGACGCTCACGGACAATCAACCGGAGTTACTGTTACTTATAAACTTAAATTAGAATTGGATATTGCTGGTTCTAGAACAACAGGAACTGTTGCTACTAGTCAATTAAGTATAGAAGAATCATATTAAAAATAAATAACTATACGGAGATATCTTAAAATGGCAATTCTATTCCCAGATACCGCTGGTCAACTAACAGACGGTTCATTCACCCACACAGATGGAGGGTTAACTTGGTCATGGAACGGATCTAGTTGGCAATCAACTGGTAGTGGTTCTGGTGGAGGCGGAGGCGGTGGATCGTCGTATACAGACGAAAATGCTCAAGATGCAGCTAGTGAATTATTTACTAACGGAGCACACTCCGGAATTAGTTTTGCATACAATGATGCCACTAACACTATAGATGCTACTGCTGGTGGTGGTGCTGGTCGATCAACGGCTGCTGAAACCACAACAACAATCGCTGATGGTGTATCTGCAGATATAACAATTGCTGCAGCAAAATCATTTAGTTTATTAAAAATACAAACAACACATGCTGCATGGGTAACTCTTTATACTGATACTGGTAGTAGAACTGCTGATGCTAGTAGAACTATAACAACAGATCCACTTCCAGGTTCAGGTGTACTTGCAGAAATTATTACATCTGATGGTGCTACACAAATTATTACTCCTGGTACTATTGGGTGGAATAATGATTCAACACCATCTACTAACATATACGCAAAGGTAGTTAATAAAAGCGGTAGTGCGGCAGCTATTACAGTAACCTTAACATATGTTCAATTAGAGGTGTAACATGGGAATATACGACCATTCCGATAGTAAGGTATATGTTGTCACACTTGAAAATAAATCTGATTTAGAAAGTTTTTATTCTGATATGGAATCAGATGGATATCAACTCCATTTGAAACGTCCTATTAGTAGAAGTACCGAGTACTATATGAATAGTACTCAAGCAGAAGATATACGAAATGATTCTAGGGTTGCTGCTGTTGAAATTAATGAAGATGATGATCCAATAAGAGAAATCATACCTTTTTATAATGAAGTTAATAATACTCCATATGGATTTGCTGGGGATTTTGAGAAATCATCTTTTGCAAATAATCATGATAATAATGAAAGACAGTGGGGACATTTACATTCTTCTGGGAGCACTGCTGAAAGAAGAAAGGGATCGTGGGGACATGATAACCTCAAAAATGTTACTGATAATGTTGAAATTTTTGCAGATGGAAAACACGTTGATGTAGTTATTGTTGATCAACCAGTTTCATATGATTGTGATGAATGGAAAAGTCCTACTACAGGGCAAAGTAGGTTTGTACAATATGATTGGTTTGGTGAGTTAAATGGTTATGTTAGTAGTATAGATGATGATGGTATGTCACTTCCTTCAGGAACATATCCATATCATCCCAATTCTGTTAACACAACATTTCACGGCACACACGTTGCTGGAACAGTAGCAGGACAATGGTATGGATGGGCAAGAGAAGCAAACATTTATAGTTTACATGTAAACCTCGGCAGTGGTTTCGGAACTTCTGTATCATCTAGATTAGTATTTGATTATTTGAGAGCATTCCACCGACACAAACCAATAAATCCTCTAACAGGTAAAAAAAATCCTACAGTAACAAATCATAGTTGGGGATCTAGTTACAACATATATTCACTTTTTGAAAGATCTTTAAATGTGAATGATATACGGGATATTATAGTTCGTGGTGTTACATATAACAGCGGCAATCCTGGTCCTAGTGGATGGACAATGGATGGAATCCATAAAGATTTTGGTGTAGGTTCAACCCAATTCAGATATAATATGGATAGCACTGGGTCAAGATATGACATGGAAGATGCTATTGAAGATGGTGTAGTTTGTATCGCAGCTGCTGGTAATAATGATCAGTATGGTATACACGCAGATCCAACAGCACCAGAATATACTGATTGGAATAATTCTGTTACATTCTTTCTTTCAAGTCCTTATAGCGGAACATATACAGTTTATCATAATAGAGGATTTTCCCCAGCTAATGCTAAAGGTTGTATTGCTGTAGGTTCTATTTCAAATCTATCTAATTTTAGCAAGTCAGACTTTTCTAATTTTGGACCATTGATTGATGTTTGGGCACCCGGACATATGATTCACAGTGCTTGGCCAGATCCAAGTAACATTTATTCTGCATCAGGATTAAATGGTGCTGGATATCCTGATAGCAAATATGGTGGTGATAATTGGAGATATCCAATCAGTGGAACTAGTATGGCATCACCGCAGGTTTGTGGTATTGCAGCATTGTTGGCCACAGGTAAAGAAAGATTTACTAATAGTGATGTGTTGGGATTTATACAGAATAATTCCTATGAAAATGACATAACATTCAATGTTAATGGTGGGTTGTTTGATGATATAACTTGTGATGGTGGAGCAAATACATTATATGGTGGATCTACTTCTACATCAAAAGAAATAAAGGCAATCAATCCAAGAAATATAAGTGGTCTTATCGATGGGTGGTATAAAGAAACATTAAAAGGGCATAGAAGACCTTCACATTCTTTTAGTAACGCCCAAATGTATCCTAGAACTAATAACTATTATAGACCTAGGTCAGAGTCAGTGTATAATACTTACTCAATAACTGTTACTGACGCTAGTGGTAATTATCAATTTACAGGTAGTGATATGAATAATACTTATAGTAATAGTACACAACCAAGAATCGATGTGAAGCAAGGTGATACTATACAGTTTACAATTAATGCTTCTGGTCATCCATTCTTGATTAAAACATCTCAATCTACCGGAACTAGTAATGTATACAATACTGGAGTAACTGGTAATGGTACAGACAATGGTTCTATTACATGGAATACTGCTGGTGTACCACTAGGAGCATATTACTATAACTGTGAATATCATTCTTCCATGAATGGAATTATATTCATTAATGCCTAGATAAATACTAATGGTATATTATAATTGTTATGGACACATCAAAAATGCGAGAGGAATTCTTAACCCAACTAAAAGACTACGAGTTCAAAATCAAAAGAGGCGAGGAAGAACTCGCTAAATTGAAAGAATATAAGTTAAAACTTGAGGGTGGGTTAGAAACATTAGACCTATTAGATAAACGAGAGGAAAATGGCAGCGATACCAGTCAACATTCTGATTGATAAAGGAGCAGACTACGGCGTTACTTTCTTTATCACCAACAAAGATGGCACCCCACTAAACATGTCGGGGTACACTGGTAGTGCTGCAATGAAGCAAAGTTATTCTGCAACTACTTCAGTACCATTTACTTTAGAATTTGTGAATAGAACTGCTGGAGAAATTGCTTTGGCATTAACTGACGTAGAAACTTCTGCTTTAGATAGAAGAAGATACGTATATGATATTGTTCTTATAGATCCTAATGGTCATAAGACCAGAGTCATTATGGGTAATGCTGAAGTAAGTCCTGGAGTTTCTTAATGGCGCAGTATAACGTCAGGGTTGGTAATAGTGCATATCGTGTTGGCAAGCAATTGCCAGCGCAGCATACACTTGACGTAAACTATCAGATTCCATCGAAATCGATACAATACTCAAATCTACTTATAGATAGTATTGCATCTCAATTTGATGGCACTGCAGATACTTTCAGTATTACTGTCAATGGTGAATCTTACACTCCATTAAACGAAGAGCAAATTTCAATCTCCATTAATAATGTAATTTTAGAACCAAAGGTTGATTACATTGTATCAAATGATCAGATTGTTTTCAGCACTCCACCTACAGGAGGTTCTGCTTTTTTTGGTATAGCATTTGCTACGACCGCAGATTTGACCAGAACTCTAAATTATGTTATTGATAGCGGAACATTTCCTCTATCACTTGGTGTAAAAGGTAACATGACTATTGATGTTACTGGGGTCATTGAATCCTGGACTATTGTTTCTGATACAGTGGGCAATGTTCAGGTTGATATTCAAAAATGTTCTTTTGCAGATTTTCCTAATTTCACTTCTATATGTGGAACCGAGTTGCCTACAATTGGTGTATTAAATCAATCTACAGGCAGAAAAAATAAAGATGATAACTTAAGTACCTGGAACACCACTGTAAATGCTGGCGACATTTTTCAATTTGAATTGAAGCACGCTGTAGACATTACTCGTTTTGTAGTTTCGCTTAAGCTTAAACTATAAATAGTATGTGATTATAAATAAAAATAAATCGAGATATAAACA
>Ga0233444_10003337_pt1 | contig 16030 bp, 12 predicted proteins | sample SI_124_October20_6_FD_182792 | JGI IMG/M metagenome (GOLD analysis project Ga0233444, IMG submission 182792) | Seawater microbial communities from Saanich Inlet, British Columbia, Canada - SI_124_October2016_10_MG | ecosystem: Environmental > Aquatic > Marine > Inlet | place: Canada: British...
AAGCAGAAGCAGCACGCGATGCAGGTGAGCACGATGCCCACGACGAGCGCCGTCTGCTCCCGCTCGGGGTCCGTCGGCGGAAGGGGCGGCGGCGGCGGCACGGAAGGCGGCGGCGGCGGCGGCGGCGGCCGCGGCGGGGGGGGTGGTGGCGACATCGGGCTCGGCGGCATCGGGGGCGGCCGAGGCGAGGGCGGCGGCGAGGGCGGCGGCGGCGGGTTCGGCGGATGCGAGGGCGGCGAGCGGTCCCACCAGTTGGCGCGGAGCGGCGGCGCCGCGGCCGCGGCGGCCGCGCCGGCCGCGCCGGCGCTCGTCACGAGCAGCGCTGCCACCGCGCCCCGCCACATGCCGCGCTCCCCCACTTGGTGCCGCGCGCCTCGGACATTATTGCGAGCGCTTGACGATGCCAAGGCGCCGCCGTGCACTTCCAAACACCTGGTTGGCAAATGCGCGCCCGAGTGGACTAGGAGTTGGCGAATGGGCGTCCGAGTGGCAACAGTAGTTGGCGCAAAATAGGAACAGATAGGAACAGATAGGAACAGATAGGTATCAGCGGGGAGCCGGGGGTGGAAGTTCTGCCCGATCCACGGGGCGGACCCGCCTGCCCGCAATCGGATCTGGGGCAGATCTCGAGCTTGGTGCAGACCTCACCTAGCGGGTTGGCGAGGTCGCTGCGAGATCCGATTGCGGGCAGGCGGGTCCGCCCCGTGGATCGGGCAGAACTTCCACCCCCGGCTCCCCGCTGATACCTATCTGTTCCTATCTGTTCCTATCTGTTCCTATTTTGCGAGCACTTTTTCGGTGGGGGGGGGATAGTGCGCCAACGTTACAATCGCGTGGATTTAAAAAAAACGCGCCCGCACACGCGCCCGCACGCACACGCGCGCACACCCGCACACGCGCCCGCACACACGCGCGCGACGAGTCGCTCGCTCGGCGCTCAGTCGACCGCGACGCACGCGGTCGTTTCGGTGGCCGTCTCGCTGTCGGACTCGGGCTCGTGGAGCTCCTCCCGCGAAAAGATGTCCGGGGTCCAGACGAGCGTCTTTGGGCACTTGGTCTTTTTGCACTTGCCGACGTGGTAGACTTGGCCGCTCATGGGCGCGCCCGTGCGCGGCGAGAGCAGCTGGCGGTGCACGTTGTCGCGAATGTACCGCGTGATCCGCTGAAAATCGTAGTAGTACCCGTCGTCCGCGACCGCGAGCTTGCGGATTTGCGGCCCCATCCACGGGCACTGGACCTTGGTATCGTGCCGCTTGCCGTTGGGCGTGACCTGCACCGCTCGGCCCCGCTGTGCGGTGAGGGCGCACGCAAAGTGCAGGGCCGTGTCCTCGATCGCGGCCTGGTTGCCGAGCAGCTGCGCCCGCGCGACCCGGTTGGCCTCGAACTGCTCCTGCAGCTCGGGCGACTCGTACCTGCGCTTCTTCGAGGCGCCCCGTTCGGGCGCGCGCTCGCCGAAGCGCATCGGCGTGAAGCGGATGCGCACGGAGCGCGGGTCCCAGGCCGGAGCGCCGCGCGCGCGCTTCCGCGAGCCGCGCTCGCGCGAGCCGCGCTCGTGCCCGGCCTGGCGGTCTTCGGTTGGGGCGCCCAGCGCGAGCGGCGCCGCGTCCTTGTCCGTCGTGGCCTCCGAGGACGGGTCGCTCTCGCTGGAGTCGTTGGCGTCGGGGGCGACGCCGGTGACGGGTGGCGCCGTTGGCGGCAAAGCCGCGCGCCGGTCACGCTCCGCGCGGTGCGCGGCGAGCGCGAGCTCCATGCGCGCGCTCGCGCCGGGCTTGTCGTCCTCGAGCGCCTTTTCATGTTGGGCGATAGCGAGGTCTAATTCGCGGTCGTCGAGCGAGAAGAGCCAAAAGTCCATCCTTGGCGTTGTGGAAGGTGGCGAGGTTGGCGGGTCGGCTGGCGCGCGTGGCAGGTGCTGCGCGCTCGCGTTCGGAAGGCGGGGGTGGACGGATGCCGAGTCCACACTAACCAGGTGGTGGCACGGGCGGTCACCGCCCCCACCCCGAGGGGCTGTCGGGGACGGCCGTGGCGAGGGGATGCTTGCCAAGGTGGTCCATGCCCCAGTGGGCGTGCCACTTGGCGATGCCCATCGCCAACACGAAGAGGAAGTAGGCCACACCAAGCGCCCACAGCACCGCCATGCGGGTCCCAAAACGCTTCGCTCGTGCTCGACGCGTGCTGTCGGTTGGCAATCGGTGCCCCTTTAGCGGCCGCCAGCACCGCCACCGGCCACCGCTGGCGCTCGCACCGCAATGGCGAGCCACGGCAGCCGGGGCAACGGCCGCGCGAGCTCGTGCACCGCTCGGGCCGTGGCCGAGGAGACGGAAGCGCTCTTCGACGAGAGCGTCAGGGGCGTGCGCGGGGTCGAAAAGCTCGCGGACGCGCTGCACAACTCGTTTGCGGGGTGCATGATCAAGGCGGCCGCGATGTGGGGCCTGAGCAGCGTCCGCGCGCACGTCGACGCCTACTACAACTGCAAGCACCCGGCGGCGGACATACTGGCGCGGCTCACCCAGAACCACCGCGACTGGTTCCGCGCCGGCTACCTCCGCTGGCTCGACGAGCCGACGAGCCGCGCGCCCGCCACGGCGGTCGTGCGCGCCGCCGCGGCCAGCGAGGCGGCCAACCGGTGGATCGGCCTGCCGCAGGCCAGGGCGTGCTTCGCGGAGCTGCGCGACAAGCTGCTGCACCTGACCGAGGAGGAGAAGCTGGCCGAGGCCGCCCACGCGGCGCGGGAGCCTCCTGCGCGCGAGGCGCGGGGCGCGCCGCGCGCGCCCCTGTGGGAGGCGCCCGCGCTTGCGCCCGCGCTTGCGCGCGCGCCGCCGGTCGTCTCGACGCCGCCGCGCGCGCCGGCGCCGGCGGCTCCGGTGGCGCCGCCGAGGCGCTTGCGACCGAACAACACCTGCGAGAACCGGCCCACCAAGCGGGCGCGCCCGCTGACGCCGATGCTGCGCTTTTTGGACGCGCCCTCGAGCGCCCGCCCGCCCGAGGCGCGCCCGGGCTTCGCGGACGACATCCAGCGCATGTTTGAGCTGAACCAGATGCCGTCCGTGTGGCCGGACGCGCAGGGCGCGGTGGCGCTCAAGCACTGGCCGATGGCCGCCGCGACCATGGACGCGCGCATGCGCGAGGCCGGCATGCTCGCGCTGTACGGCACGCGAGAGCCGGGCGCGCACCCCGCCCAAGGCGCGATCCAGCTCGCGGCGGGCGGTTTCAACCAGATCTGGGCGGGGCCGCTGACGCCGGGCGCGCGCGCGCTGCTCGGGCCGTGGTTGGGCGCGCTCGTGGGCGACGAGCGCGACGCTCGCGTCGTCTTCCGGGGGCCGCTCTGCAAGAGCGACGGCGTGCGGCGCGACGCGATGCTGGCAGAGGTGACCAACGTGACGCACGCCGCGCTGAGCGGCTACGGGCTCCGCGTGGCCTTCTTCTCGTGGACGCGCGAGGTGGCGCACAAGGAGTCGCGCGAGGAAGGCCTCGTCGAGGTGCGCTACCGCCTGCTGTCCGCGCTCGAGCGGGCCGAGGCCACCGTGGCCGAGCGCGTCCGGAAGCTGGTCAGCACCGGCATCATCGACCACAACCCGCTCCAGTGGACCGCCCGCAAGCGGGGGGTCTACTTTGAGCAGCTGCTCGAGACGGTGTGGGCCTACTCGGCCGACCGCTTCGTCCACTTGGACGCCACCCTGCGCAACCTGGTCGACCTGCCGTCGCAGGACCCGGGCGATCTGCGCCAGCGCATCTGCGTCATCGACATGGACGGCTTCGTCTTCCGGCGCCTCGTGGGCGGCGACGCGCAAGACTACCAGTGGCTGTGGCTGCACAACGTGCTCGTCCTGTCCTGCTTCCTCAAGGTGGCCTTCGACGACAACCCCGAGTTTCGCCGCGTCTGGTGGAACCGGATCCGGGCGGCCGTCCTGGACGTGGCCAGCCGCCGCGACGCGACGCCGGGCCCGGGCCACGCCTTTGTCGCCGGCGCGCGGTGGGACGCCGCGGCGTGCGCCGCGGCCTTGCGCGGCGCCTTTGAGCCCGCCGACGAGCCGCCCTGGTGCGGCAACACGCCGGAGGCGACCGCGCGCACGGCGCTCGCGTACATGGCGCACTACCTGGTGTACGAGCCACGAAAGGAGCTGCACGATCGCTACGTGCGGGTGGTGCGGCCGGAGGCGAACGTGCCCCGCAACCGGCGCAGCCAGGCTGCGAGCGAGGCGGGCAAGTGGTTTGACCAGGTCGCGCGGCGGACCACCCTGCCGCGGATGCACTTTTGGGTCCGCGAGGCGCGCCGCGTGCCGGCGCGCCGGCTCGTCGACGCGATGATCGAGTTTGTCGACACGCCGCAGGACGAGCTGGTCGCGCGCTACATGCACGTCGTGCCACAGAGCGACGCGCACACGGCGTCCGACCTGCAGCGCGCTGTCACGCACGTGCTCATGCTGCCGTCCGGGCCGGTGGCGTAGCGGCCGCCAACCCTTGCGTTAACGCGGCGTTGACGCGCGTGCACGCGTGCCACGCGACCAATCGGGAGTCGGTGTGGTTGCCAACTCTTGTGTGTGTTTTACTCGCGTCGAAAAAACTCACAAGAGTGCCAACTCGCTGCGTGCTGCCTGCGTGCGCTCCCACGCAGTTGCCAACTTCCAGAGTGCTGCCTGCGTGCGCTCCCACGCAGTTGCCAACTTCCAGAGTGCTGCCTGCGTGCGCTCCCACGCAGTTGCCAACTCCGATCCTGCGCAAGGTGCTGCGCGCGTGGGTGCCTGGGAAGGTGCCAACTCCGTGGGAAGGGTGGATCTGCCGCGCCGCTTGGCGCCCTCGTCATCAAAGCCTGCGCGTTGGCGACTTTGCCGGCACCCGCCGGTCCTGGTGCCCCGTGGACCGAAACACGCACGAATTCCACGCGGGCATTGGGGTCGTAGCGTGTCATAAACTGTGACGCTCTGCGTGCCGCTTCGCGCCCCCTAGGGTGTTCCCCAGCACAAAGGCGCAACACGCCCACGAAGGAACATGGATCGTGCGGTGGTGCACAAACCCAACCGCCTTGAATTTTGCAATCCACCAGTCGGCGCCGTGCACGGACGCGTGGAGCTGCGGCGGCAGCTCGCGATGGAACTGGCGACGCGCCTCGTTGGCAAACGTGCCATTGCCAAACGGCGCCTTCGCCGCTTGCATGCGCGTGTGCTCGGGGCGATTGGAGATTTTCAGCAGCATCCACTTCCGGGCGACGCGCGCCAGCTCCGCCACGGCCGCGCCCACGTCGGGCGGGTCCAGGTGCTCCAAGACGTCGGTGCTCATGATCGCATCGAAGCTCGAGTCGGCAAACGGCAGGGCGGTCGCGGCCGCTTGCTGCCAGCACGCGCCCACGCACAACTGCGGGTTGTCGCCCTGCCGCTTGCGGGCCATGTCGACGGCCGTCGTCGAGACGTCGACGCCCGACGCGTTCAGGCCCATGTTCCAGAGCGCCTTGACGCCGCCGCCGTGTGAGCAGCCAACGTCGAGCACCGAATGCGCGCCTTCGCCCCGGCCCGCCATGCGTTTGAGTTCCGCGAGGATGGGGTTGTAGTGGACCATTAGCCCCTCCGAACTGTAGCCCAGGCGGTAGATCGTCTCGTGCAGCTCGGCGCCCCTGAGCGGCTTCCCGAGCATGGCGAGCAGAAGCGTGCTGGCCATGGTGCGCCACCACCGCGACGGCCGCGCACAAACGCCGGCGCGCGGGGTGGCTTCTCGTGGGGCCCGTGCGAGATGGCGCGATTGCATCTACTGCCGCGCCGCTTGGCGCCCTCGTCATCAAAGCCTGCGCGTTGGCGACTTTGCCGGCACCCGCCGGTCCTGGTGCCCCGTGGACCGAAACACGCGCGAATTCCACGCGGGCATTGTGTGTTATTACGCCGCTGACGCGCTGCCACGCAAATCACGAGTTTCGGGACACCATCTCCCTCAAAAAGGCACCTTGCCTCGCCGCGTCGTGGAGCAGCTGCATCGCCGGCCGCGCCTCCTCTGGCGTCATCTCGGCGATGGAGGCCAGTGAGCGCTGGATGGAGCAGATGCCCCGGTGACTGCTGCTCTGCAGCTGCTTGGCCGCAGCCGTGGAGCTCGCGGAGCGCAGCGCGGGCAGGTGCTTGGCCAGCTGGTCGAGCGCGGGCACGGCGCACGTGCCGTCGGCCAGGTACAGGCCGCGCTTGAGCGAGTACAGGATGCCCGCAGCAAAGGGGCGGAAGGAGTCGGAGCCCTTCTTGGCGGTCTGGAAGTGCTTGGTGAGGCACGCGGCGCGCCAGAGCGACACGATCAGCTGCGCGAGCAGGTTGCGCACCTGACCCGAGAGGCACGCCTTGCTCGCCTTGCGCTTCCTGGCCGCCGTCGCCGCCTCCTGCAGCTCTTGCGCGGCGAGGGCGCGCTGCGCCCGGACGAATTCGTTGGCGTGGATGAGCACGTCGGTGAGCGTGTCGAGGTCGAGCGACTGCTTGCCTTCGCCGCACGCCCTGACGTAGCTACGCAGCGCCAAGGGGCGCACAAAGTCGAGGTTCTGCAGGCGCGGGTCGAGCGGCGCGCGCTTCGAGGCCGGCGCGGGCGCGTGGACGATGAAGAGCTTGCCGATGACGCCGTGGGCCTCCTGGGCCAGCTTGGCGATCGCGTCGCGGCTCCAGCTGTCCCTGCGCGACGCGCGCGGCCGCTTCGGCTGCGCCGGCTCGGCCGCGGTCTCGTCGACGCAGAGCGCGCCGCGCTTCGCCGCCGCCGCGCCGGAAGCGAGCTGCCGCGAGGGCTGCGGCGCCACCTCCGCGTCCGAGACCGCGTGCGCCGACCGGAACGCCGCCACGCTCGCCGCGTACATGTCGCGCCGCTTGCTCCAGCCGCCCACGGGCGTGCCGGCGCTGTCGTCCGGGTTGGCCGAGCCCGTGCACCGGCCCGTCCAGGAGGGGTCCTGCTCGCGCGCGTACTCGTTCCCAACGACGCGGCCGGACACGCCGCACACCCAGTTGTTCTCGCGGTCGAGCACCACGTGGGGGCACCGCCCCCCAAAGCACACGTGGATGTCGCCAGTGTCGTCCACCGTGATCACGGGCTCCTCGGCGCACCCGCCCTCGCGCTCGTCGCCGGACGCGTCGTCGGGCCCGAGGGGGGCCTCCTCTCGGCGGGCCTCGTCGGCCTGCCGGAAGAACTCGTCGGCGTCGAAGGACGCCATTCTCTTGGCGCTACTGGAGCGCCACGCGCGCGCGGTCCGTGTAAAGTTAGCGCGCGCAAATCACATTTAAAAAAGGAAAGGTGGGCGCACGCCCCGCGACACCCCCCCACTCCCCGCCCCAACACACACACGCGCGCGCACACACAGACACACACACACACACAGGCGCGCATGGGCGCGTGGGCAGGAGGCGATGCTGGCGGCGAGCGAGTCGTGCGAGCAAGGCGGCGACGGCGGGCGCGGGTCGTCGCTTAGAACTTGGACGCGGAGCGCAGCACAGACGCGATGTCCTGCTCGCCCGAGGGCGCGCCCACCCACGCGTGGTTGGTGTTGCTGTGCGTGTAGCGCAGGCCACCGCTGGAGCGCGCGAGCAGCGACGTCATCAGGTCGCACTCCAGGGGGTTGGCCTTGCCCGCGCCGCTCGTGGCCGCCTTGGACGCCTCCGCCTTGACCGTCTCGAGCGCCGCCGGCGGCGCGGCCATCGCGGCCACGGGCGGCGGGTTGGCCTCGCGCGACGAGATCTTGGAGAAGGCGAACTTCTCCTGCATGAGCCCGGCGCGCGAGAGCTCCGCCTGCAGCGTCTCGAGCCCCTTTTGCCGCTCCTCCATGATCGCGAGCGCGTCGTCGTAGTCGCGCTGCAGCTTGGAGTTCTTCTCGGCGAGCTCCTCGTTCTGCTTCATCGTGGAGGCGAGCGTCTCGGAGGCCGAGGCGTTTGCGCTGGCCTGCTCGCGCAGGCGCTTGATGCCCTTCGAGGCCACGTACGAGACGGCGGCGAGCGCGCCCTGGCTGGCCAGGTCGGCCTTGTTGGTGTACTCCTGCGCCCACACGCCGAGCGGCGCCACGTCCGTCTTGAGCGAGGTGCCCTGGTGGTAGTTGTCGATCTCGTCGTTGACGAAGTCGCGCATGAAGAACTCGGCCTCGGGCTGCCAGGCCGCGATGCGCGAGCGCTCCTTGCCCTCGTAGACGGCCGCGCGCGCGTTGGCCGAGCCGATCTGCTCGGTCTTCTCGGCGAGCTCCGCGCGCAGGCGCGCGACCAGGTCGGTGTGGTTGGCCTCTGCGGAGGGGGCGCTGGTCTCGGCAACGGGGTCGGCCATGGTGTTGGTGGAGTGGGAGGGGGGGTGGTTGACGGCGCGGCCCGGGTGTGGGGTGCCTTAACCCAGTGGGGGGCGGGAGGGGGTTATGCCAAGCTAGCGAGAGGCGGCGCACCTTCCGCGCGCTTCGAGGCGCACACCAGGTGGTGCACCTGCCGGCCGCCAACGTGGTCGATCCAGGTGCCCGGCCGCTTGCCCTCGGCGCACACCGACAGCTCCGACTGCCCGCGGTAGGCCACGCCGCCCTGCGTGTCGAGGATCATGTCCGTGCCGAGCGACAGCCCGCGCAGCGCGCCGCGCTTCACCTGCTCGATGGCCTCCGGGTCCTCGACCTCCGCCGCGATGCGCAGCGAGCCGTCCTGCCCCTCCCAGCTGGCCAGCACGGTGCCGACGCGCTCGTTGCTGTCGTGCTCGTTCAGCAGCGGCTTTCCGGCCAGCTGCGTGCCGCGGATCTCGGCGCGCGACAGGTCCGCGGCACTGCTGCGCTTGCCGCTGCGCGGCGGGGCGGGGTGGGCCACGCCGCGAATGGGGAGCGGCATTCTGCGAGCAAATTGCGTTTTCATTTTAAGAACTCACGCGCGGCTAAATCGCGCCTTGGGCTAGCGCACACTCACGCGGTCCCCGGTCCCGGTCCGCGGTCCCCGGTCCGCGGTCCCCGGTCCGCGCGCGGTGCGCTCAGAGGTTGCCGGCCTCGGGCTGCGCGGCCGACAGGTCGGGCGCCGGCTCCTCGCCCTCGGCGTAGTCCTCGCCCGCGTGCTCGGGCGCCGGCTCGGCGGTGACGTTGACGTTGGCGAGGTTGGGCATCGACTCCTTCGAGTCGCCCATGTTGGTGATCACCACCGCGTTCGCGAGGGTGAACTTGACACCAAAGGTCTTATCCATGCGGTACATGCCGCGCACGACCTCGATCTCCGCTGCGACGACGCTCCCCGCCTTGAGGTCGCTGATGTTGCCCTTGACCAGCTTGGTCACGGTCGCGCCGTCGTCGAGCAGCGTCGTCAACCAGACGGTCGGCATCCGGTTGCGCTGGTTGTCCGAGTTGAACTCCTGGTGCTGCACGAACACTTTGACGCCTGCCGCGTAGCCCTTCTCCTCGTCGCCCGGCTTGAGACGCGAGGTGAACTTCTCCTCGAAGGCGTCCTGGCTGATGTGCTTCTTGCTACCCGCCTTGGGCGGGTACATCTCGTCCTTCAGGGGCAGCGCGCACTCGACGAACCGCTTCTCGAGGGCGATCAGGGCGGCCTCCTCCTCCTTGCTGAGGCTGAAGACGACGGTCCACGCGGCGTTGTCGTCGCCGGCCGGCCCGCCCTCGCCCGAGTAGGGCCCCGCATCAAAGGGCAGCTTGCTGAACTCGGGCAGCTCGCGGATCGCAAAGCGAAGCTGCGAGGCGTTGGGGCCGAAGACCTTGACGAAGGGCGAGGTCCCCTGCTTGCGGGGCTTCTCCATCTGGGTCCCGAAGGTGACCTGCGACAGGTCCAGGTTGACGAGCGTGGCCTTCTTCTCGCCGGGCAGGCTGGAAATGTGCCGCGACAGCACGGGCGCCGCGCTCGTGCTCTTGTGGATGCTGCTGCGCGTGCTCGTCACATCGCCCCACTGGTCGGTCATGGCGCTTACTGGCGCGCGGTAGGGGGTGGCGTGAGTTGGCGTGGGCTGGCGTGGGCTGGCGTGGGCTGGCGTGGGCTGGCACGAGTGGCGCGCTCGGAGTGCCGGGGCGGGGCCGCGGTGGGCACCTGGGTCGGGGTTGGTCGAGGTCGGTCGGGCGTCGTTGCGCCCCCCCTCCCGGCACAAGTCGGTGGTTTTCCTTTTGGCGCCAGTCCCTCGTGGCGCCCAACGCCACGGACCGATTCGAAAAAGAAATCGAGTTTACGCACAGACACGGACGGACACGGACGCGGACGCGGACACGGACACGGATACGGACGGACACACACGCGCGCGCGACGCGCGCGTCGCGCGCGTCGCGCGCGCGACGGCGGCGACCGCCGCCTCAGGCGGCGGCGGTCGCGCCTCAGGCGGCCTGCATCGGGGCGATCGCCTGCGCGATCTCGAGCTGCACCTTGGACGGGTCGCGGTCGCCCTGCATGAGCCCCGAGAGGACCTTGCTCTCCCAGACGCAGCCCACGCCGAAGAGCGTGAGGCGCTGGGTGGGCACCGGCTTGGAGCAGTTGCTCAGCAGCTCGACGAGCGAGCCGGTCGAGGCGTCGAGGTCGGCGCGCGGCCTGAACTCCGAGGGGGCGGGCGGCTGCTGGTCGTTGGTGCTGACGCCATCCGGGCACTTGCCCTTTGCGAAGAGGCAGCGCGTCCCGGGGTCGCACGCGAGCTCGATCTTGGCGCCGACCGCGGCCGTCGGCTCGGGGATCGACTCGAGCGCGTCGAGCATGCGCTGCATGAAGTTGGTGCCGTCGTCCTTGGTCTTGAGCTTCTCGGCGACGGCGCCGGCGAGCGCGTCGACGCTCGCGTCGGAGCCGTGGCTCGGCGCGGCGTTGCCGGCGTTGGGGGCGTCGACGGCCATGGGCTGCTCCGGCGCGCCCGCACCGGGGGCCGCACCGGGGGCCGCAGCAGGGGCCGCAGCAGGGGCCGCAGCAGGGGCCGCGGCCGAGAGCGAGCGATACTCGGACGGGTCCGAGCCGCACGAGCGGTAGACCATGCCGCCGTCCTCGGGCTCCGGCTCGGGCTCCGGCTCGGGCTCCGGCGGCGGCTTGTGGTGGTCCACCTTGCCCTGCGCGATCATGCGGTCGTAGAGCGTCTGCGACGCCGCCTTGATCTTGGCCAGGTCGTAGGCGGGCGGCTCGGCGCCGACCTCCACGAAGTCGTGCGCGGGGCGCTTGCGGTTGCGCGTCGTCTTCGAGAGGCCCTGCAGCGAGGCGCCGCCGCGCATGAGGTGGATCAGCTGCCGGATCCACTCGGAGTCGCCGGCGAGGTCCTCCTCGTTGACGCCGATCGCGTCCGCGAGCGCGCCGCGCAGCTCGACGATCTCGATGCAGAAGCCGGAGGTGCTCACGTCCATGGCGCGGATCGCCGAGGCAAAGTCGGCCATCTCCGGCGGCAGCAAGGCGACCGCGTCGACGAAGGCCTGGTTGGACGGGATGAAGCTGACGTCCAGCGCCAGGCGCATGCACCACATGTCCACGAAGAGGAAGGCGGCGCGCACGACGGTCTTGGCGCCGTCGGGCTGGCCGATGACCAGCATCACCGGCACGTTCTCAAAGAGCGTCCGGCCCTCGACGAGGATCGAGGGGCGGTCCTCCGCCCGCATGGTCGACTCGGCGGGCACCATGAAGACGAACCGCGTGCTCGTGCCCTCGGTCGGGATGCCGTCGCTGCCCGGCCCGTCGAAGCACAGCTGGCCCTCGTGCGCGTCGTCCACGCACGGCAGCGCCTCCAGCGGCTGGAAGTAGCCGCGGGTCTCGGCCAGCTCGATCTTGAAGTGGACCGAGCAGCCCGGCGCGTGCATGGCCACGGCCTTGGTCCGGAGGCCCGCGCGCTTCATCTGGTGCGCGCCGATCTTCATGAGCAGCGCGTCGAGCGACTTGCCGTGCTGAAAGATGATCGCGTTGTGCGCGCCGATGCCCTGCAGGAAGCAGCGCACCATGACGTGGTCGATGCCCGCGTAGCACTCGACAAAGTGCGCCGCGTAGGACCGCATCAGCAGCAGCGACTGGAGCAGGTCGGCCGACGCGCCGAGCCCGACGATGCGCAGGTCGCGCTCGTCCTGGTGGTGCTCGCGCAGCGCGGTCGCGAGGTCCGCGCCGAAGATGTCGGCCGGCCCCGGGAGCGCGTCCGCGCACACCTCCGCGTCCTCGTTGCGCTTCCAGCGGGACAGCGACCACGGCATGTCGAGCTTCGCGTTGCGCGTGACCGCGCCCGCGAACCAGCTGCTGAGGAAGCGCGTGTGCCAGTCGACGAGGCGCGCGACCTGCTCGAGCGCCGCCTCGATCTCCCGCACGCGCGGGTTGCGCCGCGGGAAGGTGCCGGCGCTCTCCGGGATGCCCAGGTCGTTGCAGCTCACCGCAGTCCGCGCGTGCAGCAGGCTGAGCAGCGGGCCGATGTTGAACTCCTGAGCGGCCGGCGGCTCGACCGTGATCGGGAAGCGCTGCGTCCGCTTGGGCTCGACCACCACGGCGTCGCGCCACTTGAACTCGAACGTCGGGCCATCGCCGACGGTCGGGGGCTTGAGGACCCACTTGGTGACGAGCTTGAACTTGGTGCCGTAGCCGGTGAACTGGGTGTGGGTCCTGGTGCTGCCCCCGCCCGACTTGGTCACGACGACGCTGGCGTCGGAGTCGAAGGACGCCTGGAGCGTCTCGGTGTTGCTCACCTCGTACGAGACGAGGAGCGTGTACGTGCACTCGCGGAAGGAGACGCACATCTCGTCCATGCCGACAAAGTCGGTGTGGTTGGAGCTGAGGAAGATGTCGTGGAAGACTTGGTGGAGCAGGAAGCCCGCCGCCGCCGAGTTGCGCGCGCCGAAGGCGGCGAGGTCCTGGAGCGTGCCGCCCGGCAGGAAGGGCGTGATCGTGCGGGCGTTGGAATGCTCAAGAACCCGCAAGTGCTTCTTGAGGGAGGACTCGAGGACGTTGGGCGTGAGCTTGTGCGCGCCCGAGAAGGTGGAGCGGAGGTTGGAGTCGCGGCGGGACATCATGATCGTGAGCGAGCCTGGGCGGTTGGCGGGCTTGGCGATGAGTGGCGCTGGGTGGTGCTGGGTGGCGCCGGTGGCGGGGGGTGGGGGCGGGCGCGCGCGCCAGCAAGCGGGGGTATGGGGGGGGGAAGTGTACTGTTTCTCTGGGGCCTGCCCACCTCCAAGCGCCCGCGAGGTGTGACGCTGGCGGCGTTGGCGCCGGGTTGGGGGTTGGCGCCTGGCGCTCGCGCCAGGCAGGTGCGCCAGCGCCGCCAGCGTCACACCTAGCCGGGGCTCTCCCAGGGGCAGACCAGCGCACCCTCTGAGCACCGACACCATGCCGAAGTCCGCCATCCGCAAGGCGCCCAAGCCCGCCGCCACCGCCGCCACCGCCGCCACCACTGGCGCGAAGGCGGCCAAGTCGCCCAAGACGGCCGCGTCGCTCGAGGAGAAGGCGGCGGAGGCGGTGGTGCGGCAGTGCATCGCGCAGGGCAAGGCGTCGTTCATCATCGACGAGCTGCAGAAGAACGAGCAGGCGGAAAGGGTGCTGCACGAGTGGATGCAGCGCGCGTTCCGCATCAAGTCGCCGCGGGTGGTCACCGTGCTGTACATCAGCGCGGACAGCGGCCCCGACGGCACCTTTGTCCACCTGCCCCTCAACGCGCAGGCGATCCCGGGCGGGGCCGGCGCCGAGATCGGCGTGCCGCGCTGGCTCGCGCTGCTGCTCAAGGAGCACGAGAGCGGGTTTGCGTCGACGATGGACCACTTTGACGACCCGTCCGACGAGAAGAAGAAGAAGGTCAACAAGGTGCTCAAGGAGGCGTACAGCACGCTGGGCGGCCCCAGCTTCGAGTGGCAGGAGATCGACACGGCCGTGGAGTGGGCGCAGGACACGCTCAACTCGTGCACCGAGGAGCTTCTGATGAAGGTGCTCCACGATCTCGAGGTCGTGGACCAATCGGACCTGGAGGAGAACGAGATGTCGGCGCACGAGTGGTACGCCGACAACAGCGCCGACGTTGACGAGGTGCTCAACGAGCGCTTCCTAACGCTGTTCGATCCCAGCGAGCTGCAGAAGCGCGCGCTCACCAAGCGGCAGCTCGAGAGCTACCGCGCGGGCGGCATCGGCGTGCGCCCCGTCGCGACGATCCTCGTCGAGGAGGCCAACTGGCACTGAGCGGCTTCCGAGGGTGTGGTGGTGGTGGCGGTTGGGCAGGACCGGGCGCTAGAGACGATGTGTGCGTGTGCGTGTGCGTTTGCGTGTGGCAAGGCGTGGTAAGGCGTCGTAAATTGCTATCACACTTGTGGGCTTGAGGCTCGCGCAGCCGATTGGTCCGACTGCGGCCAAGTCATGCGCGTCGCGGTGCTGCACACGGGCGCCTTGCACGAGAGCACCCTCGGGTACGCGCAGGGGGCCGTGTGCGCGGCGCGCAGGCTCGCCCACCAGTGGACGAGTGGCGACCTCGTGAGCGTCGCCGTCGTTTGGGCGCCGAAACCGCACGGGTTGCAGAGCGGGTGCGCACGCTTCGACCGCGTGCGCGTCCTGCAATGGAACGCCTCGGCCGCGGGCAGCGCGACGACTGCGGGCCACCAGCGCGAGGCCTGGCGCGCGCTCCGGGTAGCGATCGACGCGGCGCTCGAGCTGCGCGCCGAGTGGATGTTTCGCGTTCGTTTCGACGCGCACGTTTCCGCGTGGAAGGTGCCCTTGCCGGCCGATGCGCTCTGGGCGCCAGATTGCATCTACGGGTTCAAGCAGAGCTGGGGGTGGCCTTCCGACAACGCGTTGCTCTTCCCGGCCCGCGTGGGCCGCGCGCTCTTCGATCGGCGGCTGCCGGATCCGCTCAACGAGTTGCGACTTGCGCACACCGCGGGAACGGCCGGGCTGCGCTTCTGCTGGGTCCGCGTGGACGTCTGGCTGTTCAAGCCCGAGCGCGCCGTGCTCGGCACGAACGAAGGCTCGGCCGGCGTGCGCAGGTGGACGGCGCCGCCGGCTCTCAGCAGCGACGCCAACGGGCGCGCGTCGCAACCAGCACGCAACTACGATCCGGCCACTCGGGTCCACGAACGGGCGAGGCACGCGTCGTGGGCCACCTATGCCGAGGCGCCGCTCGCGTGGGCGACTGCAGGACCACAAACGAAGCACCTTTCGGGCTCTCCCGCTGTCACCCGCACAAGCGCGCGTGATTAAGACGCCTGCCAACCCCGCCAGCGCCGCGCACTCTCGGACGCCACATGGCCGAGGCGAGCCGGGCAGCGCCAGCCATCCCTTCCGCCTTTGCCGCTTCCGCGCCAGGCAATGGCTTGGGCGGCTTCAGGTTCACGGCGCCTGGTGACGCGCCGGTCATGCCCCTCGACGATCTGGCAATCCTCAAGAATTCGATGGTGTCCATGACGAGCAGCCACGAGAAGATGGCGCAGTCGGTCCAGCGCATCGAGGCAAAGCTGCGCGCCGATACCGAGGCGCTCGAGGCGTCCAAGGCCAAGTTTGCGGAGACCAAGGCTGTCGTCGAGGGCGCGCTCAACAAGTTCAAGGGGCGCGTCAAGCTCAACGTGGGCGGCGTCAAGTACGAGACGACGCTCACGACGCTCACGGCGGACGGCGACGACTCGGTGCTCGGGTCCATGTTCAGCGGCCGGCACGAGCTGCACCCCGACGAGGACGGCGAGGTCTTCATCGACCGCGACGGCAAGCACTTTGGGCACATCCTCAACGTGCTGCGCGACTCCAGCGTGGCGGTGAACATCAACGACCGCATGGCGCTCCACGCCGAGTTGCAGTACCACGGCATCTCGGAGGAGCGCTGCACGCGCCTCATCACCGTCTCGGACCACAACGGCAACCGGTGCCGGTTTGATGTGTTTGGGCGCGCGCGCGCCGTCGCCGCCGAGCGCGCCGCCAGCGCCAACGGCGCCGCCTGAGCGCGCTTGGCTCGCCCACGCGGCAGTGTTTTTTTTAACAACTAGAAATACAACCCGTTGTGGAACACGCGGTCCCCCCCAGAGTCGTACGTGATGCGCAGGTCGTCGTAGCCGCGGGCCGCGAGCAGTTGCGACACCGCCGGTGTCGGCCGCTCGACCACCAGGAAGCGCACCGGGTTCTTCTGGAAGTTGAGCGTCTGCAGCACGCTCAGCTCCGCGCCCTCGACGTCGAGGAAGAGCACG
>Ga0233444_10003339_pt1 | contig 16025 bp, 14 predicted proteins | sample SI_124_October20_6_FD_182792 | JGI IMG/M metagenome (GOLD analysis project Ga0233444, IMG submission 182792) | Seawater microbial communities from Saanich Inlet, British Columbia, Canada - SI_124_October2016_10_MG | ecosystem: Environmental > Aquatic > Marine > Inlet | place: Canada: British...
TCCAATGCCTTTGTCATACGAATATAGGTATTTGCATCAAATTCCTTGGCAAACTTATCTCCTTGGTAATTTAAATACGATTCGATTTCAAATTCAGTATTAAAATTGTATTGATAATCTTTGTTTTTTTTCTTTCTACCAAATTTACTTTTCATTGCATCATTTGATAAGTAGGTGATGTGACCTAACATACGTGCAACTCTTAAGCCTCGTTTTGGTTTATTTTTTTTTGTATAAAAATCACCTTTTTGAAAATCTGGATCCGTAATGATTGATTGCCTCGCAACTTCATTAAATGCAATATTTTGAGCTGTTAAATTAGGTGCTGCGGCGATAATAATTGTATTCTTTACTTCATTTGGAAATTGAAGATTCCACTCTAAAGCTTGCATTCCTCCCAGGCTGCCACCGATAACTGACGATAATCTTTTAATACCCAAAAAGTTAATTAAAGCTTTTTGTGTCTTTACCCAATCTTCAACAGTTATGATTGGAAAGCTGGATCCCCATACTTTTTTTGTTTTTGGGTTGATAGACTTTGGCCCAGTACTACCTTCATTACCTCCTAAATTATTTATACCAATGACAAAGAATTTATTTGTATTTAATGGTTTACCAGGACCAACCAAACTATCCCACCAACCAGGATACTTATCAGTTTTTTTATACTTACCGGCGACGTGTTGATTTCCCGTCAAAGCATGGCAGACCAAAACGGCATTATCTTTATTTTTATTTAATTTACCGTATGTTTCATAAATCAACTCAAAGTTATCGAGTGTCTTTCCACAAGATAATTTAATTGGGTCTGCGCATTTAAAAATTTTGGATTTTACAATGCCGATTGAGTTAATTTCTTTCATTTAAGAATTATACTATTTGATTAAGCTTTAAACTTTTATTTTTGATGCTGAAGTTACTCTAATTTTTTGATTGATATCTCGATGTTGTTTTATGTTGTCAAAAGACTTTTGTTGAAAGTAATTTTTGACACTATGTCCTTGTGTATGGCCATGCTCAATCATTAACAATCCTTCGGAATTTAGAAATCTTGGCGAGGTATCAATAATTTTGAAAATATCTGCAAATCCATCATTAGCAGCAACTAAAGCATTTGAAGGCTCATAACCTAATTCGAGATTATTTAGATGAACATCATCTTTTGAGATATAAGGGGGGTTAGTCAATATCAGGTCAAATAATTCTTTTTCTTGGATGTTATCAAACCAATCACTTTCTAAAGTATAGATATTTGTTGCGTTATGTTTTTTAATGTTTTTGTTTGCAACTTTTAATGCTTTTGATGAAATATCCGAAATTATAATTGTTGAATTTGGATAGAGTTTTGATAGCGTAATACCAATAATACCGGAGCCTGTTCCTAAATCTAATATATTAAGTTTCGATTCTTTATCGAATTCTTTTAATACTATATCAATTAATAATTCAGTATCTTGCCTTGGAATTAATGAATTTTTATCTAAATAAAAAGTTTCTCCATAAAAATCCCATTCATTAAAAATATAAGCAAGGGGCTCATGTTTAATGCGCTTTTTTAGAATAGATGAAATAAATTCCTCTTGGGTTTTATCAATATTTATTTTTTGATTTGATATAAAAAAAGATGAGGGTTTTTTGAGGGCGAACTTTAAAATATATTCTGCTTCAATTTGAGCTTCACGTTCATTAATTTGTATATTCTCTCTTAAACACTCTTCAATTCTTTTTTTTTGATAACTTACTGAAGACAATTTTTTCTATTCTTTTTCTATTTGTGCAAGAAGGTCAGCTTGATGTTCAGATGTTAATGCTTCAATTAAATCAGTCAAATCACCGTCCATAATGTAATCGACTTTATATAACGTGAGATTGATCCTATGATCAGTAATTCTTCCTTGAGGAAAGTTATAAGTTCTAATTCGCTCACTTCTATCTCCACTGCCAATTAATGATTTTCTCTCTGAGGCAATTTTATTTTGCTGCTCTTTAATTTGGTTATCTTTTATTCTTGCTGCAAGCACACTCATGGCTTGGGCTTTATTTCGATGCTGAGATCTGTCATCCTGACATTCAACAACAATGCCAGAAGGTAGGTGTGTAATTCTCACCGCCGAATCTGTTTTATTAATATGTTGTCCTCCAGCACCAGATGCACGATATGTATCAATTCGGATATCAGCGGGATTAATATCAACATCACTAATTTCATCTGCCTCTGCTAAAACGGCAACTGTACAAGCTGAAGTATGAATCCTGCCTTGTGTTTCTGTATCGGGGACTCTTTGAACACGATGGCCACCTGATTCAAACTTTAGTTTTGCATAAACACCAGAGCCCATCACCTTCATAATCACTTCTTTAAAACCTCCAGCTTCAGAGGAGTTACTGGAGATAATTTCTATTTTCCAGCCCATTCTTTCTGCATATCGGGTATACATCCTATAAATATCACCAACAAATAATGCTGATTCATCCCCACCAGCACCTGCTCTTATTTCAATAAATATGTTCTTCTCATCATCATCATCTTTTGGGATTAAAAGTTTTAGAAGTTCTGTTTCAACTTCTTCAATACTTGCCTCACCTTTCTCAATTTCTTCTTGCGCAAATACTTTCATTTCAGGATCACTTAAAAGTTCTTTTGCATCAGTAATGTCGAGGGTAATTTTTTGAAATTTTTTATATGTTTCAACGATTGGTGTTATGTCAGAGTGTTCTTTGGAAATTTTCTTATATCTTTCCATATCTTTTGTTACATCTTCTTGACTTAATTCAGTATTGAGCACATCAATTCTTTTTACCAAAGCTTCAAGCTTACCTTTCATTGATGCCTTCATTTTTTCTCTTCTTTAATGTTATAAATTTTTTTTATCAGCGAATCTGTTTCAAAATCCTCTTCATTTTCACGAATTGCTTTAGTGGGTCCATGCAGAAATTTTTTTGTTAAATTGATTATTAATTTGTTAATCACTTCATCAGAGGATGAGCCAATTTTTATGCTTTTTTTTGCTTTTTCTGCCTCAGCCAATGCAATCTTTTCAAATTGATTTCTTAAAAGTCTAATCGTTGGCGTATTTTTAATCTGCCGAGTTTTATTATAAAAAGCTTTCCCTTGGTGTTCGATTATTTGGATAGCTTTTTTTGTCGCACCCTGTCTATTTGTTAATCCTTGTTGAGCTATGTTAACGAGATCATCTAGCGTATATAAAAAAACATCGTCTAATTTACTTACTTCCGATTCAATATCTCTTGGAATTGCCAAATCCACAAGCATCATAGGGCGATGCTTTCTTTTCTTCAATGCTTGTTCTATAACACCCAGTCCTATAATGGGTAATTGGCTGGCTGTTGAGCTTATTAAAACGTCATAATTATGCAGCTGGTCATATATTTCACCAATAAGACATGCCTCACCGTTTACTTTTTTTGCTAAAGCCTCGCCTTTTTCAAAGGAACGGTTAGCAATTGATATTTTTTTTGGTTGATATTTTTGAAAATATTTTGCACACATTTCACTTATATCGCCAGCACCAACAAACATGACCTGAGTTTGGTTTATTTCTCCAAAGATTTTTTTTGTTATTGCAAGCGCACAAGAGGCAATCGTTGTGGCACTTGAACCTATATGAGTTTTTGTTCTAACTTCCTTTGCGGTTTTAAAAACATCTTGAAAAAATGTATTGATATATTTGCCTTGAACGCCAGATAGGTGAGCAATCTGTGAAGCTTGTTTCATTTGTCCAAAAATCTGTGTTTCCCCGATCAGCATACTATCCAATCCTGAGGCAACTTTACAGGCATGAACATAACAATCTTGATTTGAAAATGTATAAAGATATTTTTTAAGCTCAGTAAATTTTATTTTATTAAAAGTTGCGAGCCATTGGTAAATTTCATTAGGATCTTTTACTTGAAAATATATTTCTGTTCTATTGCAGGTTGAAAGTATCAAAGCCTCAGCGCCTGTTTTTAATTTTAAATCTTTAAGAACATGGCTGAGCATATCGTGCGAAAACACGAATTTCTCCCTAATTTCAATAGGTGCTGTCTTATGATTTAGGCCTACAAGATTTAAATCCATTATTTATATAGTCCGCTTGCTTTATAATTTATTTTATTAAAAAGAGAGTAAAATACGCATTTTACAATAATTCAATTCAATTAATTTGGGAACTTAGTATATATGGAAAAAACATTTAGAATTGCCCCTAGCATTTTGTCAGCTAATTTTGCAAAATTAGGGGAAGAAATCACAGACGTTATTACTTCTGGTGCAGATATTGTTCACTTTGATGTGATGGATAATCATTATGTACCCAACTTAACCATAGGACCTTTAGTATGTGATGCTATCAGACCTGTTACAGATGCAATCATTGATGTCCATCTGATGATAGAGCCCGTCGATAGAATAATTCCTGATTTTGCTAAAGCTGGTGCAGATATAATTACTTTTCATCCGGAAGCATCAAACCATATTGACAGAAGTCTGTCCATGGTTCGAGATCTTGGATGCAAATCCGGTTTAGTTTTCAATCCTGCAACCTCACTAGATTATCTTGATCATGTGATGGACAAGATTGATATGGTTCTTCTAATGTCAGTTAACCCTGGTTTTGGCGGCCAAAAATTTATACCAGAGACTTTAAATAAATTAAAGTTAGCAAGAAAAAAAATAGATGCCTACACTGAAAAGACAGGAAAAGAGATTTGGCTTGAAGTAGATGGTGGAGTTAATGCTGATAATATTACTGAGATCGCTCAAGCTGGTGCTGATACATTTGTTGCAGGATCCGCAGTATTTGGGGCATCAAATGATAAAGACCCCAATAAATATGACTCAATTATAAGTGCATTAAGAGCGTCATTAGCAAAAGCCTAGAATTGGGAAAATTTAATAATATAAAAGCGATCCTCTTTGATTTGGATGGCACATTATTTGAAACAGCGCCTGAATTGTCTGAGGCCGTTAACTTAATGCTTAAAGATTTAGAAATGGTGCAATTAAAAACAAATGAAATTAAATGTTTCATTGGAAAGGGGGCTGAAAATCTTATCAAGCAATCTTTAGAACTTTCCTCAAAAAGAGATCCAATCTCTGTTTTTGCCAAAGCTGAAAAATTATTTGCACACCATTATTCTTCAATTTCTGCAAATAGCCTGATGTTTGAGGGTGTTGAAAAGACCATTACTGACTTAAAAGCTAAAGATTTTCTTTTAGGGTGTGTTACCAATAAACCCGCTATTTATACAGAAGCCCTAATGAATCATTCTAGGCTATCTAACTTTATGGATATAGTCGTCTCAGGAGATACAACCGAAAAAAAGAAACCAGATCCACTCCCCATTTTACATGCACTCAACCAATTAAATATAGAACCAAAAGATGCGATTATGGTGGGTGATTCTGTTGTAGATATTGAGGCAGGATTTGCTGCAGGCACATATATCTTTACAGTGCCATACGGTTACCAATTTGGTGAGTCAATTATTTCTGATAAAGTAGATTATAGATTGTCAAATTTCAGTGAACTAACTCAAATTATTAACTAATATGTTGTCAACTATCTCAAGACAAGAATTCGATAATTTTCAAAAAAATGGATTTAATAGGATTCCTTTGGTGCTCGAATGCTTTGCTGATTTAGATACGCCATTATCTGTTTATTCAAAGTTAGCAAATGATCGTTATAGTTATTTGCTTGAATCAGCAGATGGCGGCAATAAACATGGGCGTTATTCCATTATTGGCTTGCCAGCAAAAGTTAGAATACAGATTAAAAAAGATAAAATTTTAGTTTTTAATGAAGATAAGGTTACAGATGAAATCTCTGATAAAAATCCTTTAGATTTTATCGATCAGTTTATGGATCAATTTAAAACTCCACAAAATTTAGATTTACCGAGATTTTCTGGAGGTCTTGCTGGTTATTTTGGTTATGAAACGATTCAATATATTGAGCCCAGATTAAGTAAAGAATTTTTAGAAGATAAACTTGACCTACCTGACATACTTTTGATGCTATCAGATGAAGTTGTGGTTTTTGATAACGTCAGTGGTAAATTATATTTTGTAATCTACGTAGATGTGAAAACTCAAAATGCTTACGAAAAAGGTATCCAACGCCTTAATGCTCTAGAGGAAAAATTAAAACAAGGACCCTCACCTTATTTAATTGAAAAAAATAAATTTGATGATAAGTTGACTGAGGCTCGATCGGAATTCGGCGAAGAAAATTATTTAGAAGCAGTTGAGAAAGTCAAAGAATACATACTCAATGGAGATATTATGCAGGTTGTCTTATCTCAAAGGCTTAGCCAAACATTTAAGTCTAATCCACTATCTTTATATAGAACATTAAGAAATCTTAATCCCTCTCCTTATATGTATTTTTATAATATGGATGACCACTTCGTGGTAGGTGCATCTCCTGAAATATTGGTTACATTAGAGGGGGAAAAGGTAACTGTAAGACCTATTGCAGGAACTAGACCGAGAGGTAAGGATGAACATGAAGACCTTGTCTTAGAAAAAGACTTACTGAAAGACCCTAAAGAAATTGCTGAGCATGTACAACTGATGGATTTAGGGAGAAATGATATTGGACGAGTTTCTGAGACGTCTTCAGTAAAGGTAACTGATCATATGATTATTGAAAAATATTCTCATGTCATGCATATTGTTTCAAATGTCGAAGGCAAACTTAAAGATAAACTTTCAGCAATGGATGTTTTAAAAGCTACCTTTCCTGCGGGTACGGTAAGTGGTGCACCAAAAGTAAGGGCGATGGAAATCATTAATGAGTTAGAATCAACTAAGAGGGGTGTTTATTCCGGTGCAGTTGGATACATTGGATTTGACGGTGATATGAACGTTGCTATTGCTATAAGAACTGCGGTCATAAAAAATCAAACACTGTTTGTTCAGGCTGGGGCAGGTATAGTCTCAGACTCAATTCCCATGAATGAGTGGGTAGAAACAAAAAATAAAGCAAAAGCGATTTTAAAGGCAGCCGAGTTAGTTCAAGCAAGGATTACGGAGTAGTTTTATGTTGTTAATGATAGATAACTATGACTCATTTACTTATAACCTAGTGCAATATCTAGCAGAAATTGGACAAGAGGTTAAGGTTGTTCGAAATGATAAAATTTCTATTGAGGAAATTAATAAGCTAAATCCGCAGTATATTGTAATTTCTCCTGGCCCATGCACACCAAACGAAGCGGGTATTTCACTCGAACTAATTGAGGCTTTTAAGGGGAAAATTCCTATTTTAGGGGTTTGTCTCGGGCATCAATCAATAGGACAGGCGTTTGGCGGTAAAATTGTTCATGCACAAACTATTATGCATGGTAAAACCTCAAAGATTTCTCATAACAATAAGGGCGTATTTAGAGGTATTAAAAATCCTTTTGTAGCAACAAGATATCATTCGTTAGTCATTGATAGGGAATCCCTACCAAATTGTTTCGATATAACAGCTTGGACTGATGATAATGAAATTATGGGAATCAAACATAAAAAATTAGCAATTGAAGGTGTCCAGTTTCATCCAGAATCTATTTTGAGTGAGCACGGGCATGACTTATTAAAAAATTTTTTAGATCAAAATGAGTAATCACTTTACAAGCATTATTAGCTCTCTTATAAATCAACAAGATTTATCTCATGAAGATATGCAATCTGCTATGAACCAGATAATGTCTGGAGAAATAAACCCAATCCAAATTTCTGGTTTTATGGTTGCTCTTCAAATTAAAAGGCCAACAATTGATGAAATAGCTGCTGCAGCCCTAGTGATGAGAGAGGTTTCAAACAAAGTAAAAATAACAAGTAAGCAAAATTTGATTGATACTTGTGGGACGGGTGGCGATAGTCTGCAAACTTTTAATGTATCAACACTTGCAGCCATTGTAGCTGCATCAGCAGGAGCTATTGTTGCAAAGCACGGAGGCCGTTCTGTTTCATCAAAATCTGGTAGTGCTGATGTTTTAGAATCATTGGGCGTAAATGTTAATTTAAACTTCTCTCAACTTGGAAATCTTGTTGACGATATTGGGATTGGTTTTATGTTTGCCCCTAATTATCATCCTGCAATGAAACATGTTGCACCTGTCAGAAAGGAATTAAAACTCAGGACCATTTTTAATTTACTTGGCCCGTTAACTAACCCAGCTTCAGCAAAAAATCAGGTGGTTGGTGTTTATGGTAAAGAATTGACTATTGTTTTTGCCGAAGTTTTAAAAAAACTAGGTAGTCATCATGTACTTTCTGTACACGGTGATGATGGTATGGATGAGATTTCAATTACGGGTAAAACATATATTGCCGAACTTAAAAATGGAAAAATTTTAGAGTACGAATTTAACCCACAAGACTATGGATTTGAGTTGGGAAAAATTGAAGATATTGAGGTTGCCGATATTGAAAGCTCTAAAAAAATGATGCTTGGTGTGCTGAACGGAGATAAAAATACCGCTCGCGATATCACAATTTTGAATGCAGGGGCAGCACTCTATGTTTCAGGTATCTGTCAAGATTTTGAATCAGCTTTTGAGGTTTCAGCTCAAATGATTGATGAAGGTCTTGCCATTAAAAAACTTAAACAATTAATAAAAAAATCAAATGAGTAATATTTTAAATAAAATTTTGGCGACAAAGTCTATTGAGATTGCTGAAGCAAAAAAAAGTATTTCAATTGATCAACTTAAAAAACAAATCTTAGAGCTTGATAAGCCAAGGGATTTTATTCAAGCATTAAGAGAAAAACATTCAAATGCCGAAGCAGGTGTGATTGCTGAGATTAAAAAAGCCAGCCCATCTAAGGGCATTATTAGAGAGAATTTTGACCCTGTATTAATTGCACAGTCATATGAGAAGGGAGGCGCTGCCTGCTTATCTGTGCTAACTGATCGAGATTATTTTCAAGGACACCCTGATTTTATTAAGCAAGTAAAGTTAAGCACAAAACTTCCTGTATTGCGAAAAGATTTTATTATTGATCCTTATCAAATTTATGAATCAAGAGCATTAGGGGCTGACTGTGTTTTGTTGATTGTTGCTGCCCTAGATTTAGACAAAATGAAGGAATTAGAGAGTTTGGCTAATGGTTTAGGTATGGCTGTATTAGTGGAATCTCATAACCAACTAGAGTTAGATGCTTCATTAGAATTAAATACACCATTAATTGGAATAAATAATAGAGATCTAAAAACATTTGAGGTGTCATTAAAAACATCAATAGATTTAGTTAAGACTATCAAGGATAGAATGCCTATTACTGAATCAGGAATTTTTAATTATGAGGATATAAAGTTGATGAATGACAATCAGATTAATACTTTTTTAGTTGGAGAAGCTTTTATGAGAGAAGCTGACCCTGGTGAAGCACTTAAAGAACTTTTTTATAATTAAGCCTTAAAAAATGACGATGCTAAATAGACCGAGACGAATGCGAGAAAGTAGTTTTTCGAGAACACTCATGCGAGAAAATAATATTGCAGTAAGTAATCTTATTTATCCCATATTTGTAATTGAAGGAATAGGTGTTCGTCAAGATATAGAGTCAATGCCAGGCATTCAAAGATTAAGTATTGATGAATTAATAAAAGATGCTTCTGAATGCCATCAATTAGGTATTCCAGCTATTGCTATCTTTCCTTACATCGATAAAAAACTAAAAACGGATGATGCATGTGAAGCATTTAATGATGACGGTCTTGTTCAAAGAGCAATAAGAGATTTAAAAAAAGAAATTCCTGAGCTTGGTGTTATATCAGATGTAGCGTTAGATCCATTTACATTGCACGGACAAGATGGGCTCATTGATGAAGCGGGCAATATATTAAATGATGAAACAGTTAGTATTTTAACCAAACAAGCTATCAGCCATGCTAAGGCAGGCGCTGACATTGTAGCTCCCTCAGACATGATGGATGGGAGAGTTCAGAGAATTAGAAAGTCTCTTGAAGAGAATAAATTTATAAACACAAAAATTTTAGCTTACTCTGCAAAATATGCTTCCTCATTTTACGGACCATTTAGAGATGCGGTTGGTTCATCAGAGCTATTGGGTAAGTCTTCAAAGGAGACATACCAAATGGATCCTGCAAATAGCGATGAGGCTTTAAATGAGGTGAAATTAGATATTCAAGAGGGCGCTGATATGGTCATGATTAAACCTGGCATGCCTTATCTTGATATAGTTTTTAGAGTCAAACAGGCCTTTAATAAGCCAACTTTCGTATATCAGGTTAGTGGGGAGTACGCAATGATAATGGCAGCATCCTTGAAAGGTTGGCTAAATCAAGATGATGTTATTTTAGAGTCACTCATTTCATTTAGAAGGGCAGGAGCCGATGCAATTATTACTTATTTTGCATTAGAGGTAGCGCGTTTGATGGATTCAAAGCAGTAATATCTAAAGATAAAACTTTTTTAACATTTAACCCTCTGTTCTGCAGATAATTTTTTTTAAAATCAAAAAAGTCATTTTCAAAATACACCTTTATTTCAGCTGGTATAGATAAATTCTCTAAGTAAATTGTAGGAATAGACTTAATTGAATACTTACCCTCTTTGGCATTCATTTTTACTTCTTTAAAATCATAAGATAATTCACTATTTAGAAGAACGTACTCTACGTCTTTTAGATTATCAGCAAATAAATTTATCTTAATTTCGGGAAACTTTGGAATTATGCCTTGAGATAATTGATTCATTAGATGAGGTTTAAAATTTTTAAAGATACTCATAATCTCGAGAGCTTGAGTTTTGAATAGCTCTAAAAACTCAATATCAATATTTGGATTAAAAATTTTATTAAATTCATCAATGGCTTTATCAATTTGCGAATTTGTTGGGAGGCTTACATTTTCATTGAGGCCTAATGACCTCGCAGCCTTTTTCTTGGCAAACAAATAATCTTTAATGCCCTCCTCCATGATCAATTGAGCAGCAAGATTCGCAACTGATACTTTTATATTTTTAGATGACATAATTTTAACTACATTAGTTAATCACAAAGTATGAATTATCAAAGGGTGGATATTCTTCATAAAAATATTCGTACAAACCATTTTCATCAGAATTATTTGTCATTCCAGTTTTTTTATTGATCTTATATGGAATAATACCTTCAGGTTTTACTAAATTTTTAATTGGATAATCCTTCAGTAAAGGCCTCATATAATCAATCCAAATCGGTAATGCGGCTCTTGAGCCTGTTTCTTTATTGCCCAGTGATTTTGGTTGATCGTAGCCCATCCAAGTCACAGTCACTATGTCAGAATTAAACCCAGCAAACCAAGCATCCATTAAATCGTTTGTAGTACCTGTTTTCCCAGCAATATCTGGGCGTTTTAAAGTTTTTGCTTTTCTTGCCGTTCCATTTTTAATGACTTCTTTTAATAAGTCATACATGATAAATGCATTTCTAGGATCAATAATTCTTGGCGTTTCTTCATTTATCAACCCAGCCTGAAGTTTAATATTTCGGCCCTTAGAATCAATAATTCTATCAATATAATATGGTGTTTTGAGGTAACCACCATTAGCAAAAACACTATAGGCTCTCACCATCTCCCAAGCTGTTGCCTCTCCTACCCCAAGGGCCATAGATAGGTAAGGTTTATATTTTTTTGGATTAAATCCAAAGCGTGCAATATAATCAAGTGAATATTCTGGGCTAATATGTTTTAAAATTCTTATAGAAATCAAATTTTTTGATTTTGCTAAACCTTCTCGCAGTCTCATAGGTCCTGAAAATTTTTCGTTATAGTTTTGAGGGACCCAATTTTCATTAGAGCCAAGATCTTTCGCTAATATTTCTAAAGGGCCATCGTTAATTATTGTCGATGGGGTAATTCCTTTTTCGAGTGCACTTGAAATGATGAATGGTTTGAAAATTGATCCAGGTTGACGATGTGCCTGAGTTACATGATTATATTTATTTTTTTTAAAGCTAAAGCCTCCTACTAACGCAACAATTGCTCCAGTGTTAGGATCCATCGAAATTAATGCACTCTCAACTTCCGGGAGCTGTGTGACAATCCAATCCTTTTTCTTTTTAAAAAATCTCATTACTGAGCCAGGTCTAATTAATTTTTCCTCCAGGTTTTCCTTAGCTAAATCTTTTTTTAATAACCCTAAATTTTTTTTATAGATAGTGATGTATTGATTATTCTTCAAAAAAACTTCTATTTTGTATGGAAGGGTAGATAAAACAATGCCAGGAATAAAATTGTTATAGGTTTTAAAAGGTATTAAAGATTTTCTTAGAAATTGTTTTTTTGTTTTTTTATCGTTAAAATTTTTATCATTTAGATTTACAAAACCCTCAGGAGTTCTTAAGGGTTGTCGATTCATGTAATTAATAATGCCATTTTCGATTGCCTGATTTGCGACACTTTGATTCTTTTTCTTGATTGTCGTAATGACTTTTAGACCACTCGTGTAGATACTGTTGCCATATTCATCATGTAAGACTTTTCTTACCATTTCTGCAATGTAGTCTGCCTGAATTTCGTAACGAATATTTTTTTCAACAAGGTCAAGATGTTCTTCGAGCGCTAATATATATGACGGTCTATCAATGAAGCCATATTTGAACATATTATTTAAAACGGTATGTTGTCTTGCGATGGCTAAATCTGGATTAGATAGAGGGTTGTATCTACTTGGGGCCTTTGGCAACCCAGCTAATAATGCAATTTCAGCAAGATTTAAATTTTCAAGTGACTTATTAAAATAAGTATTCGCAGCAGCGGAAAAGCCAAAAGACCTTTGTCCAAGGTAAATTTGATTTATGTAAAGTTCAAGAATTTCCTCTTTAGTTAATTTATTTTCAATTTTAAATGATAGAAGAATTTCATTAAATTTTCTTTTGAGTGTTTTTTCAGAAGACAAAAAGAAATTTCGAGCAACTTGCATTGTGATAGTACTTGCTCCTTCTCTACTTTGTCCTGTAAAATTTTTTACAACTGCTCTAATAATGCCAATGAAATCAATACCTGGATGTTCAAAAAACCGCCTATCCTCAATCGCCAATATAGCATTTATCATTTTTTGAGGAACATTTTCTATGGCAATAAAATCTCTTCTCTCCTCCCCAAATTCTTGAATTAGATAATTATCTTTTGTGAAAATTTGTAATGGTTCTTTCGGGCGATATTTTGAAAGACTTTCAACATCAGGCAGCGTTGGGTATATAAGTGTTACTGTAAAAATTATAGTTGCTAAGCCCGCAATGCCTATAAGGAAAGAGAGGAGCAATAAATTTTTTATCTTTGAAATCATGGAATTGATTTTTTAATTTTTATAATCGATATAAGTATATTATAGAGCTGAACATTTTCATTATAAGTTTTAATTGATTTATAATTTTATTTTGGCTTGGCTTGAGTATGAAAAAATACAACAATATCTACCTAATAGGTTTGATGGGTTCAGGTAAAACGACTTTAGGTAAAATTCTGTCTAAAAAATTAGATAAACATTTTTATGACAGTGATCAGGTAATAGAAGAAAAATTGGGCGTAAATGTACCAATGATATTTGAGTATGAGGGAGAGGCTGGTTTTCGCGAGAGAGAAAAAGATATTTTGAAAGAGCTTGTGAGCAAACAAAACATTGTTTTAGCGACAGGGGGAGGAATCATACTTTCAGAATCTAATCGTAATCTCTTAGCAAAAAATGGGATAGTAATATATTTAAAATCTAATCAAAAAGATTTGGTTTTAAGAATGAAAAATGACAAAACTAGGCCATTATTAAAAAATGGTAACGTTGAATTAATTATTAAAAAATTATGTCAGGAACGAGAGCCTCTATATGAGGAGATTGCAGACTTCAAGATAATCACAAAAAACAAAAGAATTCATGAGGTCGTTAACGAAATCGTAAGGATAATAAATTAAATTTATGAAAACTATTAATATTAAATTTGATGATCGAAGTTACCCTATTTATATTGGCCAAGGTTTAATTTCAAATTATGAGCTAATAAGTCAACATTTACCGCATAAAAAAATTGTAATCGTTACAAACATTCTTGTAGCTGATATTTACTTAGACTCACTTAAAAATTCTTTATCACCTCATAAGGATGTCATCACTATCATCTTGCCTGATGGAGAAAAAAATAAAAATACGGATTCATTGAATAGCATTTATTCTGAATTACTTAAAAATAAAGCAGATCGTAATACCACACTCATTGCCTTAGGAGGAGGTGTTATCGGTGATCTCACTGGCTTTGCGGCAGCAACTTTCATGAGGGGAATAAATTTTATACAGATACCCACTACATTGCTTTCACAAGTCGATTCATCAGTAGGTGGGAAAACAGGCATTAATCATCCTTTAGGTAAGAATATGATAGGCGCTTTTTATCAACCAAAGTGTGTCATAACGGATGTGAATGTCTTGAGGACATTACCGAGGCGAGAGCTATCAGCAGGTTTAGCGGAGGTTATTAAATATGGCCTAATTAGAGATATAAGATTTTTTGAATGGCTTGAAGATAATATTCAATCGCTTGTTGCAATGAATCTAGACCTTTTAATTGAGGCTATATTGCGATCTTGTCAAAATAAAGCAGATGTTGTTGAGGCAGATGAGTTTGAATCAGGTATTAGGGCAATATTAAATTTAGGACATACTTTTGGACATGCGATTGAAGTCGCACAAGGCTATGGTAACTGGCTGCATGGAGAGGCGGTAAGCGCAGGAATGGTGATGGCAGCAAGGCTATCACAGAGCATGGATTGGTTATCAGATAAAGATGTAAAACGAATTATTAAGCTGATAAAAAGTGCCGGGTTACCTACGAAACCCCCTGTAATTTCTGTTGAAAAATATTTAGAGCTTATGATGCTTGATAAAAAAACAAAGGATGGGCAGATTAATTTAGTGCTTCAAAAATCAATAGGAGAAGCTGTCTTAACCAATGACTACGATCCTTCAAAGCTTCGACAAGTACTAGAATCTTCACATTAAAGTTTAATTCTCATGAATTTAAAACCTTTTGCTGCTGACCCTAAAAAAAGTTTAGGTAGGCAATTTAAAGAAGCCCCTTCAAAACTTCGCAATGACTTTCAAAGAGATCGTGACCGAATTATTCATTCAGGCGCTTTTAGGAGACTTGAATATAAAACACAAGTGTTTGTAAATCACGAGGGCGATATGTTTAGGACACGACTGACTCATTCACTGGAGGTTGCTCAAATTGCTAGGGGGATCTCAAGAACGCTTGGATTGCATGAAGATTTAGCTGAAGCGATTGCACTTGCTCATGACCTAGGACATACCCCCTTTGGGCATGCAGGTCAAACAACGTTAAATCAATTGATGAAGGAATATGGTGGGTTTGAACATAATCTTCAATCCTTAAGGATTGTGGATGTCTTAGAAAATGATTACGTTGATTTTAAGGGCCTTAACCTAACATTTGAGACAAGAGAGGGGGTATTAAAACACTGTTCAAATAAAAATGCGTTAAAACTGGGACGTATCGGTGAGCGTTTTATCAAAAAAAAACAACCTTCACTGGAAGCACAACTCGTAAACTTTGCTGATGAAATTGCCTATAATCATCATGATATTGATGACGGTTATCGTTCAGGGCTGGTGACATTTGATCAATTAAGAGATTTACCATTTTTTAATGAAATTAGCATGGAAGTGAAATCAGAGTCACCTTCAATTAACGAGAAACAGTGTATCAAGTCAACTATTAGAAGAATGATGAATATTTTTATCATGGACTTATGTCAATATTCGCAAGCACAACTAGATATAGAAAAGATCAACTGCATTGATGACGTTAGGAATGCGAAACCTATGGTTGGATTATCAGAAGAATTGACAAAAAAACAACAGTCTCTGAAGCAATTTTTAAGAGAGGCCCTTTATCTGCATCCAAGAGTCCAGGTGATGACTGAAAATGCTCATGAGGTTATTAGCCTTCTATTTAAAAAACTGTTGCAAAACCCTAGTTTAATAAACATCGATGGGCATCATAACC
>Ga0233444_10003352_pt1 | contig 15971 bp, 15 predicted proteins | sample SI_124_October20_6_FD_182792 | JGI IMG/M metagenome (GOLD analysis project Ga0233444, IMG submission 182792) | Seawater microbial communities from Saanich Inlet, British Columbia, Canada - SI_124_October2016_10_MG | ecosystem: Environmental > Aquatic > Marine > Inlet | place: Canada: British...
AGGACTAATTCCATGAGCAGGTCTTTTCCAAGTTAAATGATTATAATCGATTTTAGTTCCTGCAGATATATCACAAGATGCTACTAAACTTCTTCTTGCATTTTTTCTAGCAGGTTCTTCTGATGGTAGAGAAGTTATTTTTTCTTGTCCTAAAAGTACCTCCGCATGTTTTACTTTTTTCCAAAAAAGTTTCAAATCTTCTTTATCCATTGCATGATAATGATCATTACCAGGTAGACTCTTATCATGAGTGAAATGTTTTTCAATAATTTTTGCACCCAATATCCAAGCATATAAGCAAGTATCCATACTTTCAGGTAATGTGTGATCAGAATATCCTGTTACTGCTTTTGGGAAATTATTTGATATATCTTTTATCATTGCAATATTAGCATGTTGGTTTAGTGTAGGGTAATTTAAAACACAGTGCATTAAGCATAATTCATTTCCTTTTTTTTCAATCAATTCCACTGTTTGCTGTATTTCCCACAAATAGGATGCACCAGTAGAAAGTATTATTGGTTTATTAAAATCACACATAAACTCAATAAATGGCAAATTTGTAATATCTGAAGAAGATATTTTAAAAACAGGCATTAAATCATTTAAAAATTTAGCCGACTCAACATCAAAAGGTGTACTCATAAATTCAATATTCGCGGTCTCACAATATTTAGCTAATTGTTCAAACTCCTTTTTCCAAAATTTATCATATTTCTTAAACAATTCATGTTGACTTCTTGTGGGTTCTTTGGATAAATCCCAATAATAAGGACTGTCTTTTGATGCTATGGTGTCTGCCTTATAAGTTTGAAATTTAATTGCTTGAGCCCCGCCTTCGGATGCTTCATCAATTAATCTTTTTGCTAAATCTATTGATCCTTCATGATTTACCCCTGCTTCAACATAAGGTTTGTTAGTAGTTGTATTATTTTCAACTTTTAAAAAATCATTTATTTTCATGATTATATTTTTGATTTTGTAAAACTCTTCCCCAAAAAAATTGAATTTCGTTTATAAAATTTGAAAAATTATGTGTTTTTACAGATAATTCATAACTAGCTTCTTGCATTTTAGTATGGAGTTTCTGATTTTTCAAGTATTTAATAATTGTTTTTGCTAATGATGAAATACTATCTTCATTAATTAAGTAACCGTTTAAGCCATCCTTAACATAGAAATAAGTCTGGCCAACATTTCTTGAAATTATAGCATTTCCAGAAGCAAGTGCTTCATTCATGGAAAGTGATGTGAAATTTTCATAATTTTGAGTTGATATAAAACATTTTGATCTGTTTAAATAAATAGACATATCATTTATATTTTGTTCAAGTTGAATGATATGATTTAAATTATTTGTATTAATAAATTCAGAAATTTCTGATTTAAGAGGTCCATTACCACAAATAATGAAATTCCATCCATTTAATAATGTATTTTCTTGAGCTTTAAGTAATTTAACAGCTTCCAACAACATCATCGGATTTTTTTGATTATCTAATCTAGAAGCATAGATAAATAGATTTTCTTTTACTTTTTCTGGATAAAATTTATCAGAATGGCAACAATAAGTTGAAATAGCATGAATAAATGTTGGGTGTTTAAATAAATTTTCTTTTTCTGCAAAAATTTTAAAATACTCATACCATGAATAAATCGCATCAATTTTAACATTATTAAATAATGGGTCAAAGCGGTTGTGAAATATATTATAATTAGGATGTGATTTATCTAAATATTCATATGGAAAATTACAATGAATAAAATTAACTACAATTTTAGGTTTAATAAATAAAGGTAATCTGTTTATAAATTTTATCAAATGATAAAAATCGTGATGGTAGTATTGGCAAATATGAACTAAGTCAATTTTTTTAAATAATAATAATTTTAAGAAATAAACATTTTCTAAGACATGTTTGAATCTATTATTGAATGTTTGAAGTTTTATAAAATATTTTTTTTTTACCTTTTGGCTTAAAAAATTAGATTTTATATAATTATTATATGACTTTTCATCTGTAATAAAATATAGATCATTTTCCTGTGTTTTTTGACAGTAATATTTTTTAAAAATATTTATGAAAAACCTTTGTGCACCCCCACCCCCTAAATTATCTCCAATATTTGTATGAATAAAAGCTATTTTATTTTTTTTCATTTAATAGTATTTTGACACCATTTCTGAAAGAAAATTTAGGTTCGTTTAATAACAAATTCATTTTTTCAATATTACCTATTAAATTTAATGGTTCATCATCACTAATTTCAAAAACTGGCTTAACTCCAATTAAATCTCCAATTATATTAGAAATTTTTCTCAAACTAAGAATTTCTTTACCCCCTACATTAATTTTGTGATTACCTTCTAACTCATTCATAGCCATAAGACAATCAACAGCATCAAGGACATAAATAGGATTAATCATAATACCATTTTTGCCATTTAAAACTACAGGTAATTCTTTTTTAATATTACCAATTAGCCTTGGAATTAACATTGATTTATTTTGCCTTTCTCCATAAACAAAAAAGAATCTAGAAATCACAACATCAAAAAAACAAGTAAATTATCTAATATTAACTCGGAACAAAATTTTGAAGTTAAATAAAATCCAATGTTAGGGTTTTGTCTTAAAATGGTATCTTCATTAAATCCATATTGGCTATTACCATACACACCTCCAGATGAGGCATAAATAAATTTCTTACAATTAGATTTTCTTGCATATTCTAGTAATTTTAGTGTGCTAATTGTATTTACATTAAATATATCAATTACCTTTTTTGGGAAATTTCTAAAATGTTCAGATTGAGCAAGATGATAAATTATATCAATTGATTCTGGGAATTTATCTGTAGATATAGATTTTGAAAAATCATGTATTATATTTTTAATATTATCATTTTTAATTTTAAGTATATTTCGAGAAATTGCATAAACAACATTATTCTCGCTCAACTTTTCAATCAAACTAAATCCTATTAATCCAGAAGCACCGGTTACTAAAATATTTTTTTTTGTTTTCAATAGTATTCTTTTGGGATACAGTTATAAATTAATGGATTTTTTACTAAAGAGGTTTGATTATTAAAAGAATCAGGATTTAATGGATTATATAAATTCATTAAATCTACATCCTTACCATACCAAATTTTATCATATATATTTTTAAACATAAAAAAAGCAGATTCCTCAGAATGATATTTTTCAGCATAGATTCTGCCAGATTGCCCAATTTGTTTTCTTAAATCAGGATTTTTAATTAAAACTCTCAAATCATCTGTTAATTTTTCAGGATTTGAACTAATCACTGGACATTCATCCAAATATGAATACCTCCTAAACATATTTATTCTAGAATTATTGGGTAAATTTGAAACTACTGGGATTCCTGTTGCAAGACCTTCAAGACCATTTAGTCCATAACCAGAAAAAAGTTGTTCAACTAAAATATCCACCTCTTCCCTTAAAAAATCTATTAATTGATCGTTTGGAATTCCTTCTATTAAAAATAGCTTAACCTTTAAATTTTCGCTCTTAAGTTTCTCGATGGATTTGATAATAAATTCTGTACCCTTTATTGTACGATGATTTGGGCAATGAGCAATTTTAACTACATTATTGGACCCATTATTAGAACTATATTTTGTTTTAGTTTGCCATTTTTTTATATCTAAAGAAAGGTTTACAAAAGGTATTAAATCCCAATTATACTTCCCCTCTAAAATATTACTTGCAATAACAACATCACAATTTCTCACCCAATATTTAACATTATTTTCAATTTTCTCTTCTTCGCTAATTGATTTTGGGTAATGAGTCATTAAACCGTGTCTAAGAGAATAATTATCTAATTTATTATACTGCAAAAAATCTTCTCCATAAGGGATAATTATAATTTTAGATCCAAAAAGTTTTATGTACTTAGATTCATCTATCCCATATTTTCCAAGAACACCAATCCCCTTGAAAGAAAGATGAAAAATATTAAACCTCTTCAAACTATAGTCAAATAAAAAAAGTAATGGGAATTTTAATAGAAATCTATTAGGGATTTTTTTTTGTTTGTAGTATTCAAGAATATTCTCTAAATAAATATCAAAATCATTTTTTTTATTTATTGAATAGGGGTTAATTTTAACAACCGTTTTTGAAAAAAAATTATACTTAGATAAAATTTTGCTCCAATACTTAATATTTATAATTGGCATTGTTCCAAAAAATAGTTTTATTTCTCCTCTAGAATTTTTTGAATACCTTTTTGAGACAAATCTCCAATATAATTTTATAAAATAAATAAAAAGAATATTCTCAACTTTATTTAAAAGACTAATCATAATATTTATAAAACTTCAAATTTTATCAAACTATCAAAAAAATTAATTTTTTGATTTAAATCCTCACTATCATTGTACTTAAATAAAACATATCCTGTTCTTTGCATATCGTTTTTTAAATCGCCATTTCTATATTCTCCAATTTTAACAAAAATATCAGCTTCAATAACATCTTTATGAGATAAAACTTCATTTAACCCATAAACTTTATTCAGAACACCCTCAAAAACAATAAAAAAATGCCAGTATAAATTAGTCTTGAAAGAAAAATCATCAAAAGATAAATTTTGCTTTAATAAAACTTTTATTAAAAGCTTTGGATAATCAATACCATATGCAATATATGAAATTGGATAGAAATTTAACCCTCCTCCAGGTCTACCTCCAACTTCTAGCAAATAGATTTCATCATTTTCATTGATAATAAATTCAAAATGAGCTGCGCCATAATTTATCCCAAGTGATTTACATGCATTAAAAAAAATATTTTTTAATGCATCAATTTTTGTAAATCCAACATTTCCAGGAAATTGTAAATCTTGTACAACTGTTTTAGAAAAGACATAGTTAAATTTATCTGAAATAGAAATTATTTGAATCTTTCCATTTGACACTAAGACTTCAGCAGAATGTTCAGACCCGTATATAAACTCTTCAATAACTATATTTTTATACTTATTGCAAATAGATTGATGTTTCAAAGTTAAGTCATTTGAATTTTCACAATATAAAACATCTCTACTTGCACCACCAGCAAAAGAAGGTTTCAAAATACATGGATAAATATTCCATTTTTTAATTACTGATTTATAGTTTTGTTTGCTTATGGTTATTGAATACGGAGTTTTAATATTACTATTAATCCAACAATTTTTTAATCTCAATTTTTGTGAAACATTTTTTGCTGCTTCAATGGAATAACCTACCAAATCAAAATAATCAATTGCAATTGCAGCACTTAATACTGCAAAATCATTTAAAGGAATTATTGCTTTAAATGATTTATTTTGAAGTGCTAAAATTAGTTTTTTTGATTCAAAAAAATTTTCTTTAATTGTTTCACAACATATTTTTCTTAACTCTTCACTTACATATTGATCAACAACTATCGTATAATAACCTAAACTGGTAATATGTGAAATTGCAGGATGCGCAAGTTTATTTCCACCTAAAATTACTATACCAGTTAACATTATTTTAATGTAATATGTAAGTCATTAAATTGATTGAAGATATTAATATTAGAATTTACACTGTCATCCTTGTATAAATATAATGTAAACTCATATGGCATGTAATCATGTATAAGTGAAAATCTTTTTGTTATTGAACAAACTATTTTTAAAATTTTATCAAAATTTGGATGAAAATTAACATCTGATTCAAATGTTACATTTGGACTACAAAAATTAACTGAAACACCTTTTTTAGAAATCTCAAACATTTTAACAAGCATTTTCTTTAAATAGGAATAAGAATCTTCCTCCTCAGTTTTACTTGTTAAAGCACCCGAACAAAATACCCAATCAATTTCATCATTAATTTCATCTACCAGAATATCTAAAACTCTAGCATCAATATTTTTATATTTCTTATGAGCTTGTAATATTAAAGCAGGTACTATATCTATGCCAACATATCTTCCATTCCATCCAGTTTGAATTAAAAATTGTTTTAAATCACCAAATGCGCATCCTACATCTAAAACACTATCGTCATTATTGAATTTATCAATGTTTTTTAAAATAAAAAATCTAAGTTTTTGCCTACCCTTTAACCAACCCAATGATTCTTGGACTGGACCAAGTTCATTAAGCCTATTTTCGTACCTTTCAATTATCTTATTCTTGTCTTTGGTTTTCATATATTTGTTCGTAAATTATCAACTTACCTTTTCATTATTCAAAAATATTCTGCACCACCATTCAAAGTTCATAAATGACCAAATTAAAAGTCTATGATTTACTCCTTTGATGATATGTTCATCAACAATTTTCTTAATATATTTTTGATTTATATAATCACCACAAGCAAGGTTCTTACTTAATAGTAATTCTTTGATATATTTTGCATTTTCACCTCTGTACCAACTTTCATCAGGAGCTGAAAAACCTTGCTTTTTTCTATTAATTATTTCTTTAGGAATAATATCCTCCATAGCCTTGCGTAAAACGTTTTTACCATCATTGTATTTTCTATAAACAGATTTTTTTTTCTCCACATTTTCATCAATTTTTGCAATTTCCCTTTCTAGATTACCCAACTTATGTTTTACTGGTATTTTTTGTGCAAAATTTACTAAATCATTATCCAAGAAAGGAAATCTTTCCTCAAGTCCATTAGCCATTGATAATTTGTCTCCAACTAATAATAGTCCCGGTAAAAATGTTTTAATTTCAAAATAAAGAGAATTAGCTATATGGTCTTCGGGTTTATCATACTTTAATTTATCATTAAATGTGAATACTCTTTCAAAAATCTTTCTAGGAGAAAGAGAATCAATATTTTTAATGACCTTATTAGTAAATAGATTAGGTTTATCTTCATCTGGTAATAATCTCTGCCAAAAGCCATAATATTGTTCAAAAAAATCTTTTTGATTGATAGAATCAAATATTCTGTAATATCTCCACGGATAACCTCCGTATAACTCATCACCTCCAGTTCCTTGTAGACATACTTTTACAAATTTTGAAGCGAGTCTTGAAATGTAGTAATTTGGATAACTCATACCCACTCTTAAATCTTCAATATGAAAAACAACACGTGGTAGTGACCACCTCAAATCACCTGAATTAATCACCTGTTCATAATGAGAAGTTTCAAAATAACTTGCCATTAGTTCTGCATCTCTTCTTTCGTCGTAATTGGATTCTATTCCAGTAACCTTACTCATATCAAATCCACAAGTAAAAGTTGAAAGTCTATTAACTTGTTTACTCGCATGTGCAGTGATGGATCCAGAATCCATTCCACCAGAAAGGTAAGATCCAACAGGAACATCCGAAATCATTTGTCTTGTCACAGCTTGTTGAAACAATCTTTCTGTTTCTTTTTTTGCCTCTTCAAAAGTCATACTTTCATCCGTTTCTGAAAAACAAAAATCCCACCACGAATTGTGCTCAATTTCTTTTGTGGTCTTTGAAATTGAAATTGTATTGGCTGGAGGTAACATAACAACTCCCTTAAAAAGAGTTTTATAAGAAAATTGATTTTGAAAAGTGAAATATTCATTTAATGAATCTAAATCAACCTCAACTTTAAATTCAGGGTGAGCAATAATAGCTTTAATTTCTGAACCAAAAATTAATTTTTCACCATCAAAAAAATAATATAATGGCTTAACTCCAAACCTATCTCTACTTAAAATCAATTCTTTTTTTTCAGTGTTCCATGCAACAACTGCAAACATTCCATTTAATCTTTCAAAAAAGGCACTTCCATAGGCTGATAAACCCTCAACAATAACTTCCGTATCTGTTGTTGAAACAAACTCATGTCCTAACGATTTTAATTCTTGCTTTAGTTCTAAAAAATTATAGATACATCCATTAAATGCAATAATCCAATTACCATCCTTAGAAGTCATAGGCTGAGAACCCTTTGGAGTTAAATCTATTACTGACAGTCTCTTATGAGCAATTGCTATGTTATCTTTAACATAAAAACCTTCTCCATCAGGACCTCTATGCTCAATTGCTTTAGCCATCTTCTTAAGGCGATATAAAGGAAATGACTCACCATTTAAATTATAAACCCCAGTTACACCACACATTATTGAATATTTTTAATACAATTAACAACATATTCAAAATCATACTTATTCATTTTATTATGTAAAGGAATAGCCATAGAATTATTATTTGCAAATTTTGCATTTGGGAAGTCATTTTCATGAATATTCATTGAATTCTTATAAAAATTAAGCATGTGTACAGCATGGGTTCCTGGTCTGGTTGATATTCCATTTTTTTGGAGTATCTCCATAATTTCATTTCTAGATTTCGGAGCTTTTTCAGGAATTACATTTGTCACAAATGATTGCCAACCGTGTCCAAAATAGGTTGGAAATTTAGGTAATTCTAACCATTCAATATTTTTCAACTCTTGTTTATAAAAATTAGACCACTTTTCTCTTTCATTAATAAGAGATTTAAGTTTTTTTATTTGAACTACACCTACAGCTCCTTGCAAATCAGTCATTCTATAATTATATCCAAGAATATTAAAGTCGGGTAAAATATAAGGTTTTGAACCATTATGTCTTTGTTCCTCTGAAACTTCAGCTCCATGATTTCTTAGTTTAGAAATATGATCTGCTAAATCATCATTATTTGTTGTAATCATTCCGCCCTCTCCTGTGGTAATTGATTTTCGGGGATGAAAAGAAAAACATCCAATTGTTCCTAAATTACCAGCATATTTCCCTTTGTATGAGGCACCTGCAGCACATGCAGCGTCTTCTACTAAAGGAATATTTTTTGCAACACCCTTAATAGCATCCATATCAGCACATAGACCAAACAAATGAACTGGTATGATTGCTTTTGTTTTATTGGAGATTTTATTTTTCAAATCAAAAGGGTCTATATTAAATGTACTTTTATTAATATCTACAAAAACTGGTTTAGCCCCACAATACAAAACTACATTTGCAGTAGAAACCCATGTAAAAGCTGGAACAATAACTTCGTCTCCAGGACCAACATCTAATGCCATTAAAGCTAAATGAAGAGCTGTTGTTGCGCTAGTAACTGCAAAAGCATGTTTTACGCCATGTAGTTCTGCAAAAAGTTTTTCAAATTCTCTAACTTTAGGTCCAGCAGTAATCCAGCCTGAAATCAATGGTGATTTAACAGCATTCCACTCTTCTTCACCAGTTACAGGACTTGAAATACTAATATTTCTTTTCTTTAACATTTATTAAATAGATATTAATATTTATCCAATCCAGTTTTAATCCTCCATTCAATCAGCTTTTTCAACCCCTGATCTAATGGATAACTATATATAAAGTCAAGATCATTCTCTGCTTTTTTTCTTGAACCTATTCTATTTTGAACTAAAGCTCTTGCATCATCTTTTGAGTATGGATTATATTTTACTTTTAATCCAGATTGCTTCAGTTCTAGTATCAAATCACATAATTCTTTAATAGTCGTTTGAATTTCAGTACCAACATTATAAAAACCATGATTTACGTCTGATTTTAAGGCTTGAATATTACACCTTGCTACATCTTCAACATATATAAAATCGTATGCTTGAGATCCATCTCCATTTATAACTGGAGCTTCATTAGCTTCTATTTTATTTAACATAATTGGAACAACACCTGTGTAAGCAGCAGATTGATCTTGATTTGGACCATAAACATTCATATATCTTAAACCAATCACAGATAATCCATAACGATCATTAAAAGCTGTACACATTGATTCCCCAGCAATTTTAGATGCACCGTAAAAATTTTTATTGTTGAATGGGTGATTTTCAGTCATCGGAAGTTCAACAGCATCCCCATATACAGAGGCTGAAGATGACCAAATTAATTTTTTAATATTGTTTTTAACACAAGCCTCAAGTACATTAAATGTTCCAGAAATATTTACATCAAATGCAGTTCTAGGATAATCTTTACAATGTAATAACCAAATGGCAGCTAAACATACAACATAGTCCATTCCCTCCATTGCTTTATTAAGTATATCAACCTCTCTAATATCACCTCCAAAAGGAAAAATTGAACACCTTTCATCTTTAAGTGCTTCATTCAAGTATTCTTTTTTTCCTCTAGCAAAATTGTCATAAATAATAACTTGAGATATATCTTCTTTGAGTAATTCGGAAACAACATAACTTCCAATAAAACCTGCACCACCAATAACTAAAACTTTTGAATTTTTCATATTATATTTTTTTTACATGCCAACTATTATTCATCTCAACATAACCACGCACAGTAGCCCATGGATACTCTTTTTTCTTATCATTAGTCTCTTTGTTAACTTTAAAAGGATAAAAGTAATCAATATAGTCAATAGTAGAACCTGAATAAAAATGATAAATTGATAATCCTAAAGCAAAGTTTCCAGGCATTAAATCTATTGGCATATCAAATGATATTATATATTGACCTTTTTCAAGTTCTAACAAATCTCTAGAATTTGCATAATAAGCATAGGAGATAGTTTCTCCAAATTCATTTAGTAGACTTATTGAAATACTAATATTCTCTAAGTCTTTATAAATTTCAATTTTACTAATTATTTTGAATTTTTCTTGATAAAATAATTCATTCACTGGATTATCATTTTCAAAATTTGTAATAAAAGCAGACTTAAATTTTGCTTCTCCGGTGTTATGAACACTTAAATTAGAATCTATCTGACTAACTATTATATTATCATTTTTTTTACTTTGATTTAAGTAATAGCTAATAGCATCATTTGAATTACCTACATACGTTACTAGTCCTGATTCTAATACTATTCCTCTTTTACACAAGTTTCTAATTGAGGTCATATTATGACTTACAAATAGCACAGTTCTTCCTTCACTAGCTACTTCTTTCATTTTAGCAATACATTTTTTTTGAAAATCAGCATCTCCAACAGCCAAAACCTCATCAACCACTAAAATTTCAGGATCTAGATGAGCAGCTACAGCAAACCCTAATCTTACCATCATCCCAGAAGAATACCTTTTTACAGGTGTATCAATATATCTGCCAATTCCAGAGAAATCTAGAATTTTATCAAATTTTGAAGCAATTTCAATTTTACTCATTCCAAGAATTGCTCCGTTTAAATACACATTTTCTCTACCTGTAAGTTCAGGATGAAAACCTGTACCAACTTCCAATAAAGAAGCTATTCTACCCTTTATTTTAATTTCTCCAGAAGTTGGATTTGTCACTTGAGATAATAATTTAAGTAATGTTGATTTACCAGCGCCATTTCTACCAATAATCCCAACTACCTCACCTTTTTTAATGTCAAGATTAATACCTTTTAGTGCCCAAACATATTCACTATCAATAGTATTTCTGTCATTGGTAGATCCTATTTTCAAATATGGATCTTCTTTTCCTCTAATTCTACTCCACCATCTATTTAAATCATGGGATAATGTACCCGTTCCAACCAATCCTAACCTATATTGTTTTGAAACATTTTCTATTTTTAGAATTGATTCCATTAATTTATACAGTATCTATAAAAGACTTTTCAACTTTATTAAAAATAACAAGACCTACAAAAAAAACAATTATGCTAATTACTATTGAATATAATAACCAAATAAATTCATGTTCTCCATGACCCAGAAATCCATACTTGAATGTTTCAATTACACTTGTCATTGGATTCAAAAAAATCAACCACTTATATTCATAAGAGACTAAAGATATTGGGTAAACAATTGGTGATGCGTACATCATTAATTGAACTCCAAAGGAAACTAAAAAAGTTAAATCTCTATATTTAGTTGTTAGAGACGAAATTATCATCCCTAATCCTAAGCCTAAAAGAGCCATTATTAGAACTAATAAGGGTAAAAATGATATCGTATAATTCGGATTAATTTCTTTAGTACTAAAATAGAAATACAACCAAAATAATAAGAGTAATAAAAATTGTATACCAAATTTCAATAAGTTATTCATTACAACAGAAAAAGGAACAATTATTCTAGGAAAATAGACCTTACTAAAAAGGCCTTGATTTAATACAAAAGTTGTACATGTTTTGTTAACACAATCAGCAAAATAGTTCCAAAAAGTAATACCACTCATATAAAATAATATTTTTGGAACTCCGTCAGTAGGTATTTTAGCCAAATTTCCAAAAATAACTGTAAAAGTAATTGTTGTTAATAAGGGCTGTATAAAAAACCATAATGGTCCAAGAATAGTTTGTTTATACTGTGAAACAAAATCTCTTTTAACAAAAAGAAATAGAAGATCTTTGTATTTGAATAAAAGTTTAGAAAAATTATTTAATTTAAATTTATTGTTTGGACTTATAATAAGTGTCCATTTTTCATTTTGATTTTTTACCATACTGTCCACCCTCCTTCAATAAGTAAATTATCTCCTGTAACATACGATGAAGCATCGGAAAGTAAATAAATTAAAGAACTAGCAACTTCATGATTATAACTCATTCTCTCCATTGGAGAAAATTTAGCAAAATTTTCTTCAAATTGTTTTTCATGATGATTCCACACACCATGAGGTGTAATCATGTTTACATGAATATTTTTTGATGCCCAATAAGATGATAAATACTTACTCAATGCTTCAACACCGCCTTTTGAAGCCGAATAAGCAGCGGGACATCCCATGTTAGTTCCTTTATATAAATTTTGATTAGGAGCTACAACTGAGTAGGTTGAAGGTAAGTTTACAATTTTGCCCCCCCCATTTTCAGCCATATGTGTCCCAATGATTTGACACATTAAAAATGTTCCTTTCAAATTTACTTCAACCACTTTGTCCCAATTATCTTCATTTAATTCTTCAAATTTTTCAAAAATTAAATGCGATTTATTTTGATGAGCATTAACTAAACCATCAATTCTTTTTGTTTTCTCTAAAATCTTATTTAATAATATTTTTACCGATTCTTTGTTAGAAACATCAACACTTAAACCAATCATTTCTTTTTGGTGTTTAATACTTAAATCATTAGCAAATTTTTCAGGATCCGACACTTCCATGTCTGCTACTACGACACTAGCACCAAATTGAGCAACAGCTTCACAAAAAGCTTTACCAATTAAACCACATGCCCCTGTTATAACAATCCATTTTCCTGAAAGATCAAATTTAGACTTGAAATCTATTTCGTTCGGATCTATTGTTCTTATAACCATTTTAATTATATTTTCTAAATACTGGTTTTATTTCAGGACCTATTAAATATTTACTAAAACCTTCTTCTAAAGCCTTTTTAAATACTTTAACAGAATCACTAAATGCTTCAAGCATTAAATCTATATCATTTTTACTCATTGATAAACATGGTGACAAAATACCTTGATATAAAAATCCCCTCTTAATCATTTCCTGCATGAACAGTGTCCTAAAGAACATACAAGGTTGTTTCTCTCTGTTTTTAACGATTAAACCAACACTCCAATTAAAACCAGTTAAGGTGAAATAATCTTGAACCTTATTCTCAAATAAAATTTTAGTTACCCCATCAATAAAATATTGGCCAATTTTTTGATTGTATTCAACTACATTATTTTCTTCAAAAATTTTCATAGTAGCTAAACCAGCAGCAATAGCTGTGGTTTCACCTCCATGAGTAGTACTCACTAAAAATAGTTTTTTTTCACCATGATTTTTAATCCCTCCCAAATCCATAATTTCTTTTTTGCCTGTTAATGCACAAAACGAGAAGCCATTAGCAATACCCTTTCCCCACGTAGACATATCAGGATTAGCATTTAGTTTCTTTATAGACCCAGGGTAATCTGTCTTAAAACCCGTTATCATTTCATCCATAATCCATAGAGCCCCATTATCATGAGCAATTTTAATTGCTTTTTCATAAAAATCTGGTTCAACAATTTCCCATTTTTCAGGCTCTCCAATAATACATGCAATTTGTCCAGGGTACTCGTTAAACATCCGTTTTAAATCATCTAAATCGTTATGTTTAAAAGTTACAGTCATGTTTTTTACTTCTCTTGGAACTCCAAAGTCACAATCAGTTGAACCTATAAACCAATCATCATAGCTGTAAAATGGATGTTCAGCAGTCCTTGCCACAATATTTCTACCAGTTGATGCCCTAGCTAATTTAATTGCGGCTGTGGTAACAACTGATCCATTTTTAGCATACTTAATCATGTCATGCTGAGGAACTAAGGATAAAAACTTCTCCGCCATTTCGCGCTCAATTATTGAAGGTCTTGAAAAATTAGATCCTTTTAATAATTCTTCTCTAACTCTATCCAATACTGGCTCGTAAGCATGCCCTAAAGAAACAGAAGTTAAACCCATTAATGTATCAAAATATTTATTTCCATCAAGATCCCATACATATGCGCCTTTCCCATGAGTAATTGCAGCAGGTGAATTTATCGGGAATTGATCATCTCCTTTTGAATATGTATGAGCTCCTCCAGGTATTAAACTATGAATAACTCTACGATATTCATTAGATTTTTCAAAATTTGATATGAATTTATTATTACCCAATTTTTTTATCGTTTTTTAACGACCTCAAATATCCAGAATTAATTCTACTTTCTTTATTGATATTTAATAAATATGGCTTATTAGTTATTAACTGAATAACCTCTTCAATACTAAAGTCTTCAATATGTGCTAGCTCATCAAATATTTTACTAACTAAATTAAAGTCATTTTGAGTATCAACAGAAAGCTTATAATTATAATTGATATTTGTTTTTTTCCATCCACAAGAAAAATTTTTCTTAATATAAGGACAAACATGTTCTCTTTCCGAAAGTAGTTTTGCATTTTTCCAAGCTAGTTCTAAAACTTTAAAAGAAAATACTTCAACATCAAATCCATCTTCCAAATAATCAGGTTCTTGATTAGAGTTTGAAAAATAATCTTTTTCACTTTTAATGTAATTATTAAAAACTTCATCGATTACATCATAAGATAAAAGAGGGTTGTCAGCACAAATGCGAATAATATTATTTGGTTTTCTCTCCTGTGAAATAGCAGTTTGGTAAAATCTATCCAAGACATCCCAATCACTTCCTCTGTAATGAGAGATTATTTTTTTTTTACAATAATCGGCAATTAAATCGTCTTCACTTTTATGAGTGGTAGCAACTACAATATCGTCAACATATTTTGATTTTGAAATTCTATTCATTAGCATTTGTAAAAGAGGAGTATTACTAATTTCTTTCATTACTTTTCCAGGCAACCTTGATGAACCCATTCGAGCTTGTATAATTAATAAATTCATTTTTTTAAATAATCTTTAGAAAAAATACCCATGAAATACTTGTCATAAAGAACTCCTTGAACACAAACATGCTTTTTTAATTTTCCCTCAGTTTTAAAACCTAAAGATTCGTAAAGCTTTATTGCATGAATATTGCTTTCAAAAACAGCTAAAAATATTTTTCTGAGATTTAATTTTTTAAACCCATAATCCAAGACTAAGCTACAAGCTTCTTTTGCAATTCCTTTTCCCCAATAATCTTTATTCCCAATTAAAACTCCTAATTCAGAAAGATTGGATTTTGAGTCATGAAAATCTAACTTAATATTTCCTATATGAAGGTTACTAGATTTTGTTATTATGGCGAAAAAATGAGTATGTCTAGAATTAATTTTTTCTATTACATAAGATTTTAATTTTTCTAAATTATAACCTGATGACAAAATGCCTTTCATTACCTGATCATCATTTAACCAGCTTAAATAATTATCATTGACATCACTTAATTTAATATATCTTAAATAAACAATATTACCCTCTAGGACAGTATGACTAATTGCCATGCTTTTTAATTAGTTTATCTTTATAATGATTCATTTTAGCATTATTTTTTGTTAAATTATCATCATGAATCCAATAACGATATAATGGAACAGGTATATTATAAATTCTATATTTTTTCTCAAACCT
>Ga0233444_10003353_pt1 | contig 15970 bp, 13 predicted proteins | sample SI_124_October20_6_FD_182792 | JGI IMG/M metagenome (GOLD analysis project Ga0233444, IMG submission 182792) | Seawater microbial communities from Saanich Inlet, British Columbia, Canada - SI_124_October2016_10_MG | ecosystem: Environmental > Aquatic > Marine > Inlet | place: Canada: British...
CAATTTTAAATTCCATCAACTAATATTTCTTTGGTTGATGATTTCTTAAGATAATAGCATTGACATAAGACCATCTTTAAGTATTATAAATAATATAATTCATATTAAGATATTTTCATATTAAGATTTTGTTATTTGATTCTGAACCAGATTTAAGATATATTTATGTTAATCTAATAGACCTAGAGACCAATCAATTCCATAGTCAAACACTATGGCTTTTACTTTTAATTGAACAAGGGTTAGTTTTGATTCTATTAATTTTGATTCACGTGAATTTATTAAGAAAACTGAACTTTCTCCAGCATCAAATTTTAACTTTTCACCATTTAATAAATTGGTGTAATTTCTAGTAATATCTTCTAATATATCTGCTTGGTTTTCCGTGAAAATAAATTCATTAATATATTGTTTTGTAGCATTGAGAATGGATAGTTTTTTCAGTGTGATTTCATATTCTAAATCTCTTAACTTTAATTTTGCTAAATTCAATTCTGATCTTTCTTTTCGTAAAAATAGAGAATAACTAAAGTCAAGACCTAATTTATAATTGTTGAAATTTAATTGATTGATATCAGCATTAGAAGAAAGAAAATTGTAATTCATATTTAGGTTAGGTTTCAAGTTTTCTTTACTTAATTTTTTATTAATGTGCTGGATATTAATTTTATTATTAAGTGCTAAAATAGCTGGGTGATTTTCAATCATCGAATTAATCGTGTTTTGATTAGTATCAATATGTAAATCAGGATGATTTAGCATTACTGTGTAGGATGGTGGGTTTAATTGACTAGAGATTTCTAGAGGAACATTATTTTCCAACCACAAGAAATTAGATAATTGTATGGTTTCATTGATGTACTCCTTTTCGTATTGAGATTTGTTGTAGAGTCTCGATTGATAAACAACATAAGCTTCTAAACTATCTATAGAAGCTAAACCTCCATAAATAAACTGTTGTTTCACCGCAAGAAATCTATTGTAGGAAAGATCTACAAATTCTTCATAAATTTTAAAATCATTGTACTTTTCTACCCAATTAAAGTACTTTTTTATAGCGTCATATATTAAATTATTTTTTATCAATCTAATATCTTCTAAAGAAAGGCTAATAAGCTCTTTAGCTTTTTTTATTTCAGCAACTCTAGAATCAATTAACAGATTTTTTCCAATAGGAATTGTAATACCAGTATACCAAAGGTGTTCACTTTGTATATAATCCTCAGGATTTATAAAACTTCCTGAATTTTTATAAATTCCAGAATTCAGTTCTATTCCTGACCAAATTGGAATTTTCAAATTTCCATTCATTAAATTGTAGTATGTCTTATTGTCTAATTCTTTTCTATTAATTGAAGAGGAAAAAATGGGATCAAAAGCACCTTTTGCATTTGATAATTTATTTTCAGCACTTTTTAAAATAATATTACATTGTTGAATTACTGGGTGATGGGATTTGACAATTTTAATAAATTCATCAAATTCAAATATCTCTTGAGAGGTTAAACTAAAGGGGAGTGATAAAAAGAAAAAAAATTGAATTACTAAAAGATATTTCTTCATAGACATATATATTTTAATCTAATTCTTTCAGATAATATTCTGGTGGGAAACCACTCAAATTTCTCCATAGTTCATACCAAATTGGAACATCATTAAGCAGTGTTATACCAGTGGCACCAGAGCCAACATTAATCATTTCAGGCCAAGAATGATCACTTAAATCTGGAGCTATTAAAATTCTAAATTTTCCATTTTTACTTATAAATTTATCTTTTGCATAAACTTCACCACCAAAAGTACCATACGATATACTTGGCCAGCCAGAAAAAACAACTGATGGCCAGCCATCAAAAATAATTCTCACTTTTTCGCCTTTATGAACTAGAGGCATATCAATTGGGTCTACAAAAACCTCAATTGCCAAATCATAATTTGAAGGCATAATACTCATTAAATCTTCTCCTTCTTTAACGGTTTCTCCTATTCCGGCTCTAATACTTCTAGTTATATATCCATCTTGGGGAGATGTAATAAAATAATATCCCTTTCTTATAGAAAAGTTCATATATTGATTTTGCATTTTTGTAACAATTGATTCAGCCTCGTACATGGCTGATAATGCTGCTTGCTTTTCAGACTCGGCTTTAGCTATTTTATCTACATATTGACTTTTAATTGACAACAACTCTACCCTTGAATTGATGAGCATATTTCTAGTTGTTAATAATTTATTTTCTGCTTTAATTCTCAAGGAAAGAGATTCTTGGAGGGCAAGTTTCTTTATTTCTAAATCTGTTAAAGACTTAAGTCCCTTTTTATGAAGATCTTTAAAACGGTTATACTGTTTATTTGTTATTTGGTAATTAGCTATTGCTGCTTGGAAAGAAATTGAATCTGAAACTATGGCTAACCTAGCTTGCTTAAACTTGTTTTGAGCTTGAGTAAGTTTTAATCTTTTTGTCTCCAACAAGGCATCTATTTGATTGTCTAGAGATTTAACCTTGTCCATGTAGGCTGTAACGCCTTGTTCTTTGGCTTTAATTTGGCTTTGAGTGTTAATAAGAAGATTTGGGTCAAAAAACTGGTCTTTAGTTTCAGAAATATACATAAGGGTATCTCCTTTTTTAGCAAAATCTCCCTCTTTGACATACCATTTCTCAATTCTCCCTCCTATCACAGAATGAAGTGTTTGTAGCCTTTGGTCTGGATTTAAAGTGGTTACAAAGCCGTCCGATCTAATATTTTGTGTCCATGGAAAAAATAATAAAATCAGTAAGAATCCAAATAAAAAATAAAGAATTTTTATAAATAATTTACTATCGGTTTTTTTTGAAATCCAAACTAACGATTGATACTTTTTAAAATCAATATTCTTATTTATATTATTTTTTGAAATATTAAGCATAATTAAATATTTGAAGAATTATTAATTTTACCTTTTTCAATAATAATTACTTGGTCACATTGTCTAGCTAAATATTTATCATTGGATATTGCAATGAGTGTCCAAGCATTCGATCTGTCAGTTAAGAAGTTTAAAACTTTTTTCCTGTCTTCTCTATCCAAATTATTTAAAGGATTTTCAAGTAATAATAACTTAGGTTTATTGACAAGTACTCTTGCTAAAATTAATTTTTGAATATTACTTTCGGGAATTTTTATTCCAGATGGACCGATGATTGTCCTTAGGCCATCATTTAATGTTTTTATATACTCTGTCAATCCTAAGCTGTCTAATATCCAGTTTAAATTTTCTTTTTCAATAGCTCTATCAATTACTATATTGTCATAAATGGTTCCATTAAAAAGTTGTTGGCTATTAAGGTATTCACCAGTTACTTTTTTTATTGATTCGTAAGTATAATTTGATAAAGGAATATTATTAAAAAGTATTTGACCTTCAGTCTTTTCGTGAAGGCCTGCTAAAACTTTTAATAGGGTACTTTTACCAGAACCATTAACGCCTGTAATCATTACTTTTTCTCCAGTTTTAACTTTGAAAGAAATATTTTCTAAAACATACTTTTTTTGCTTTGGATATTTAAATTTTATGTTTTTTAGTTCAATACTAATTCCATCTTCATTACATGAATTCAGAAAATCTTCACCATTATTATCATCTAACTCTAGGTCAATGACTTCTCCAATTTTCTCAATTGATGTTAAAACATCGTATATATTATCTAAACTTAAAATTACTTTTTCAAAGGCGTTAATTAATAAAACCAATACAATTTCGGAGGCTACAAATTGTCCTATATTCATTTTGCCCTCCATTACTAAAATCCCACCTATAACAAGCATTCCAAAAGCTATTAAAACTTTAAAAAAAACCATAAAAGAATATTGCCACAAAAGAATATTAAAGTGCTTTTCCCTTGACAATAAATACTTGTTGGTCATTTGATCAGTTTTCTTTAAAGAAAAATCAGAACCAGTATTAAGTTTGAAAGTGATTACATTTCTTGCTAATTCTTGAAGCCAATCTACTAATTCATATTTATTGGAAGATTCTAAAATACTTGTTGACAAACCCATTTTAAAGGTCTTCCTAAAAACAAAGTAGGACAATAATATGAGAACAAAACTGAAGAATAAAAAGAAATAATGATAAAGAGATAACAATACTAGACTAAAGAAAATATGAAGTATGGCAGTAGAAAAATCTATTAGGATTTTGGTCAGTCCTTTTTGTATGGAAACTGTATCAAAAAACCTGTTCATTAATTCGGGCGGATACTTGTTAAAGAGAGCATCTAGTTTGACTCTGGGAATTCTATATGCAAAATCAAATGCAGCACGTGTAAAAATTTTCTGTTGTAAGTTCTCAGTTATTCTCAATTGAAAAATCTGGAATAACCCATTTATTAAAACAGAAAGAATAACTAGAGAAACTAATAACACCCATGAAGTACTAATTTTTCCTCCTTGAATAAAATTAATTAAAGCTTGGATTCCAAGAGGCAGAGATAAACTTAATAACCCTTTAAATATAGAGTATACATAGATGTTTTTAATGTCTGTATAGTCTGGTTTTAATAAATTATAAAACCTTTCTAACGGAGTTGGCTTATTATTTATTATCACTTTTTATAGCTTTAAAGACAAGTTCAGTATAAAATTGAGTAACAGCATCTTCACCGTCTATTACATTGGTTAACCTTGGCAAATGCTTCGCAAAATATCTTTGAGAATGAGCTCCCTCTATAACAGTTGATACCAGCATATGAGAATAAGGATAATCTGGATTTATTTCAAGAATAATTTCACTTACTCTGGAAACTAATTGTTTAAATCCAGAATAAATACCATCTCTATTTTCACTATCCACTTCAATAGTATGATAGACTTTTGATGATTCATTAATTATTATTTTATTGAGCTTAGTCTCATTAATATGAGAAAAACTTTTATCAATTTCAATTTCTTGAGTTAAGAATTTAAGAGTTCTCACAAGTCTGTCCTGTGGAGAATCTATATTGGCTATTTTAAAAACAATGCTAAATTCCATCCATGACCAATACCATGATGCGTAATACAACAATAATTTATGCTTGCTTTCAAAGTATCTGTAAATAGATGCCTCGGAAGATTTAATAATTTTAGATAGTTTTCCAAAAGTGAAATTCTCAAAACCTATTTTATCAATTAACTCTATTCCTTGAGTAAGAATTTTCCGACCCAATTCACTATTATCTGGATCTTTTATAAATACATTTTCATTAACCTTAATACTTATTTTTGGTAGTAATTGCTGCATGTCTACAATAATACTAACAAAAAGTATATTTTACTAACTAAATTAAATATTTAACTTTCAAGGTGCATTGTTATATCTCTGTTAAAAATGGAATTAGTTATATTCAAAAACTGAAGAATAAGATAAAAAAAGGGTTTAAGTCAAGAAGAATTAGCAAGCATTGTTGGAGTCTGTAGGCAAACAATTATTTCAATTGAACGATATCGGTATAAACCAAGTTTAGAATTAGCAATGAAAATTGCAAAAAAGTTGAATATTAATACAGAAAAACTGTTTTATTTTGAATAAGAAATAAAAAACCTGCTAATTGGATGCTATTTGTAATTTACATATATTAAAAATATGAAATTTAGACTAATAACAATTTCCAAAAACATCATAATTTGCTCTACTTTTTTATTGATTTCAATTTCTTGTAATAAAGAAAATGACGAACGTTTAAAATATGTTGGGGATTGGAACTTTAAGGGAAATGGATTCTCTTACTCAGGTTACTACGACTACAATGTTCCACCTGGTCAATCGCCAAATTGGGTTTCTACTTCATCATCTTCAACGGATTATAACGATAGCACAGGAAGTATACTTTTAGCAGAGAGTCCAAACGAAATTATTATGAAATACTGTGAATCTTGCGATCCTGTTATTTATAATTTGAGTGACAGTGGAGAAAAATGGTCAGATAATTTAGGAGCAATTGTTGGGTGGACACTTAGCAACTCTACTTTTTTTAATATTATCTCCCCTGAACCACCTGGTTACACACCAAGCTACAACACCTATAACATCGAAGGTTGGAAATTATAATTTAATAATAGTTTTAAATATAAAATTACGCCTTTCCCTTTTTCCAACCGTAAAATAGAAACAGAATAATCAAGGTATTGATAACCATCATTTCTAATGGAGCATGTGCAATTCCTTTAATTAGCCCAATAAAGTCAGGCATTGCAACTAGAAATAACATTAATCCAAAAATTAAAGACAACTTTTTTTGAACTTCTAAATCCTTAATAGTTACAGATGCAAATATTGGCAATATGATTGCTGCACCCATAAAGCTCATAACTAGTATAAATGTGTCAAAAACTGCTAGTGCTTCTTTATTGTCAAGAATGCCTTCTCCAAAGCCATCAATAGCAAAAAATTCAAAGATACTAGGAACAGCAGATGCTAAAAAAACAGGAAAAACCATCAATAAAAAAGATAATGATCCTGTGATAATAAATATATTCTTGATTTTCATTTTAATAAGTTTTTTTAAATTTATTTAAGATAGTAAATATATATTGTATATATATAATATGCATTAGAATTACAAATCATTGGTGTCATATTTTTTCTAATAGAAATTATGATATTTAGTGATAACATGGCCCCGACCCCCAACCAATATATAATTCGCTCGTTATTAAATTAAAACCAATTTATGATTTTGAAAATATTTTACCAAAAACTTTTAGTTATAGGTTTAATTGTTCTGACTCTAACTATTCATTCTTGTAACAAAGAAAGTGAATGTGAAAATTCCTGCAGTGCAAAAATAGTTAATATGACTGGGTTAGATGGATGTAGTTGGATGATTGAACTAGGTGATGGAACCAAACTAGAGCCAACTAATTTGAATGATTTCAATATTAATTTACAGGTGAACCAAAAAATTTGGATTGTATACCATACTGCTGCTCAAATGGCAAGTATCTGTATGCATGGAGAAATAGTTACCATAGATTGTATTTCTGAAAGATAGGAATAGTAAAATATCTAATAGTTAGATATTATAAATCCGAACTTATTATCCCGCATCCAATTCTTTTTCCTGCGTTTCCTGACGGTTGAGAATGAAAATCATCTAACCCTTGATGTATTATTATGGATTTACCTAAAATATTATTTGATTCATCTTTGCAGCCAAGACACCATAAATCAGTTTCAAATTTTAAACTACTATTTCCAGAAGAATCAGCAAATAAATTTGCAATGTCTCCTTTATGATGTGAATCACTTCCCCATTCGCCGTGTTTTTTATTATTAGGATTCCAATGACCACCTGCAGATTTAGCATCATAAGAACTACAATCGCCAAATTGATGAATATGAATTGCATGTAAACCGTAACTTAATCCATTTACTTCAACCTTTATTGTCACTTTGTTATTTATCTGAACAAATTTCACTTTACCCTGTACTGAACTTCCATTAGCGGGATTTATTTGACATGTAGCCCTAATTTCTTTAGGAGATTCATTTGTTTGGTTAGAATTACAAGAAACCAAAAATATAATTGTAAATAATATAAATAATTTTTTCATTTTGAGTATTTTAAAACATCTCTTTTTATGTCTTTTTCAACAGATTTTAAATATTTTTTTCTAGTTTTTTCCGATACAAAAGGTACAGACCAAAATTGTTTAGTCTTAGTAAATAAAGATAATTTCCAACCGAAAACAAATGTGTATACCCCCATTACTAATCTTAATTTTACTGAATTTAAGTATAATGTTATTACTGGTAGTGAGGGAGATCCATGAGTAATGTAGGTTCTGACTTTTTTATCTTTTAAAAACGGTTTAGGGTAGGCATATGTTTTAGTTATATTTATAAATTTATATGCAAATCCAGGAGTAAAAACTTCATCAAAAAATATTTCAGTTCTTGGAGTAAGTCTAAACCACCAAACAGGAGAAATAATATAAATATTTTCTGACCACATTACTAATTTTTTAAATGAATCTATTAGCTCATTCCTAGGTCTTGTAAAACTGCATCTGTATAAATCAATGACTTCAACTTCATTTGAAGTTTCTTTTAACTTTTTTAAAATCGTTTTAAATATCCCATTGTAACAAAATGAATTTTCATCAGGGTGACCTATTACAATTAAACTTTTCATTTTTTTAGGAAAATTAGATTTTTAAATGAAACAAAAAAATATTGTCTAATTTCTTATTGGTTTAATTGTATATCCAAATTGATAATTTTGATAAGGAAGAAGGTATTCTCTTCTCGGTAGACTTTTCCAACTATCAATACAACCAACTCCCATAATAAAACCATCTATATTTAGGAATACATTTTCTCTTGGTATTAAAAGTTTTCCATGTCTCTGAGAATTATTCTTAATAGGTCCAGAATCTAAATCATTTTGAGAAAAATGTGATGCTGAAAAATTAATTAAACTATCACCCTCTACTTTAATACCAAAGCCATCTTTATTAGTAATTTCAAACCAACGAATATCTGTTCTGTTTCCACTATACTGAGGTCTTGCATACATATTTAGAAAATTACTGACTGAACTTGTATAATTTCCAACAAATGCAGCTTGCTTTCTATCTACCTCATTTTCTATGGGACCACGACCATAATAATTAATGTTTTCGTATTCGCCCAATAATTCAAACTGATTTCCAAAACGATATAAATTACTATGTGTTCCTTTGGTAATTTTGCCATCCCATGCAGCTTGCAATAGGTTGTCAGAGTTTTGGCCCTTAACAACTATTAGCTCATTTTTTAAATGTATTTCACCTAAATTATTAATTTGATATTGCTGATTTAATTTTGCGTGCTCGTTCAAAATTGTAGTTTTACAATTAATCAATATAACACCGGTTTTCTTGTCTTTTTTTACTGTAGTAGATCGTGAAAAATTAATATCAAATGCATCTTTCCATTCTTTGTAAAGAGACGGAGTCTTAGCTCCATAATCGTTGTCAGTTGGTGGACGCCAAAAATTGATATTTCCGCCTTTTTGAATGATTTCTTTACCTCCAACAGAGTAAGATGCTATTCTGCCAGTTAATTTGTCAAGTTCGAAATTAAAAGTCTTTCCAGTTACGTTTACTTTATTTTCGTCTTCAAAAAAGGAAAGCTCGTTTGAGTTGGGAATAAAATTAATCGAAGACTTATAAGGGTTTATGATCAATTGTTCACTAGCAACAATAAAATCTTTTTCAATTAATGGTTCTGAGTTTTTGACCTTTATAAAGATATTTATCAATAAGTCTGATTTTTTAGATTCAAAATCCTCCATTCCAATTTTAAAATTTTTATTTTCTCTAGGTTTCACATTGATGTCACTCAAACTTCCTGTTCTAACAACCTTTCCCTTTTCTAAAATCTCCCATTCTAAATAATAATTAGAAAGATCTCTAAAAAAGTTTTTATTGAAAATATTAATACTCCTATCACTGCTTTTTACAAAAGATATATCAATATTTTGATAAACCTTTTTCACTTCATGCATATGAGGATTTAAAGATTTATCAGCTTTAATTAATCCATTGTTTAAAAAATTATGATCACTTGGAATTCCTTCTGGTCCATAGTCACCACCGTAAGTAAAATATTCTTTTCCGCTTTTATCCTTAGCAAGTAGTCCTTGGTCTTGAAAATCCCAAATAAATCCACCTTGTAACTTATCGTACTTTTCAAATAAATCTACATATTCTTTTATACCTCCAAGACTATTGCCCATAGCATGTGCGTACTCACACATTATAAATGGTCTATCTGCATTTTTCTTTCTTTTAGCATACTTTTCGAGTCTTGTATAATCTGCATACATATCTCCAATTGTATTGGTATTCCATTCTTCTAATGCACGTTCATAAACAACTATTCGGGAACTATCCATACTTTTTGCTAAAAGAAAAGTATTGTAAAAATTATATCCATTACCAGCCTCATTTCCTAGCGACCAAGCAATAATACTGGGATGATTTTTATCTCTTTCTATCATTCTTTTAGTCCTCTGGATATGAGCATTCAACCACAACGGGTTATTTCCCAAAGTATAGTTTAGATTGTAATGCATTCCATGCGATTCAATATTGGCTTCATCGTAAACATATAAACCATATTTGTCGCATAGTTCATACCAGAATGGATCATTTGGATAATGGCATGTTCTAACAGCATTTATATTGTTAGATTTCATTATTTGAATATCTTGAATCATACTTTTCTTTGAAACTACATGCCCGGTTTTATAATCATGCTCGTGACGATTTACTCCTTTTATAATAATGGGTTGTCCATTTACCAAAAGTTGAGCATTGTTTATTTGAACATTTCTAAAACCAACCATTTTTGATATAGATTCAATTACCTCTCCTTTTTTATTTTTAAGAATAATTTGAAGATTGTATAAATAGGGTGTTTCTGCAGACCATTTTTTAACATCTGGGATGGAAGCTTTTATATTAACATTGGAAGAATCGTTGCTGCTTATGTTTAATTCAGATGTTAAATTGTAAATAGTTTTATTATAATCTTTTAGAAAAGTCGATAAAAAACCAGTGAACTTTTTATTCTGAAAACTCAGAAATTTTACGTTTAAATCTAGCTTTCCATTTTTAAAAGAACTATCCAAATCACACAATGAAAAATAATCTTTTATCTGTATATCTTCTCTACAATATAAATAGACATCCCTTTCAATACCTGATAATCGCCAAAAGTCCTGATCTTCTAAAAAGCTTCCATCACTCCAACGATAAACTTCTAAAGAGATATTATTTTCCCCAGTTCTTACAAATTCAGTTAAATCAAACTCTGCTGGTAATTTAGATCCTTGACTATATCCAACTTTTACTCCATTTACCCATATGTAAAATGCAGATTTAACTGCACCCAAATGAATATAAATTTTCTTTTCGTTCCATTCATTTGGAATATTAAATGTTCTCTTATAAGAACCCACAGGATTATATCCATCTGGAATATATGGGGGATTGGGTTCATCATAAAAACTAAATGGATATTTAATATTGGTATAAATTGGAATTCCGTAGCCATGCAATTGCCAATTGGAAGGAACAGGAATTTTATTCCAGTTATCTAGTTTATATTCATTTTTATAAAAATTCTTTGGTCTTTTCTCAGGTGTTTTTGACCATTTAAAGAACCACTGCCCATTCAAAGAAATAAATCTTGAAGAAGCTTCCATTTGACCATTAAGAGCTAAATCGTTAGATTCATATGGAAAGAAAGTAGCTCGAGCAGGTAATTTATTTATTTCTACTACTTGAGGATTCTCTAGGATAGAATCTAAAGTTTGTGAAATTCCACTGTAAGAAAAAATTAAGATTAAAATTGAAATTAAATTTTTAGAAATTACTCTTTTCATTTTAAATTTTATTTAAACCCAATATATAAAGGAACCTATCAATACCAAAATTTTAAAATTATCAATTAATAGATTTATCATCAAAATTGAAAAATTTCTATAAAAAATATCAACTTAAAAATACTCAATTCTCCCACTTATTATTTGCATGCAAACTAACGATATTTCAACAAAGGGGTTGGTAAATTGTAAAATATCTGAATTTGAATTATATTAATCTTGTGGAAGCTGAAAAAAGCTTTATGCGCCTTGACTTAAACTCAAAGCTAATTCAAAATACAGGCTATTAAATTGGAAAAATTTATAAAGTTTTTATCAGACATTGAAGTTGAGTCTCCTGGAAGAATTAATCTTATTGGTGAGCATATAGATTATAATGGTGGGTTCGTTCTTCCTGCAGCCATTGACAAAGTAATTCATTTTAAATTTAAAAAAAGAGAAGACAATCTCATTCATGTTGAATCAATGGCGTTTGACAATTCATTAAAAATTGAAATAAATAAGCTAAAAAAAAGCCCTATTTCATGGCACAATTACATAATAGGCGTTCTTTATTATATAAACCTTCTTTGTCCAGATAAAATTCAAGGTTTTGATTGCGTATTTAAAAGTAATCTTCCTATAGGCTCTGGAATTAGTTCTTCAGCAGCTTTAGAATGTGGCTTTGCCAAAGGGGTCAACGAACTTTTAAAGTTAAAATTAAGCAATGAAGAAATTATATCACTTTGCCAACGTGCTGAACATGACTTCGCAGGAACTAAATGTGGAATTATGGACCAATATGCAGTAATTAACGGCTTAAATAACCATTTCCTATTACTCAACTGTCAAAAAATTACACACAAATTAGTTCCAGCACAATTATTAAATCATAAGATTGTTTTATTGAACACAAATGTTTCTCATAATTTATCTACAAGTGAATATAATATTAGAACCCAAGAATGCCAATCGGCTTTAAATTCCATAAAGCATAAGTATCCAGAATATAAATTTTTATGCGATATTCCTTTGGAAAGAATTAAAGAATTAAAAACAAATCTTTCTTTTAACGAGTATAAAAGAGCTGTATTTGCAAGTGAAGAAAATAATAGAACTATACAAGCAGTTGATTTTCTTAAACATGGGGATGTAATAGAGTTAGGAAATTTACTTTATAGTTCTCATGAAGGATTGAGAGATCTTTATGAGGTTAGTTGTAAGGAATTGGATTTTCTTGTAGAATTCACAAAAAATCTTTCCTCAGTAAAAGGAGCAAGAATGATGGGTGGAGGATTTGGTGGATGTACTTTAAATATTGTAGAAGAAGATTATACAAATCAGTTCATTAACGATATTTCTAGAGCTTATTTACAGGAGTTCAATATAAAGTTAACTCCTCATATTGTTAAAACAAATAATGGAGCAAAGATACTATAAAGCTTACTTTTCAATATCAGAAACGCATCTAAATCCTGTGTGGTTTGTTCCAGAATCTTCAGAAAAAGGCATTCTAGCAGTTACCCTGTAACTTGCGCAATAACTGTCGTTACAAAGAAAAGAACCTCCCCTAGTTACTCTTTTTTTTTCGTAAGGCTCCAGGCTGTAATTACTTTTACTAGGACCTTGAGGGTTTTTAACTAGCCCTAAATTAAAACAGTCTTGGTAATAATTTTCATCAAACCAATCGGAACAAATTTCCCATACATTTCCTGCCATATTGTATAATCCATAACCATTTGGTTGGTAACTAACAACAGGTGCAGTATAATAAAATCCATCTTCTTTAGAATTTTCTGTAGGAAATTTTCCTGACCAGTAGTTACATTTTACTTCTCCACTACTTACTTGTTCATTTCCCCATGGATAATAATTGGAAAGAAGTCCACCTTTTGCAGCCCACTCCCATTCCGCTTCAGTAGGCAATCTTTTACCAGCCCAATTTGCGTATGCTAATGCATCTTGATAAGCAATTTGAACCACAGGATGATTGGATTTATTAGCAATATCACTTTCTGGTCCTAAAGGATGCTTCCAACATGCCCCTTTTACCCATTTCCACCAGTTTGAAAAATCAGCTAAATTCACAACGTTTTTGGGTGAACTAAATACCAAAGAACCTGGTTGTAAATCATCTTCTGATGGTTTTTGAGTTCCTGGAGGTAGTTGTTTTTTCATCTCTTCCCATTCAATAGGACGTTCAGCTATGGTAATATAATTAGTGGCATCAACAAATTCTTTAAATTGAGAATTGGTAACCTCATGAACATCCATATAGAAACTATTAACTTCTACTTTATGAACTGGTTTTTCTCTAGGTAGTGCCATCAAATCATCTTTAGACCCCATTAAAAAAGAACCCGAAGGAATCCTTACCATATGAAACAATTTTGATGTATCCAATTTGTTACTTTCGTTCCATAGATTTAAATCAAGAGTAAATTTGGACTTATTATCCTGTTCGTTATTGCTAGGGCTAGAATGATTACAGTCTAATTCTTCCTTTGAAAGAGTTTTATCCTTGGCTGTTTCAAAAATACAACCAGAAAAAGATATTATAAATAATACGATATATAAATAGTATTTCACTTGATAGAATCAATATTAATATTCCAAGTCATATTGGTTGTACTTTCTTTATCTAGATAACTTAAACCAATACCATGATTAAAGCTATTAGAAATCCCCGAAGTTAACTCAATAGCAAATAAGTTCTTAATTTTAGGAGTATAAAGATGCATAAATGCTGGGGAGCAATTTGTTGAAATACTCATTTTATAATCTGGAGTAGTAAATTGTACTTCCCCGTTTTTTAGTTGAAAGCAATTGTCTAAATGCTTTTCGGCAGGATTAATTTCTACATCCTGATTTGCTTTAGAACAATGTTGAGCTACACCATCTTTATCTGTAATAATATCGTGTGATTTTGAAAATTTAATACAACTTTTTGACAAATCAGAGGATTTAAAATATGGATGCCAACCTAAACAATAGGGTAAGTCATATTGGGATAGATTATCAACTCTTAAATTCATATTTAAGAAATTAAATCCAATAGTATACTTTAAGTTAATTTTAAAAGCAAATGGATAACCATCCTCACCTTTTGATTCATATTCTAAAATTATAACAGCCTTATTATCTTTACAAAAATAGTCTTTTAAAGAAAAAATCTTATTATATAAAACTCCGTGGTGAGCATTACCAGCTGATTCATTTATTGGAAATTGATGGTAATTATTTTTAAAAGAATACACTCCTTTTTTTAAACGGTTTACAAAAGGAAATAAGAGAGCTGAAGCAAATGAATCTGAATATGCAAACTCTTTTTTTTCTTCAATTACTGTTATTTCGTTAAGTTCCAAGTGTTGCAAAGACCCACCATTTAAAAGATCTATTAAAGCAATTAACTTATTATTATTGTTAATTATTTTGATGGAATTTTGGTCTACTTCAAATTTGTAATACAGATCCATAAGTAGATTAGTTTATAGTTTCAATAAATTTGTTTAGTCCAAAAGTAAATGATTTAGGGAAATCGTATTTCAATCACAAACATCATTTTTTTAAAAATTTCACCATTTATACTACTAAATTTTAAAACCATAACTCTACTATGTCTGTAAAATAAAGTTGTTTTCTTCAAAAAATTACTAAGTGGACCCAAAGGGTGAAATTTCGAACTTTTTAAATAGTGATTTAAAATATTTATTCGATTTATTTATAAATAAACCATAACTTAACAAAGTAGAAACAATCTAATTACGATTATCTCCTCTTTAGCGGAAATTAACCCAACAAAATAATTTATTCTCTAAATAGTATAAAGAAAATTTAATTTTGATATCTAATATGAAAGCATTTCTAGTACTTATTATTACCTTACAATTAGCAATCACATTTAAACTCAAATTGATTTCTCAACTAGTTTTACGACTATCATTAAACCAAATCAAAATACTAGTTTAGAAAATGCATTATTTTAGGAGTTATCAATTTAAAACTTCTTGAAAGATTTAAAATCAATAGATACTTCAAATTATTATTTATCAGTCAAAAGTGTTAAGATAATTTCAATTGCATCGATAATATTTTTATTAGATTTTATTTTTATTCCATTTCCACCTGCTTTTAATACTGGGTTAATGTCTTTATCCATCCTATCTCCAACTATTAAAATTTGATCCTTAGAAATTTGAAATCTTGAACATAAGTTATTGTAAAAAAATGAGTTATGAGATTGACTTTTTCTATATCCATTTTCAACTCCTATAATTTCATCGAAAATGTTATTTATTCCAATACAATTAAGTGTTTTTATAATTTGTTTTAGATAGCTATCTGTAAATAGAACAGTTATAAAATATTGATTTAACTCTTTAAGCTTTATTTCTAAAATTGGATTGGGTTTATGAATTTTATCAAATCTGAACAATGGATCGTTATCTCTAGTTTTATAAAATTCATGCTTGTCTAATAGAGGAAATTTTTCAAAAGCTTCATCAGTTCCAAAATTAAAACCTTGAGGAAGTTTTATTTTTAATTTTTTTTCAATATAATTATTTCTATACTCAATATGATATGGGTGGATGGAA
>Ga0233444_10003362_pt1 | contig 15940 bp, 17 predicted proteins | sample SI_124_October20_6_FD_182792 | JGI IMG/M metagenome (GOLD analysis project Ga0233444, IMG submission 182792) | Seawater microbial communities from Saanich Inlet, British Columbia, Canada - SI_124_October2016_10_MG | ecosystem: Environmental > Aquatic > Marine > Inlet | place: Canada: British...
TTTAAACCAAATAAAAAGTGCTGGTGCCTCAAATTTTATTTTTGTTAAAGATATTGTCTATATTATGTTAAAATTGATTGAAAATTTCGAATCAGGGATTTTTAATGTTGTAAGGTCAGAATATCTTGATCAAAGAGATCTAGGAGAAATTTATTTTAAAATTTTGGGGACCAAAAATATTTCAAAAAAAATATCTCCCCCAAAAACCACACCATTTTATTACAATAAAAACTTTAAAATTGACGGTTCGAAATTATCTAAAATTTTACCATTAAAAGACTCTTTTTTTTCAAGATTAAATTCAATAATACAAAAATGAGAATTGCTATTTTATCTGACATTCATGGAAATTATGACGCATTAAATCGAGTTCTTGAAGAGTGCAATAAGTGTAATATTGAAAAGTATATTTTTCTTGGAGACTACGTTGGATATTACTATGAACCGAAGAAAGTTTGGGATAAAATTTGTCAATTAAATGGGATAAAAATTAAAGGGAATCATGAAGATTTATTAAAAGATTCACTTACTTCTAAAGTAAGAATGCGTCAAATAAAAGCAAAATATGGTATTGGTCACCAACTTGCTCAAAATCAACTTTTAGATAAGGACTTACAACAACTAATCAGTCTTCCAGAAAAAAAACGAATTCATATTAATAATTTCAATTTTGAACTTAATCATGGTAGCCCATGGGATCAAAATGCATATTTATATCCTAATACAGATCCAGAAATATTTGAAAAAGCTAATAATTCTGAAATTGATTATGTACTAGTTGGACACAGTCATTATCCATTTATTAAAAAACTTAGTCATTCCACCATAATTAATCCTGGTTCTGTTGGCCAAAATCGACAAGAGGGAGGAGTGGCAACATGGGCATTGATTGATTTAGAAGAAATGAAAATAGAGATTATTTCAACAAAATACCCTGTAGAAAGTCTTTCTGAAAAAGTAAAGACTTTAGATCCAGACAAGCCATATAATTATTCAATTTTATTCAGAAAATGAAACCAATAAATATTTTACTTCTAGGTGCTGGTGGAGATATAGGACAAAGTATTTATAAAATTTTGTCTGAGATTAAATGGATTCAAAAAACCGTAGGGACAGATATTAACATCAACTCTGCTAGTAGTTTATTGTTTGACAAATTCTATAAAGTCCCAAAGTGTAACGATTTAGAATATTTAGGGAAAATTTCCCAAATAATTGATGATGAAAATATTTCATTGATTTTACCTGTTTCTGAACCTGAAATCAGATATTTCTTTCATAATACTATTAAATCTATCCACAACATCCCTTTGATTCTTGCTAATTCTCTTTCCCTTTCAATAGGTTTAGATAAATTCAAAACAATAGCCTTTTTAAGGGATAATAATTTTCCTTATCCAAAAACGCAGAGACAAAATGGAAATTTAGACCTGGATTATCCCATTATAGCAAAATCAAATACAGGTAGCGGTAGTAAGTCAATTCTAAAGATTGAGGATGAGTTAGATTTATTTTATACAACCAGAAAGTTCCCAGATCATATCTTACAAGAATTTTTACCCGAAGATGAAGGTGAGTTTACTTGTGGGTTGTTTCGTTCATCTGAAGGAGAAATAAGACATATTGTTTTTAAAAGAGACTTGTTAAGTGGTTATTCTGTTTTTGGGGAAGTAGTTGAAAATGAATCTATTAATCAGCTTTTGGTTAAACTAGCAAATGCATTAAATTTAAAAGGAAGTATTAATGTCCAGCTAAGGCTTGTAAACGGAAAGCCTAATATTTTTGAAATAAACCCAAGATTTTCAAGTACAGTAAGATTTAGAGATTTATTTGGGTTTAAAGATGTTTTATGGGTTCTTGAAGATCTACTCAATTCAGAAATATCTAATTATGAAAAACCATCCATGGGGAGTAAATTTTTTAAGGGATTTAATGAATATATTATATGAAAAAATATTTTGATTTACCAGTAAAGAAAGTATTTATAATCGCTGAGCTTTCAGCAAATCATAATGGATCACTAGAGACAGCGATTAAAACTATCCGTGCCGCAAAACGAACAGGTGCAGATGCAATTAAATTGCAAACGTATACTCCAGATACTATAACACTTGCAACCAAGACCAAGGATTTTTTATTAAAACAAGGTACTATATGGGATGGTAAATACTTGCATGATCTATATAAAGAAGCTTACATGCCTTGGGAGTGGCACAAAGAATTGTTTATGGTAGCAAAAGAGGAAGGATTGATTTGTTTTTCTTCTCCTTTTGACCCAACAGCTGTTGATTTACTAGAGGGATTAGGGAATCCTATCTATAAAATTGCCTCTTTTGAAATTACAGATATTCCTTTGATTAGATATGTAGCGAGTAAAGGGAAACCCATCATAATTTCAACGGGGATTGCTACTGTAGAGGATATTACGTTAGCTTTAAAAACTTGTAAAGAAGAGGGGAATGAACAAGTATCTTTATTAAAATGCACTTCGAGCTACCCAGCTCCTATGGAAGAAGCTAACTTAGTGATGATTCGTGATTTAGCCCAACGTTTCGGTGTTACTACAGGATTGTCAGATCATACCTTAGGGATTACTGCTCCTGTAATAGCCGTTACACAAGGGGCAAAAATCATTGAAAAACACTTTATACTGGACAAATCCATTGGTGGTCCAGATGCAAGTTTTTCACTTGATGAGTCAGAGTTTACTCAAATGGTAAAAGCAGTCAGAGAAGCAGAATTAGCCCTTGGGAAAGTAGATTACACCCTTACAGAAAAGCAGCAGCAAGGAAGAAATTTTTCACGCTCACTATATATTGTTAAAGATGTAAAAAAAGGAGATTTAGTCACAACGAATAATTTGAAATCGGTTAGACCAGGATATGGGCTGCATCCAAAAAATTTACCTAATCTTTTAGGAAAAAAATTTAAAATGGATTGTAAAAAGGGCACAAGAGTAAGTGATATTTTATTCGAATAAAAATGAATCCTACGTTCAAAAACTTTTTGTGGTATGCGCTTCCTTTTTTGGTAAGAAATTTTATACCATTAATTAGTTTACCATTTTTTACACGCTATATAAGTCCAAGTGATTTTGGGATACTAGCATTGTCAGTAATTTATGCAGTATTCATTGTGGGGTTACTTAATCTGGGGTTAATCTCTATTTTTGAACGCAATTATTTTGAACTTAAAGAGAGGGAAGAAAGAATTCAATTAATGTGGACTTGTATCACTTTTGTTTTAACAAATCTTACCATTGGAGTGATCTTAACTTTTTACTTTGAAGCATCAATAAATCATCTATTATTTGGAGAAATATTCCCTACTTATTTAACGGTTTTGGCTATTTCACATTTATCCATTAAAAGTATTTTACAATATTTTTATATTTATTTGAAAAATGCAAAAAAGGCCAATTTGTATGCGCTCATTTCAATTGCAGAAGCATTAATTTGTGTCGCATTATCAATCTATCTTGTATATCATCAAAAAGGCATATTAGGGTATGTTTTAGGGCAAGCTATGGGGGTGTTTTCAATATTTATTTTGTTGTTTGTTTGGTCTTTATTCAATAATCAAGTGCACTTTAAATTAAATTTATTGAGAGAAAATTTGGCCTTGAGTTTACCTTTAACCCCACGAGTATTTTTTGGAACAATAAATACTCAATTCGATCGATTTATGTTGGGGAAGCTTAATTCGTCGGTTGGGGTTGGTCTCTATGACATTGGACAAAAAATAGCCAATTTTGGGTTTTTGTTTATGACTGTTTTGCAACAAGTTTTTTCTCCAGAAGTGTTTTCTACTTATATGAATAAACCCAATCAGTTTTCAAGCCATATAGGGAAGTACTTGACTCCTTTTTTTTATGTAAGTCTTCTTTTTTGTCTTTTACTTGGCGTTTTCTCTCAAGAAATTATTATCCTGCTTACGACTCCAGCCTACTATGAGGCTTACCCAATTATAGTGATTTTAAACATGTTATATGCTACTTATTTTTTTGGAAAACAACCCCAATTAATCCTTGTAAAGAAGATGAAATTAATTTCTTATTTATCTTTTTTGACTATTTTAATTAATGTACTATTTAATATCCCTCTAATTTATTATTATGGAATTATAGGTGCAGCATGGGGGACTTTTTTTTCAGGGATGTTTGTTGCTTCTATCTCATTTTACTTTGCTCAAAAATATGCTTTTATAGCCTACAATAGATTTATTTATCAAATTTATCTTTTGTTTCAGTGTTTTATGTTTTTTGTATTGATGCTATGGTATTTCAATGCGAGTTATGGACTTAGTTTACTGATAAGAATTGCATTAGCCTTTATTTTTATTGCAATGGGATTTACCCAAAAATTGATAAGGGATCAATTTTCTGAGATCTTATTAAAAAAGAGAATCCAATAATTATTAATAAATGTTAAACTGGTTTAAAAAAAGAAAAATTTCAACAACACAAAGCCATGTGAATGGCTATAATCAACTTTTGCGTGAGAATCGACCAGAATATATTGCTCAATTGAGAAATGAATTAGCCAATAATACTTTGAATGGAGTTCCTCTAAAAACAGCTCTTAATTCACCCATACAAATTTGTTTTCATCAATTTCTTGTCTACAGGTTAATCAATTTTGAGTTTAACATAGCAATTTTATCAGCAATTAATCACCCCGAAAAGAAAGTATATTACCCATTGCCTAGGTTGTGGAGAGAAATTTTAAGAAAAAAGGGTTTTAAAGCCCCAGCAATTTACAATGCAATCGCGTGGATTAAGTTTAACATTAAGTGGTATTTTGTTGGAATTGCAACAGGTGTTTTAGAGTTTTTTAGAATTTCAACTGGAACTAAAATATGGCAGAATGAAAACGCTGCTTTTTTTGAAAATCTTTATTCTAATAATTTAGTTCAATCCAAAGATAAAAATGCACAAACAATCTTAGACTGGTTTAACCTTCAAGAAGAAGCTAAATCCATTCATACAATTTTTCATTCCTGTAAAGATTCAACAGACCATACACTGGATGAGAAACAAATAAGTTATATAGACAGTGCAATCCCTCCAATCGATAGTTTCTCAAAGTTTTTTAAATTCTTTTTGTGGTTTATTAATTTAAGTTTTGTCGCTTTATTTAGTCTGCAACACAGATTGCTCTTTAGAGAATTGATCTTTGAAAAACTTGTGAAGATTTCATCTAAAAAAGAGCTAAATAAATATTATCTATTTCATAATTCAGGACACCTTTTACGTCCATTATGGACTTATGAAGCAGAAAAAACGGGCAGTCAAATCATCTTTTATTTTTATTCTACAAATGTTTCATCGTTTAAAGTCAAGGGCAAAGCATTTATTCAAGATTTTCAATGGCAAGTTGTTAGCTGGTCAAATTTTTGGGTATGGAACAAGGACCAAGAAGGTTTTTTAAAATCCAATGTATTAGGACAATTTAAGACAACAATCAAGGGAATTATTCCATTTTCAATTTCAAATAAAGCGTTTGATTTATCTAAACTTAAAACAAAACCATTCATTTTAATTTTTGATGTACAACCCGTTAATGAAAATCTTTATGCAAGCTTGGCACCGTCAGTTGATTTTTATTCATCAAAAAACATGATTACTTTTTTAGATTGGATTAATCAACTTGCTATAAAAAATAATATTAATATTGTTATAAAAAGAAAAAGAGAAAGCCTACATATTTCTAAAAATTACAGTGATAAATTAAATACTTTAAAGCAAACACATTTATGGGATGAGCTAAGTCCTACGATTGACACAATATTTGCTTGTAAGAGTTTATCTCCCCTAGCTTCAATATCAATACCATACACTTCTACAGCTTGTATTTCAAACATTTACAATATACCTAGTGTATACTTAGATCCTACCCAAATGCTGGACCCAGATTTTAAAATCAACAATGGTATACCATTAGTTTCATCTAAAGAAGAATTATTTAATTGGTTTGAATCTCTAAATAAAAAAGAAAATAAAATTAGATGAATATAATCATCAATGAAATAATCGATTGGATAGAAACATTGCTGTCTTATACTCCTGGCAAAGTGGGAACATTAATTAGAACACTATGGTTCCGTTATCGATGGAAAAATCCTGCAAGCGTTAGAGTAAGGCCTTTGAGTCAATTTATCAATCCCAAACAGATAGCATTTTTAGGAAAAACAAGTTTAGGGAAACAAGCCTTTTTTTCTGCAGATGGCGGGAGTATTGAAATCGGAGAAAATTTTTCTTGTAATGTTAATTGCCACATAAATGCTTCTGTTGGTGGAAAAATCACTATTTCAAAAAATGTACTCATAGGTCCAAATGTTGTCATGAGGACTGCTAATCATAATTTTGATGATCGGGATCAATTGATTAATCAGCAAGGGCACAATTTTAATAATATCGAAATAGGAGAAGATGTTTGGATTGGTTCAAATTGTGTAATTTTAAGCGGAGTTAAAATCGGTAAAGGAGCAGTTATAGCTGCTGGTGCAGTGGTCAATAAAGATGTGGCCAATAATACCATTGTTGGGGGCGTCCCTGCTAAAGAAATAAAGAAACTCAAATAATAAAGTAAAAAATGATTTGTCCCATATGTGCATCAAAAAACACAGAATTTCAAAAGGCATTTAGAAATCATCATCCTACTTTTTCTAATTTAAGTAGAGTTGCCTGCAAAGTTTGTGAGCTTCACTTTGCTAATCCCATGCCAGAAGTTGAAAAACTGGAGGCCTATAATAATAGTTATCATGACAGTGCACACGGTGGGTCAGAAAGGGATTTAAAACAGCAAGCGTTTTTTATTGGTTTAGCTAAAACAAGACTTGATTTTATAGCAGGGCAAATTGGTCTTGAGAAAGATCATCCCTATAAAATCCTTGAAATTGGTCCTGGCCCTGGGGCTTTTGTCAAAGTTTGGAAAGAGAAATTTCCTCAATCAGATTATCGTGTTCTTGAATCTGACAAAAGTTGTCATGAAGGACTAAAAGAAATGGGGGTAAAAATACTTGATGGTAAAAAGGAGAAAATAGAAGACGAATATGACTTTATTATTATATCACATGTCTTAGAGCATGTGACAGAACCTATTTCGTTTTTAAAATCATTTGTAGCTAAAATGAAGAAAGGAGGTCATCTGTTTATTGAGGTTCCTTGTATGGACTGGAAACATAAAGTACTTGATGAACCCCATCTATTATTTTTTGACAAAAAACCTATGGGGGTATTGTTAAAACAATTAAAGTTAACGCAACTTAAGATTGCCTATTATGGGATCCCACATCTTTACTTGACTAACCCATTAAGGCAATTTTTGAAACGATTAAGAGGTTTTCTTTGGAGAAAAGGCATCAACTATTATCATGCAGAGAAGCAGAAAATAATGACTATTGTTAAGGATGATATTCAAGCTCAAGCCTTACTTAATTTTGATGCACATAAAGAACATAGCTCCCCAGCGTGGTGGCTAAGGGTATTATCAAAAAAACAATAATGGCTTTTTTCCCTCTAGCAAATACTTCTAAAGCAGCAGGCTATTGTACCCTACACAATTATCCACCTAATAATTGGGAGCCTATCGAGCAATCCCCAAAGTTTGTTTGGGCAATATATTCTGATGGAAAAACCTGGATTACAAAAAATTTAGGCCTGCTTGAGATAGGGGAATCCAAAACATATTTTTATGACCAGATCATTCAAAAAGACGATACCAATTCTCACGCATTAATTTTACTGCAATTTAGAAAAACCCCTTTAGCAAAACGATTAAGTGTTCTACCTGACCATGAGTTTTCTTATAACAAAATTCCTGAGTGGAGAGCAACAGTAGGTTTCTCTATAAATCAAGCTCAGACTAGCTATCAAGGTGAAATTAATCCATTTCCCCCAAAGGCAAGTTTATTGACCTTTCATCCATTTATTCAATACCAAAAAGTAAACAATTTTTTATTGTTTTTAAATGTGGAAAAATCTCCTATTTTTCGAGAAGAAGAGGTCGAAATTTTCGAAGGAAACACTAAAAGTTTTGTAGGTAAAATTAAAATTAGAAACAATAGTGCAAATCTAATTCCATTAGATTCATATGATTTTTATGCAGACCAACTTCCAGTTTTTGTTTGTCGGTTTATGGCTGGGATTCCTTTTGGATTGGCGGTGAGTCATAACAAGCAGATGCTGTCCTTAGAACATACTCACCCTCCAGCCAGTTTTGCTGTTCATGGAGCACGATTTAAAGTTCAAGGAGAAATAAAAAAACAATGGTTTACCATTTTAAACGCTGAAGGATGAAACAGTATTTGAAACACTACCTTAAAAAAAATGTCCCTGCTCGTTGGCTTGAATTGTTTTCTTATAAAGCAGTGTCAATAACTAAAATACCTCCTCCAGATGCTGTTATAAGCGATTTATTCGTTTTACGTGTAGAAGATGGATGGGAAACTATTTTTGAATGCCTTCAATTGGAGACACTATTAGATCCAAGTGAACAAGTAGATTTACAAACCCTCATTTTTTGCTTTTATACTAAAGCAGGTCAATTTATCCTAGAAAAAAAGGTGACATTGCCAAAGGAAATTAAAACGACCATTATTGTTAATCAATTAGTCGAAGATTTAACTTTAAAAGAAGATGGATTATTTGCCATTTTCCATCCCCAAAAAAAGTATTGGATTCGGCAGCATGATAGTTTTTTAGCTGAAAGAGGTTATATAGGGTATGCTAATTCCAGACTAGGAGCCATCAAAGGCTATGTTCACGGCAATTTAGATGCTATTGCAAGAAGTGACTCCATAAGAACAGATTTATTACTAGGTAATTATAGTTTTTTTAAAAAAGAGTATCGTCTTCAACACAGTTTAGAACCCGGGAATAATTATGAATTATTCCTTGTAAACCCCACCTCAACAAAACAAAGATTTAACCTGGTTCAAAAAACAATTCAAAAAGAGGATAAAATAACTGTAGATTTACCCCCTATGGGCCTTTACAAGTATGTTAAAACTGTTGACAAAAATGAAGACACAACTTTTATAATCATTGAAAGTAAACTATATTTGGCAAGACCAGTAGTATTTAAAATAATGCCATCATCATTTGATGTTTTTCATGGCTAGATAATTGAAATTATGGAACAAAAAATCGTAACCGTTGGATACGGAGATGTTAAGAAAGTACAGATTGGGGGGACACTCCCACTCGCCTTTGTAGGAGGGCCTTGTGCAATCGAAAATAGAGATCACGCCCTGTTTATGGCAGAATCAATCGCAGAGATATGTGAGAAATTAGACATCCCGTGGATTTATAAATCTTGCTATGATAAAGATTGTCGTTCTTCCCCAAAAAGTTTTCACGGTGTGGGGATTGATAAAGGGTTAAAAATTTTATCAGAAGTTAGAGAAACATTTAAAGTACCTGTAGTTTCAGATTTCTCAGATTCTTCCTGGGCTGCTGCAACTGGAGAGGTTTGTGATATGGTTCAAGTACCAGCTTATTTATGTAGACAGACCTCTATATTAAGAGCAGCGGCACGTACTGGTCGTTCTATTTTACTTAAGAAAGGACAATTTATGAGCCCATGGAATATGAAAAATTCTTGCCGAAAATTAGAAGCTTTTGGGAATGAGCAAATTATCTTAGCAGATCGCGGAACCTTTATGGGCTATAACATGTTAGTTAACGACATGACTTGCTTTCCTATTATGCGATATACGGGTTATCCCGTTTGTTATGATGCAACTCACTCAATTCAATTACCCACCTCTATGGGGAATATCTCTGGCGGGCAGCGTGAATTTATTCCTTACCTAGTGAGATCTGCTGTCGCCAATGGAATCAATTTACTTTTTATGGAGACACACGACAACCCATCAAAAGCCCTGTCTGATGCCAACACAGTATTGGACATCAAATACCTTGAAAATGTGTTGTATCAAGCCAAAAAAGTGCACGAAATGAGGTTAGAACTCTTTAATGAGTTAGGTCCAGATAATGTTCATCCAACAAACGAATAGCAATGAAAGTAGAAGACGTAATGATTGAAATGGGAAGCTTTCCCGCAGTAACAAAAAAAACGATTCTCAAAGAAGCTTTAACCGAAATGGGAGAAGCTAATCTTGGGTTAGTTTGTATAATCAATGATAAACAAGAACTATTAGGTTTAATAACAGATGGGGACTTGAGAAGAAAACTGTTGAAAGTACAAAAGCCTTTTTCTGCTTTTTTTATCGATGATGCATTAGTTCACGCTAAAGAAAATCCAATCACTTGTCAACCAGGAGACAACCTTAAAGCAGTTGTTCAATTGATGGGAGATAAGCAAATCTGGGATTTACCAGTGGTTGATCAAGAAAATCACTTAGTTGGCTTATTACATTTACATCCAGCTGTAAAAAAACTTATAAGCTAGAAGAGTGTTATTTAACTCGATTGAATATCTTTTCTTTTTTATAATTGTTATTGTGCTTTATTGGTCTTTAGCAAATAAGAAACTTATTTTTCAAAATACACTACTCTTAACTGCCTCCTACGTTTTTTATGGTTGGTGGGATTATCGATTTTTGACATTGATTTTCATCAGTACATTAGTAGATTTTTTTATTGCCCAAAGGATACATTTAACTCAAAAAACTAGTCAAAAAAAGTTGCTATTATCCTTTAGTCTAATCATCAATTTAGGGATGTTAGGCTTTTTTAAATATTACAATTTTTTTATTGATTCTTGGATTAATCTAGTTCAAGGGCTTGGTTATAAAGTTAATTCTACAACAACATTGTCCATTATTCTACCGGTTGGAATTTCATTTTATACTTTTCAAACACTTTCTTATACGTTAGATGTGTATTATAAAAGACTCAACCCAACAAATAGCTTTATTAATTTCGCAACTTTCGTCGCATTATTTCCACAGTTAGTAGCAGGTCCAATTGAGCGGGCTAAAAACTTAATCCCTCAAATAGAAAAAACAAGATCTTTTTCTAAAGAAAAGTTTTCAGAAGGGATAAATTTAATTATTTGGGGCCTATTTAAGAAAGTTGTAATAGCAGACTCTTTAGGGCCCCTAGTCGATAAAATATTTTTGGATCCCTCTTTATATGATGGAGGAACATTACTGTTAGGGATATTCTACTTTACCTTTCAGATATATTGTGATTTTAGTGGATACTCTGATATTGCCATTGGAACAGCTAAATGCCTTGGGTTTGATTTTATGACTAATTTTAACTACCCTTACTTTGCCAAGAACATAGGGGATTTTTGGCGTAGATGGCATATTTCTCTTTCAAGTTGGTTTAGAGATTATGTGTTTATTCCACTGGGAGGTTCTAAGGTTTTTCCTGCTCTATTCGTTAGAAATATACTAGTGGTTTTTCTGATTAGTGGTCTTTGGCATGGTGCAAATTGGACTTTTGTTTTTTGGGGATTAACCCATTCTTTAATTTATTTCATAACAAGATATTTTATCATTTTTCCTCAAACATTTAAGTATAGAGAGAATATTTCCATGATGTTAACTTTTCTCGCTGTAATGTTTGCTTGGGTGTTTTTTAGAAGCCCATCGATCATGTTTGCTTTTGATTATTTATTTGACTTATTTACTAGATTTGCAATTCCACAAACTCCTTTGAAAGGTTTATTATATGTAGTTATATTACTATTTTTTGATTTTTGTTTTAGTGAAAATCCTCAAAAAATTTTTGACAACATAAGCGCCTATAAAAAGCAAATTATATTGGTCATAATGTTATCTTTTATTTGGGTGCATTTTTCTGAAACGCCGAAGAACTTTATCTATTTTCAATTTTAACTATGTACAGAATTACCCAATACAGTTTTTTGGTTTTAATACTTTGCTTTTCAATTGAGGTAGCATTTAAGCTAAAATACTATCAAGACAAATTATTTTTCTCGTCTAATGCTACAACCCCTACAGAAAAATATATAGTATTGTGGGATAGTTTATCTAGTTCTGCTAATGCTGAAATGCTAAATTCAAAGCAATTATTTCTAATTGGAGATTCTTTTTTTGATGCTGAAGAATATGGAGGAGAAGAAAGCTATGTTCCATACTTCAGACAGTTTAGTTTAGAAAAAAACTGGGATTTTTTTAATCTTACTTTAGCAGGAACCGATATTAATGATCACAAAAATATTTGGACCCAAATAAAGGACCAGCCTAACAATTTATATGTATTTTCTGTTAAAGTTCACGATATAGGTAAAATCAAATCTAATGCTATTATAATCAATAATAGTTCTAATCCTTCTAGTGAAGCATCTTTCAAATCTAAATTAATTGCTTTGATGAGTAAAAGTGAATTGATTTATTTAATAAAAGACATCTTACATCAGTTGTATATGTGGTGGGTAAATACTCCGGCACCATTTACTCATTTATATAACGTTATGGTGACTCCTCCAGATGATGATCTATTGGAACTATCAAATTTTTTAACCAGTCTTAACGAAAAAAAAGGATTTGTGATTGTATTAGTAAATTACCCGTATAATTTCAAGTATGATATTAAACAATTAAGTCAATCAAGTTTGTATAATTTTTTCAACAATCACAACCTTCCTAATTTAAAAATCTTTCAATCACCATTTATTACTAATAAGAAAGAAAGTGTAGATTGGCGTAACGTTCACCCAAATTCGGCTTCAATGAAAGAAGTATTTAATTTTATTCAACAAGAAATCCTAAATAAAAATGAAAACGCAAACCCTTCGCCAACAAAAATTAAAACAAGCCCTGCGCAATAGAGAACAACTCTTTGCTGCATGGGTGTCTTATGCCCACCCATCAATTTCAGAAACCTTTGCAAAAGCGGGCTTTGATTTTATCGCCATTGATATGGAACACTCTACAATAAGCTTGACAGAAGGGCAACGAATTATTGCCGCTTGCCAATCTGAAGGCGTCCCTTGTTTACCTAGACCAGTGTCGCATTCAAACGACTGTATTAAACCTCTTTTAGAATCTGGTGCAGATGGGATGTTAATCCAAATGGTCAATACTGCAGAAGAAGTGCGTCATCTAATTAATGATTTGAAATTCCCCCCAATAGGGAAAAGAAGTTATGGAGTAAGTCGAGCACAAGGTTACGGTTTTGATTTTGACGAGTATATCACCAATTGGAATGAAACCTCTACTTTTATGATTCAGGTAGAGTCTATTGAAGCTGTTAATAATATTGAAGAACTTTTGGCTTTTGATGAAATCGATGCTGTTATGATAGGGCCATATGATATTTCTGGATCATTAGGAGTTCCCGGTCAACTAGACCACCCTAAAGTACTCGAGGCCTCAAAAAAAGTAATCAATGCCTGTGAGAAATTTGGGAAAAGCTGTGGAACTCAGCTTAACGATCCAAATCCAGAAAATATTCAGTCCTTATTTGATATGGGATATACTTTTGCCATTTTAGGATCAGATTTATTTGTGCTTTGGAAATGGGCAGAACAAATGCAACAAATAATTAAATCAATGCGTTAAATTTGTAAAATGTATATAGATAAATTATTCAATTTGAATGGAAAAGTCGCGGCAGTAATTGGAGCTGGAGGACATTTGTGTAGTGAAATGGCACGCTCATTCGCAAGAGCAGGTTGCAAGGTTGTTATCATTGACTTGCGTTTAGAAAAAGCCCAAAAAGTAGAAAAAGAAATCAATGAAGAAGGATTTAATCACACCCTTTCATTAGCACTTGATGTTGCTCAAAAAGAACAACATTATCAAGTTTTAGATGACATTGTTAATCACTTTGGGAGCTTAGATATTATGGTGAATGGAGCTGGAATCAATGGTTCAACACCTTATTTAGATATTACTGACGAGGAATGGAATGCCATTATGGATTCACAAATAAAAGGAACCTTTTTAGGCTGTCAGGTTTATGGAGAGTATATGTTAAAGCAGGGAAAAGGAAATATCATTAATATTTCTTCTGCTTCTGCAGGACCACCACTTTCAAAAGCATTTACCTATTCTGCTGCAAAAGCAGCAATACAAAACCTTACTCAAAATTTAGGGAGAGAATGGGGAACGCAGGGCGTTAGAGTCAATGCGATTCGACCAGGTTTTTTTCCAACAGACTGGAACCTTAAAAACTTTATTGACGAGGACCGTAAAAAAGCTATCTTAGGCCATACGGCTATGCAAAGATTTGGAACACCGGACGAGTTAATAGGGGCCATCCTTTGGTTAGCTTCAGATGCCTCTGGTTTTGTTACTGGGGCAGAAATTGCCGTAGATGGAGGATATTCATGTATGACAATTTAACTATGAACAACAATAAGATCGCCATCGTTACTGGCGGAAATAGAGGGATCGGTTTAGGGATTACGCAATCTTTTATTGAAGCAGGTTATACTGTGCTTGTGGGCGCAAGACAAGACCGCAATTTAGAAAACACCTTTGGCGATAAAGTCGTTTTTGTACCTACCGATGTTCGTCAAGAACAAGCCCATCACGATTTGGTAAAACTAGCCATTGAAAAACATGGAAGATTAGATGTCTATGTCAATAATGCGGGCTATTCCTTTTGGAAGCCTATTACAGAAATTGATGACGCCTTTCTTGGAGATCTTCTTGACACTAATTTAAAAGGTGCTTTTTGGGGCTGCAAAGCTGCTTCTAGGGTGATGCACTCAAATGCAGCCATCATCAATGTATCTAGTCTAGCTGGAAAAAGAGGATCGAGCAATAACTCTGCCTATGTTGCTTCTAAATTTGGGATGAATGGGCTAACGCAATCATTAGCTAAAGAACTTGGACCCAAAAATATTAGAGTTAATGCTGTTTGCCCTGTACTGATTGCCACAGAAGGGCTTAATGAAGCCTTAAACATGGCTCATGCTCCTGGAAAGGGAGATCCTGCAGGATTTATCGCTAATTTTACAAAATCAAACGCAGCACTACTACGTATGCCTACTGAATTAGAAGTAGGGCAAATGTGTGTTTTTCTCGCCTCAGAAAAGGCTAGTGCTATCACTGGGCAATGCATCAATGTTGATTGCGGCGTCTTACCACAATAATTCAATGAAACAAGTAGTTGTCATCCCCGCTCGATTAAATTCTCAACGTTTCCCAAACAAGATTCTTCTTGATCTAAAGGGTTTACCCATGCTCGAACATGTAAGAAGACGCGTTCTTCTTGCTCAAAATGTGGAAGAAGTTTATATCGCCACTTGTGATCAAGAGATAAAACAAGCTTTAGAAGCTTTTGGAGCGAAGGTAATCATGACAAGCGATTATCATAAAAATGGAACAACTAGAGTAGCAGAAGCAGTAAAAAATATTGACTGTTCTGAAGTTATTTTAGTACAGGGTGATGAACCTCTATTATTGCCTAGACATTTAGATGCTATGATTGAAACCATCCGTAAGGATAATGAATCGGTAGCATGGAATGCAACCGGACCCATAGAACAAGAAGAAGAATTGATGCGACATTCTTTTGTAAAAGCAGCTCTTTATCAGGGTAAAATTATCTACTGTTTCAGAAAAAGTCCTAGCTTCAATAACTTTGAAGCTCAACAACAATACATTAGAAAAGTCTTAGGTGTAATTGCCTATAAAAAAGAATTTTTAATGGAATTAACCCAAATGGACGCTACACCAATTGAACAAATTGAGTCTATTGAACAAATGCGAATAATTGAAAAAGGATATACAATGTGTTCTATCCCTTTTGAATTGAGTCAGCCCAGTATCAACGAACCAAGCGAGGTGGATGATGTTTGGAACTATGTAAATAAAGATCTAGAGCAACAAGATCTCCTTCAACAAGTACTTAATTTTAAATTAAGCTAGAATGAAAAATATCACAGAAGCACAATACGACCAATTGTGTGATGCCTGTGATGCATTACTTCAAAACAACGCCTACTCATTTGAAAGTAATGCTAATGCATTTCTACATGTTATTAGG